>SDBT01010353.1_pt1 | contig 15064 bp, 13 predicted proteins | sample 2277101 | NCBI WGS metagenome assembly SDBT01 (sample SAMN10404973, study PRJNA504765) | marine sediment metagenome | isolation source: marine sediment core GS10_PC15, 103 cmbsf | place: Arctic Ocean: Southern Knipovich Ridge | collected 2010 | reverse complement strand
GAGCCAGTTGAGCTTGCCGCCTCTGCTGATGACAAACTCAAGAAGGAAGCTGGTGAAATGCCAGAAGGTCTTAAAAATTATCTCGACAAAAAGAATGGCAAAGATTCCGATGGCGATGATGACAAGAAAGACGATGACAAGAAAGACGATGACAAGAAAGACGATGACAAGAAAGACGATGACAAGAAAGACGATGACAAGAAAGATGATGACAAAAAGGACGATGACAAGAAAGATCCGAGTAAGGAAGAGAAAACCGAAAAAATCATTGATGAAGAATACGAAAAATTAGAAAAGAAAGATAAGAAGGCAGAGGCTTCTGCTGATGGATGCGGTTGTGGCAAGGGTGATAATTGCTCTTGCGTGAAGAAGTCTTCATATGCTCAGCAAATCGTCGCCGGAGCCAAGAAGAAGACAGATAAGAAGAAAGAAGATAAGAAGAAGAAAATGGAATACAAGAAGAAGAAAATGAAAACTGACAAGAAAAAGTCAGACAAAAAGAAAGATAAATCATGGGGTAAGAAAGACATGAAGATGAAAAAGAAGTGCGGCGTAGATATCTGGGCCGAGTTCCTTGACAAGAAAGGCTATTTCCAAGGTGCCGATCAGGAATCATTCGAAGGCAAGATTACTTCAAACGATCCAGACAAGCTCGGCTATCCGGGCGACATCAAGTATGACCGCAAGCCAATGGCAGTTCCAGTAGGACAGGATGCACGTCCTTGGGAGCAGAAATGGTTCGAGGGTGCCGCAGACGTAACCAAAAAAGAGATGCTTCCGGGTGGAACTGACCTCGCAATTAAGAAGGAATGGCAGAGAGCTAAGTGGAAAGCATTTTTCACCAAGCAGGCCAATCCCGGTGAGTTTCTTCAGAAAATGAAGAAGACTAAGCTTCAACTCGCAAAAGAGCAAGCCGCAGGCACCGCAAATACCGACCAGACCACGGAGCTTAAGACCGATCCTCTTGCTGGTGGCGTTGCCCCCGGAGGAGCGTAAGCTCCGAATAAGATAGAGGTGGATTAGTATGTCCGATCAATTACAGGAGTTATTCTCCGCACCACTTTTTTTAGACCCGGTACACTTTGTCGAAAAGGCTAGAACTATCGACGGGGAGAAATTTGAAATATCTAATAACGGAAGAAATTACTTAATCGACTTCTACCGTTACCTCTGCGTGGGGGTTCTAAAAGAAAAGAAGCCCGTTGTTGTAGTTAAGGGCCGTCAGGTTGAAATGACCGAAGCGGCCCTTAATGTTTCACTGTACTTTATGTACAACTACAAGTTCTTCAACGTGCTTCACGCCTTTCCGACAGATAAGCAGGTTTCTGTTTTCTCGAAAGAAAGACTGCAGGGAGCATTACGTTTTAGCGTGGAGGGCATGCTTGAGAAAGCTAAGGCCGACCATAAAAACGCTTCTGATACCGTATCTGCGGTGGAATTCCGAAATCACAATTTTTACTACCTACGCTCAGCATGGGCAGAGGCCGACTCCCTTCGTGGTTTGTCAGTCGATGCCTTGATGCGAGACGAGTTTCAGGACTGGACGGATGCGGCTATCGCCAACACCCAGCAGTCCACCGCACGTTCTAAGTATGCTGTGGAATTTTCCTTTGGAACACCGAAGTCAGCCGGAAGCCCGTTTGAGAAACTTTGGGACTTCTCCGATAAACGCTATTTCCACTCAAGATGCATATCCTGTAAAAAATTGTTCATGATTAATATGGATAACTTCATTCATGAACTCATAGTTAAATGTAATATGTGCGGCGTTGAGCAAACTAAGGCTCAAGCCAATGCAGGTGGTAAATGGATTCCCACACGAACCGTTGGGAAGGAAGGTCGTATTGGATATCATATTTCACAGTTAATTCATCCAGAAATGACCAAAGAGCAGATTACTAGATCCAAGCAAGAATACACTGATAGCAAGTTTAAAAACGAGGTCTTGGGTGAATTCTTCACTGGGGGCGCACTTCCTCTAGATAAAGCAAGCGTTATCGCTAGGTGTTGCCAGCCCTATGCTGACGAAACATTCCAATCAATGATTGTTCCACCATCTGAAACATACATGGGCGTTGACTGGGGTAGTCGAAACGATACTAAAGACAAGGGTGCTTACACGGTTGTTACCATTATTTCAAGAGATGGTGTTTACGGTAAGTACAAAGTTGAGCGCACATTAAGATTAACTGACACAAATCACATGGTTCAAGTTGCCAAGATTAAGGAGTTAATTAAATTATATAACTGTATTTCAGTTGTAGCTGACCAAGGATACGGTCACGTTCAGATCCAAATGCTCCAACAGGAATATGGATATAAAATTAAGTCATGTTATTACCACCCGCAGTATAAGGCAAAATTAGGTTACAACAACGAAACAGGACTATTAACTGTTGACCGTGATGCTTTTCTGGAAGAAATAATTGATATAATCAACAAAGGCAGACTCATCATTCCGTGGAAAAATGGAGTGGAAATTGAGTGGTTCATTGAACATCTTTGTAATACAGAGCTTAAAACTGTTATGAGAACGGGCAATGTATACCGCAAATATGATAAAAACAATCAAACCGAGCCTAATGATGGATTGCATGCTTTGAATTATGCGTACATCGCCTCAGTATTTCATTCAGGACATAACGAATTTGGAAGAAGCCCGGTGACTTCTAAATACCAACAGGATATTAGTAGATCGTTTTTATTAGCAGGAAATGGGACGGCTCCAAGGAATATGACCCCAATGCAAAATATTACACGAAATAATTATAGACACATGAGATATTGAGGAAAAACCGATGAAATGGATTACGGAATTTATTAAATCTTTTGGGGGCGAAGGGAATTTATTTAGAAATCCCGGTGACGGCCTTGCTGATTACAACACTAACATGAGTAATCAAAACGCCGGACAAGCTATGGAGGAGAACCGAGATCGTATCGACGACTCCGACAGGGCGAAGCTTTCGGGAACGGATCCCCAAACTGGCGACAGATTTGAATTAGAAGTTAAAAGGCTCAAGAAACACAGGGACAAAACGGAACAGAAATGGATAGATAGAGAAAAAGATTTGGTTACTATCACCAACCTTGACAACTCCAAGAAGTTCATTAATTCAACCTTAGATACTCTGTGCGGCGGTAAATATGCCGGGTTGAGCACAAAGCCCTTAGACGAGGTTGCCAAGACCTTAGCGGCTGATTACGGCGAGATTTTCGACTATGTGGACGCCTCATTAGCTAATTACGCTAATTATATCGACGCCAAACAGGCATTTCGATTGGCTCAATCCGTATCCGCTAACGGGAAGATTTCTCATCTGGATTACGAAAAACTTACGGGCAAGCTGGATAAGACAGGAGTAAGCGAGTTGGATAAATTACTTGCTGGCGAGAAGACTAGAGTGGTTTACCCCCTTGAGGTTATTGAGAAGAGCGCCAAGGTTTCGATCCATACGCTTGAGTATAAGCCGGGTCTAGAGATAGATTGCGAAGAGGAAATGAAAAACATTAAGGCTGAGGTCGAAGACGAGAAAGAGGTTGCCTACAAGCTCAATTCCTCCAATTACCACCTTGCCTACATTAAGGATTTCAAGGAATACAGGATGGGAACCACCACACAACTCCGTGGGAGGGTTCAGTCAGTAATAGCATCATTATCCTCTATGGATAAGCATGATTTATTAACAGCTATGAAGGGAGACAGACTATTAAAAGACATTCTTTAATAGGAACAATTTATGTTTAGAAAAACATCAGTAATAGGAAATAATCGAGGAATTTTAAGACGGGCAGACATGATCAAGAAGCCTTCTGCCGACTTGATGAGGCAAAGTACTCCGGGTGGTGGTGGCTTAATGGCTGTCGCAAACACGTCGTTGGTAAACAGAATTGCCCCTCGTCCCTTCTCACCATTTTACGAAGAATCAAACCTCAACCTACCCAGAGAGCGTCCGGAAGCCAATGAGTGGTGCCGTCACTATTACAACTCCGACCCTCTAATTGGTAATGCTCTCGACCTTCACTCCACCTACCCGCTCTCATCTTTCGGTGTTAAATGCGAGTATAAAGAAGTTGAGGATTTCTTCAATGACATGCTCGAAGAACTCAATTTCAGCTCACTCATCTACGAAGTGGCGAGAGAGTACATGATTGTTGGTGAGGTATTCCCCTACTGCCAGCTCGACGAAAACACAGGCAAATGGTCTGAGATCATCATTCAAAACCCAGATTATATTGAAGTTCGTAAGCACGTTCTGACCTCCCCCGTTATCTCACTTAAGCCAGACGCAGAACTTCAGAGAATTGTTACCTCAACTAACCCCGACGACATTGTTCTCAAACAGCAGTTGGATCCTGAAATCATTTCCTATGTGATGTCAGGCAAAGCAATCCCTCTTTCGAACCACCTTATCAGCCATATCGCAAGAAAAGCGGCTCCATTCCAAGTGCGTGGAACAAGTATCCTTACCCGAGTATTTAAGGACTTGATGTACCGCGACATTCTTCGTGAGGCTCAGTTCACTATCGCTCAGAACCACGTTACCCCAGTTAAAATCGCTACAGTCGGTGGGCAGGATGGTTCTTTCCGTCCCGGCTTTGAAGAACTGCAGGGTGTTCGTGACATGCTTGAGCAGGCTATCTATGACACAAACTTTACCATCGTTACGCATACTGGTTTTGACCTTAAGTATGTCGGCGCTAACGGACAGATACTTCCTCTGGATGGTGAGTTTGACAGAATTGAAGACCGTATTTTAACGGGCCTCTTCACCTCTAAGGCGTTTACGCATGGTGAAGGCCCCACATATTCAAATGCCTCAGTTGCCCTTGAGGTGCTCCAACAGCGCTATGTTTCATTTAGAAATATTATCGAGCGTTGGTTGGAGAGGAAAGTATTCGCACCAATCAGCCGTATTCAGGACTTTACGAAGTTCAAGAACGGCATCAAGGAACTTATCATTCCGAAAGTTGATTGGCAGAGAATTAATCTTAAGAACAACCGTGAGTATCAGGGTGCGCTTGAGGGACTTGCCAGAGAAAACAAAGTCTCAATGCACTCGCTCTACAATACCTTGGATCTCAACTACGATGACGAAATGCGTAACATCAAGGACGAGATTGATGACCTTAAGGAAATCGCCTACAAACTCCAGACGCCTTACTTGGGCAAGGAAAACATCAACGTCAGCACTCCCGATGAAGAAGTGGAACAACCTACTGACGGTGCACCTGCTGGCGAAGAAGGCCCTGCTGGTGCTGGTGGAGGTGGAGGATTTGGTGGTGGAGGAGATCTCGGCGCTGGTGACATGGGTGACGGTGGCGACCTTGGACTTGGTGGTGATTTAGGCGGTGGTGATTTAGGAGGCGGCGACCTTGGCGGGGCCGGAGATCTTGGGGGAGGAGCACCCGAAGGAGCATAACTTGAAAATAAGCTTTAGAGACAATATCAACTTCAAAATTAGCTCCCGAGAAACGAAAGCCTACATGGGTCAGGAACTTCAGCACGAACCAGTTCCCAACCCAAGTAATTGGCTAATCCCCGAGAACGACAATCCTAGTAAGTACACTGGAATAAGCGATCAGTATTTCATGTGTCCATCCTGCACGAAAAAAGTCAAGCTCATAAAACCCAAAGGCGCACCTAAGACAGATTTAGATTACTTCCAGTGCCCTGAGTGCAACGCTCGCTTCTCTCATCTCGTTAGAGATAGAGGCTATTCGCACTATTCCACAACGCCCGGACTACTTAACTGGGACAACGGATCTAGCACGAATAACGAACAGGGAGGAGTTCAATACCACACTGAGAATTTCACTAATAGAGATACTTGGTCAGGGAATTTGGGCTCATGAACGTAGTTAAATGGAGAAACCACTTCACTCGTATCGCTGAAAAGGAAAACACCAGCTACTTTGATGGCATGGAGGTTCGTGACGACGTAAGCGTTCTTTCCAATATGGGAATCTCAGTCAAATTCAAAAAGCTAAGCGGTGGGTCTGGAACTTTCATAGTTTCAGAGGGCGATAAGATGGTGGGTGAAACTATCATCAACAAAAACTTCCAAGACTTTTCGGACGACAAAAAGGGATTTGTTAGAGAGTTGAGATTTCTCCTCTTAAACCAGCCCGAGATTGGAACTGGACAATTAGGCTACATTTTCAAGAAGCTTAAAGAAGACGACCTCAAGAAATCAAGACTGCGTTTTGGTGATGAGTACGACCTTGGACATGGTGTTATCGCTGAGAGATTTAAGGACAAGAACACGATCCAGCAGTTCCAGAAAGAGGGCATTGAATTTTTTAGTGACTTCATATACAGGTTCGCTCTGGTGGATCCTAAGACAAATAGTAAGCATTACCTGTCAGTAATCCCCGTCAGTTACGAAGACATTGATGAGATTTATCACCTAAAGACAGCCGACCAGATCAGAGGGTTCTTGACTTCCATGTTTGAGGAAACTGAACGTGCCCCCATAAACTTCATTGTGAAGAAGTACTTGGAGCAGATTGTCGAGAAAGAGCTGAGGAAGAGCAATCCCGATATGTCCCCGGAAGACCTCGAAAAAGCAATTAAAGATGGCGTCGCTGTGAGATTGAGTGATTCCGTTAGTTACGACCCGGATCCTGAGAATATTTCCTACCAAGACATCATCGACTACAACAAAGCCAAGAAGAAAGAACTTGGAGAAGATACTCGGGAATTCAAGAATATCGAAAAACACTTAGTTAATTTAATTAAGAGAATTCAGAAGGGCGAGAGCGTCTCGGAGAGTGAAATGAAATCCCTCCCCCGTGACAGGAAATCCAGACCAGCGATGTCTATGCCCCTCGGACGGATGGAAATATTGCTGTCTCAACTGAGCAGAAAGCTATCTATGTTGGCAATGGACGTAAGTAGCCAGCTCACATTCCTATCCGAGAGCAATAAAACAAAAGAATACTCGGAATTAAGTGACAAATACAAAGAGTCTAGAAAACAAATTAAAGAATTAAGAAGCGTATTAACTGACGAATCCGACACATCCAAGAAGATGGATCTGCTCGAACAAATTAATTTAATTATCCAAAACACGTCAGATTTTATTAAAAAATATTAATACAGAGGCTAATTTGATGATTAAAAAAGGCATATCTTTCCAACCAGTGACCGAACACCAAGACCATAAAGTGGTCGAAGTGCTTGATGATTCTATGAAGTGCGAGAAGTGTAACGGAGCAATCAACGTAGCAGAGTCGAATGATGGCGTAATTCCGTGTAATGCATGCGGTCACGGAAATAAAACAGAGGAGGTAGGCGATAGCAATGAGTGAATTTAAACCCGGACAATACAGCAACCTACCCAACAACTACGAAGACGAGATCGCAAACAACTTCCTCATGGCTTTGGCTCAGCCTCAAGACGACACCCTCGAAGATATCCTCAACCAAGATGACGGCGGTGGAGAAGGCAATCTCGACGCTCAAATGGACGGCGAAGAAGCACTTCCTGACATTGATACCGACCAAGCAGAAACAGAAGCTATTGGCAACCTCATTAAATGGGACAAGTTTGTAATTCTATTCGACCCCCACTACGCAAACAAAATGGAAGAGGACAACCAGCTTCCAGAACCCAAAGCAAAAGCTAAATCCTTCATGCTCTATTACGAGCCCGAGAACAAGAGAGTTGAGGGCGTTGTAAATAAGAAGTATGTCGGCGGCTACAAAACCAAAGAAGAACTTGGTGAAGACTTAACCTTCTTGAAAAGCCTGTCTGAAGAAGGATTTTCTCCCGACTGGAAGGAGAAACTATTCAGAGATATCGACGAGCTTCCAATGATTGAGAACGAAAATCTTAAAAGCAAGGTCGAAGAGAAGGGCGACAAAATCGAAGAGGAAGAAGAAAAGAAAGCCGAGGACGAAGAGAAGTTGGTTGATGGAGATGAAGAAAACAACCAGCGTGGAACTGATGAAAAAGAGGGCCCAAGCGGTCAAGAACTCCCTCCTCCCTCTCCCGTAGGAAGTGTGGAAACCTCGCAACAGCCACGTCCCGCAAGCAGAAAAGAATTAACAATACGAAGGCTCTCACGGCTAAAAGCTATGAGAAGCATTAAATAATAAAACAAAGGTGGATTAATGATGTTGAAATTTGCTTTTTCAGATCAAGTCGTTATGGACGCTTATGCGGATCCAAACGAAGCAAAATACAACCCAGAGAGCGAAGACGCTAAGAAGGCCGGAGAACAGTTTTCAAGAACTGTCAGGGCCGCAAAGAACGTCATCAAAAAGTCTGGGGATTTTCTCTATGTAAGAACTAGAGCAATTGGAGCTATGGAAAAGTGGGGCCCGAACATGAACGGCGACGCTTTCCCAATGAAAGAGCTTCAAGCTTCCTACAGGACATTCGTTGGTAAGGGCAACTTCATTGACCACAAATCGGACGACATCACCAAAATTCGTGGCCTTGTAATTGATGCTTACCTCAACAACGACGACAACTGCGTAGAGTGCCTTATTGCCGTAGATAGAAAGTCACACCCCCAACTCGCAAGAGACATTGAAACCGGAGTAGTCAACTCGGTATCAATGGGAACCCGTGTTGGTTGGTCTACTTGTTCAGTCTGCGATAACGTAGCTAGAACTGAAAACGACTACTGCTCCCACATTAAAAACTACAAGGGAATGAAAATTGGTTTCCTCACTAACAACGACAAGCATGCCTTTGGTAAGTTTGCCGTTCACGAAGTTAACCATGAGCTTGAATTCATCGAGCTTTCATGGGTAGCCGTTCCTGCTTTCCAAGACGCTTATGTACTTGAGAAAGTGGCTTCGCTTAAGAAGGCTTTGGATAACGGATTTGACACAAGCAAGGATTATGGTTTCGACAAGGGTGCCGACAGATACAACACTAACCCAGAACTCAGCGAAGATGAGAAATCAATTATTGCTTTCGCTGGCGCTAATGTAAAAAAACTCAAGGCCGAAAGAGGCGAAGTTATTCAGAGCCAAAGCTTTGGGGCTCAGAGCACTCTTAACTCAATCGCTGAAGCCGCCGCATGTAAGGAGGAAGAGTGCTCCTTTGATGCTAGAAAAACAGCAACCAGTAAGCCACAAGTTACTGCGGCAGGGGCAGAGATGAGCCGAGTGAGCATTGTCCGTGAAGAAATGAACTTCCGCACTGTGCCTAAAGATTTCGGTGCTAAGGGATCCGTCTCTATCGACGGTAAAGATTTTAAATGGTGGGGCGCTTCTACAGACAAGACCACTTGGCACATCAATCTTGAAGAGGGATTGATGAGCCTTTCAGCCAATGGACAGACACAGATTGCCAGCGCTATCGAGGAGATGATCTCTAAAAACGTTGATAACACAGAGATAATCGTGTCTTCGACCAAGAGGGGCTTTAACAAAGAGGGCTACCTGCAGAACGCAGAGCCTAAGCCATCACCGGAAGCCAACACTTGGGACAAGGTTCTCGACAAGGGTGATCGAGTTTACAACCCCGAAAGTCTTGAAACCGAAGCTGGCAAGCCTGTTCGTGATCTAGAGCTTGAAGCATACAGCAGAACAGCTAAGGAGGGGCCCTCAGGAGCACTTGGGAAGCCACTCGGCAAGAATGACCTTACTTTGAAAGAAGAAGAATTTAAACAGAAAGTTGAATTGAAGAGAGCATTTATTGATTACTTAGTGAGGAGCAAAAAGGTACAAAGTTAATTTATTTCCTGAAAAATTGTTAAAAACCCACGATCTTTTATAGAAAATTATTATATTAACAAACGCTATCTATGCGCCTTCAGTAATTAATTTAAAAATACAAATTATCCAATGGATCCCCGAGGAGGAATTATTCCAATGAACAGAAGAAACCAAAGAAAAGCCTACTTTCAGCAAACAGACAGAGAGTCGGTAGATGGCAAAATCACATCTAATAACCCCGAAAAGCTAGGCTATCCCGGCGAAATCAAATACGAAAGAGCGCCTATGGCTGTGCCTGTTGGTGAAGATTCACGTCCTTGGGAACAGAGATGGTTTGAAGGTGCCGCCGCTAAGACTAAGCAAGTGATGGGCCCCAAGGGTTCTGAATTCACTCTCAAGCAGGAGTGGCAGAGAATTCCCTCAGACGCCAAAGTTGCTAACGCTAAGCTTTCAGCAAAGTTCACAAGAACTGCTAAGCCAGCCGAATCATATTTAACCATTTTCGCTACTGATAAAAAGTCAGGTGAAAAGACATCAATCCTCAAAGCAACCCTCGGAAGCATCTGGGGCGACACTCTTGACGAAACCAACGCAACACTATCCTCAACTCCTAAGTACGCCAAGGTTGTTATGGATAAAATTCGCAAGGAAGGCTTCTCAACAGTTGCTTACCTTATGACTGGTAACGAAGGCTTTGTAAAACAGGCCGACTACTACGAAGACGAGCTTGACGCTGGCGATGCTGGCATGGAAATGGGCGACGATCTTGCTGGTGCCCTTGAGGGTGAGGCTGAGCAGACTGCTGAAGAAGCTACTGTGACTGTTGACCTTCTTGCCACTAAGCACGAAGAGCTTGAAACCGCTCAGACTGAACTCGTTGAGCAGACCGCTCCAGAAGAAACTGCAGAGGTATTTGTTCAGCTTCAGGACGCAGAAAAAGCCGTTGACGAAGCAAAAGATGAACTTGAAATGGCGGCTTCACGCCTCCGTGATAAGACTATCAAATCTTCACTGAAAATTAAACTTATCCGACTCGCTGACGAAGCTATCGAAGACGCTGTTGTAACTCTTGAGACTTCAGACGGCGCTCTTGGTGACGCTGGTGACGCCCTTGGAATGGGAGCAGAAGTTCCCGCCGAAGGTGCTGGCGACCCAGAAGCAATGGGCGAAGCGGCAGTTGAGCAGGCTGACACAGCTATCGAAGCTGAGCAGGCTCTTGTTGGTGACGGAGCTGGCGAAGTTGTGGGCGAAGAGGTTGTTGAAGCCCCTATGCCTGACGCTGGTGGCGAAATTGAAATTGACATGGATGGAGCTGGCCTCGAAGGAGCCGCAAGCGCTGGTGATTTTGTAAAGCGTTTCCTTAACAAAAGAGCTGAGGCAAGAAAGAAAGTTATTGCCACAGAGGGAGACACGAACTCAGCAGAGCAGGGCAAATACGAAGTAACTCCTGAAGGCGCACCTAAAGATGGCAAGGAAGAGATTTCCAGAGCACATCCAGATGGTGGACATCCAGTATCGAACCTTACTGCTGGTGGCAAGCCTGAAAATGACGGTGAAGTTTTCGAAACTGTTACCGAAGCTCAGGACAAAGACCTCGCCGTTGCTAACAAGATGCCTTCCGGCAACTTGAATGGTAAATCAGGTGGAGATCCAAACGCAACTGCCGCCGTGGAAGGCAAGGTTGTAACCGCCGCCGCAGAAGGTGATGGCTCGGCTGACAAGGCCACCAAGGACTTCTGGGCCAAAGAGCTTTACGGTCAGGGTGACGAAGCTTCTAAGGAATTCGGCAAAGATCTCTACAAGGACTTCACTCCCGCAAAGGCCAAAGCCGCTATGGTAGCCGCCGTTGAGGAAAATCAGGCCAAGGTTGTAAGAGCTTACGAGATTGCTGAAACAGCATCTAGTAAAGGCTTCTGCGACAGAACTGCCGAAGCAAAGCAGAAATTCGCTAAAGAAATTCTTGCTTTCGATGACAAATCATTCCTTTCATTCAAGAGCATGATTGATAGCGCTCCTGAAAGAAAAGTTCTCGCCGCAGGTGACGAGCTTGTAAGGACTGCCTCTGCAAAAATGCCTAAAGTTGGTCAGGAAGACGCCTTGGGTGCTGACAGCACCGAAGAGGCTTTTGTTAGCCGTCTTTCCAACATTGGCTGGAAATAAGTAATTAACGAATTTGTGAACTCCTCGAAAGGGGAGTCACTTTCTTGTCCATACACGGACTTATTCTATAAAAACAGGGGGTGAAAAAAACATGGGATTTAAACTGCTTTACACCAATCTTGCTGGCCCACAAGGAGATTTCTTGGTTGATCCAAGTGCTACTTTTGAAGCTGGCATGCTCGGAGGTCTTCAGGGAACTACTGATGGCAATCCAACTGGACTACCACAGGTAATTCTTGCTGACTCCGGCACAAGCCCAATCGGTGTGATTGATGACAATAAGAACACTTCCTTCCTAGCTACAGTAGTAGACGAGTTTGTTGCTACAACTGGTAACGGAGGCGACCCTTCGACTGTTAACCTTAATAACGCAAACGTTATTTCGGATACTTTCGGTAACGATGGTGTTTCCAACGCAATTCTTGTTAGTGCCGTTAACGGTACTGCTTCAGGAACTATCGCTGGTAACGTTTCTTATTCGTACACGATACCCGGTAAGGCTGGTGATGACACAACTCTTGCTTCAGGCAAGTGCACGTTGTGGCTTCAGCAGGGTGAATATTCAACGGACGTTTACGAAGTCGCTGATGGAGGTGCCGCTATTACCTACACTGTAGGTGAGACTCTTTTCTCTTCAGCTAACGCTAAACTTACTAATGCTCCATCTGCCGCAGGGTCAGGTAGCACGATTGTAGGTTACGTTACGAAGGCTCCTTCGGCTGGTAATCCGTTCATGAATTTCTTCCTTCAGAACACACCATACCGCTTAGCATAAGCTAAAAAACCATTTTTAAATGAGGTTGGCTGAGAATGCCTAATATTTTTTCAACAAAATCAATCACCGTTTTTAACGGAGATATGACAGAGCTTTCCCCAGTACGTTCAGGAAAGGCCCGTATTCTTCTAAGTAAGAACAAAGCGAAAGTAATTTGTACTAGTCCATTCGTTATTCGTTTGAACTATGTCAAAAAAAATAAATAATTATCCAAAAGGAGATTAGAGCTAATATGAGCACTTTTAATGAAAATGGCGTTGTTAACGCATCGTCTAAAAAAGAAGCTCTTGATCAGCTTATGGCATACGCACAGGCATTGGCAACTGGCCCCGAGTCAAACAGCCCTGCAGGTGCACCATCCGTAAGTGATCAGGAAAAAGAAGCACTCTTGATGAAAGCTCTTTCTTCGGAGAGGGGTAAAATCGCACTTGCTCAGGCAATGGCAAACCCAATCCGTAGAAACCTAGATTATCAAGGTGTTGGACGTAAAGCGCTTCGAGTAGACCCTCTTCCACAGGGCGCTCTTGCAGTTTACGATAAAGATATTGACGTGAACGCTGTTGTTATTTCAAGCAACGGCGCTGTGCCAGAATCAAGAATTAAGGGTGACAGAATTTCTGTTCCTGAATTCGAAGTGGTTTCGAACCCAACAGTTCGTATCGCTGAAGTCAAGCGCAGAAGGTTCAACGTTATTGACCGTGCCCAGCAGAGGGCACGTCAGGAAATTCAGGCACAGGAAGATGCTAACATCTTCGCCGCTTTGGATTTCTCGTCAGATATTGAAAATGATGTTGTGGCTGGAACTGTTTCAACCTTGGAAAAAGAGAAGCTTGCTGATCTTTACGCCGAAGTTGATAAATGGGACTTAATCACAGCTAGAATCTTCATGAACATTAAGACTTTCTCAGGATTTCGTACTTTCGATCAGGTGTCATTTGACCCTGTGACTCAGCGTGAAGTTCTTCAGACAGGTCTGTTCGGAAGACTCTGGACTGCTGACATCATCGTTTCCAAGGTAGTTCCCGCAAGCACCGTTTATGCATGTGCTGATGCCGACTTTGTTGGCCCAATGCCTATCAGGCAGGACATTGAAGTACTTCCTGCTGACGAACCAAAACAGCTTAAGCTGGGTTGGGTTGTTAACGAACTGATTGGTATTGCTATCGCAAATGCCCGTGGTGTAGCCAAGTACACATTAGCATAAGCTAATTTGTAGCTGAATATTTTCAGAATATTCTTAAAAAAACGGCTCTAGGCTTAATCGCTTAGGGCCGTTTTTTATTGCACCGCCTGTGTTTTCCTGACATTTTGGGTGTTATTTTATAAAATTTTATTAGTATAACAAGGGTTTTTGTGCCCGCAGGAGGAAATGATGGAAAACTACGAAAAGGCGTTTAGGGACGCTAAAAGTAAATATCGTCAAAATGGTGCCGGAGGCGTTTCTTTGCCCAATGGGGACACTTCTCACGGCAGATACGCCCCCTCTGCTGACGCTAGAAACAATGTCACCATGAAGAAAGGTGTCGTGTATATCGGCGGCAAGAACGTGAAGACCACAGACGGTGGGACTAGACATTCCAATATCCACATACTCCATTATGGTGAAAAAAATGAAGTCGAAAAAGAAAAGAAAACCAAAAAGAATTGAGCGATACACGGGGCACGTCGAGGCTGACGAGCATGCCAAGAAGGAAGATACCTTCGTAGGCGTCTTAGACGGCAAAATCACTAACATACGGATCGGTGGAGGAATTCCAGACGAGACGCTTTTAAATGGTGGGATCGCAGATGGTGAGGGAAGAGATGACTTATCCTACGAGGAGCAGGAGCAATACGAGTTCTACCAAGGCCTATCTCCCGAAGACAAAGCAAAGTATTCAGAAAGCGTCGAGAGGAGAGTTAACGCCAATATTGACGGCTTGCTCTGGGAAGACGACGACGTAAAAGCATACACCATCAATGAAGACGGCGAGGAATTTGATGCCACCGATAAATTCGAGTTAGAGGATACACATTATGACGGATTCAAAAAAACAGAATCAAAACAACTCAGAACAGAGCCCAGTTTCCGTCGAGTTTCTGGTTGATACACTTGCTGGTCTACGCTCAGCTCTAACGAGCATTGAGAAGGAAAGTAGTGACAAAACTGATGCAGTTTATGAGATATCAGAAACTTTAAAGATTTTTACCGAGCACCTGAAGAGTATTAATAGAAGGACTGTAAAGACAGAAGAGAGACTTGAGAAAATTGAAAGTGCGGTTAAAGCCTTGGGCACATACATCGAAGCAAGTAACGCTATTCAGGATAAATTCTTCGACACTGTTCAGGACGGGTTAGGGGATCATCTAAAGGAAATTAAATACGCCATACAAGAACTGAACAAAGCAGTTCTAAAAGAAAAATCTAAAAAAGTAGAAGAACCGAAAAAGAAAAAAAAGCAAAGCTGGGG
>SDBT01010352.1_pt1 | contig 15064 bp, 8 predicted proteins | sample 2277101 | NCBI WGS metagenome assembly SDBT01 (sample SAMN10404973, study PRJNA504765) | marine sediment metagenome | isolation source: marine sediment core GS10_PC15, 103 cmbsf | place: Arctic Ocean: Southern Knipovich Ridge | collected 2010 | reverse complement strand
AATAATCGTAACAATGCCAGAATCCTTTCCTTTTTTATCATGAATCACTGAAGTTCTGGCCCTCATGATTCTCGGGTTTTTCGGATCATCTCCGGGCCATTCAAAATCAAATTTATACCCTGTGGTCTTTTTGTTAAGTGTATACTTGATCTTTTCTCGAAGTGTCTTCTCTTCAACCGCAAAATCAATAGACCGACCAACCACATCACTAAACCGGACTCTCAGCAGGTCTTCGGCGGCTCGGTTCATTAAAATAACTCTGTGACGAAGGTCTGTCACAATCAAGCCATCGGCAACAGACTTAACAATGCCATCAATTTTATCTTTGATTTTTTCTGTGTCTAACAGAGCGATATTGAGGTCCTCAGTCCTTTCTTCCACCATGCGTTCTAAGTTTTCTGAATATTCTTTTATTTTCTCTTGAGCGAGTTGACGTTCCGTAATATCTTGAACTGTCCCCAGTGAATGTACAGGGTTTCCCTCTTTATCATATTCTGTTCGACACCTCTCAATCACATATTTCACCCTTTTGTCTTTAAACATCAATCTGTGGACAATATCATACTCCGTCTTATTTTTAAGTGAATCTGTGTAGGCCTTATTGACAAAATCTCTATCATCCTGATGGATGACATCTAGAAAGGCTTCATAAGAAGTTCCAAACTTTTTAGGATCGATCTCAAACATTCGATAGATCTCATCTGACCAGTTTAATTCATTTGTAACTAGATTCAATTCCCAATGTCCAACATGAGCAACCTTCTGCGCTTCTTTAAGCCTTCTTTCACTTTCTATTAAAGATTTCTCAGCCTCCTTGCGTTTGGTGATATCCATGGCCACACAGATGATGCCGATGACCTCGCCCCGCTCGTTAAAGTAAGGGATCTTACTAGAACTGATCCATCTCGCTCCGTCTTCGGTTTCCCATATTTCATCATTATTCAACTTTGGCTTACCGCTCTTAATCACTTCAAGGTCATCAGCAAGTTGAGCCTGAGCTTGTTTAAGAGGATATATTTCGAAGCCATCTTTTCCTTCAAGTTCTTCTTTCTTCATTTTAAGTGCATCGGTCACGAACTTGTTGACGCGTAGATAGCGGTTCTTTCTGTCCTTGCTAAAGACAAATCCCGGGATAGCGTCCACTATGGACTCAAGTTCGAATGAAAATTGTTTCAGAGATTCGGTCTGGCGTTGAAGTTTTTCCGCCATTTCGTTGAAAGTCATTCCAAGAACACCAATATCATCGCTGCCTCGTATATCGGCGCGTGCGCTCATATCTCCTCCAGCCATTAGCCTCGTGGTCCTCGTAAGATTTTTAACTGGAACGGAAATGGTTCTTGAAAGAAGCAATGCTGCACAGATCAAAGCTAGCAAAGCGACAGACCCAATACCCAGTAACCGATTTCTCAAAATATAAATCAGCGCAAATGCTTCGGCTGTGTCCTGCTTCACAACCATGCCCAATCGTAAGTGAGGTAAATATCTCCATGCAGCCAATGTCTCTTTACCTCTATAGTCTTCAAATATACCCGTTCCTTTCCTTCCCTGAACGGCTTGTTGAATGGGTAATCCCTGATCCGATCCAAAGACAACTTCTCTCTTGAATGCTGCATCAGGATCATGTCTCAAGGGATTCAGAAAAACAGCACGATCTCCTATTCTCGATGCTATGATCGTCTCGCCCGTCTTACCCAAACCAGTATAGTCCTGCACTAATTCATAGATTGTCTTGGCATTCATTTGAGCAGCAAGTACTCCGATGGTTACTCCCTCCCTGTAGATTGGTGCGACAATAAACGCGTCGGGTTCTTGAGAAGGCTCATAATATTGGAAGTCGGAAACTGCCGTTTCCAATAGGGTCGCTGCCCTCATGAAGCTCTTCGCTAGCCCTGAGTTCTTGTAAGGGCCCGTTTTCAGGTTTGTTCCGAAATCTTTTTCATGCATCATCGAAAAAACTATGTCGCCGGCGGAAGAAATAACTAACAGGTCATAATACTCATAAGTCTCTATGTAGTACGTCAGAAAGAGTCTGATCTCTCTGTCCAGGATCGCATATTTCGGCAAGTCCGTTCCGTTGGTCTTGAATGCTGATATGAGTTTAGGCACTGTATCGATGATGATAGGACTGTGAGCGAGCGACTCGACGTCCTTTCTTCTATCATCGAAATAAGTATTGATGTGATTAGCTTTTGTTTCGACAAAAGCTTTCAGATTAGTTTCTATTTCATCCGTCATCATCTCAACGGTACTTTTATAATTCAAATAAAAAGAAATAATCAAGGGCAACAATCCTGTCAACAGGAGTAAGAATGTCAATTTAGATGCGAGGGTCATTCTTATAGATCGCATCTTTACTTTCCTGGATTTTCCCATGTTTGACCCCAGCTTTCGTAGAGATCTTGTAAAAACCTATTCCATTCCGATTTGGATCTTGTTCGGGGATAAGGCAGAGGCTGAACCGGTTTGTTTGAGTCCCAAACTATCTCAAACTGCCCATTGCTTCTGATTTTCCCGATTCTGACGGTTTTCCAGATGTGCCGATTTGCGGGATCTACATAAACAAGCCCTTCGGGCGCATCAAAGCTCTGATTTCCTAGGACTCTGCGTACTTCATTCACATCGTCCATCCCAATCTCTCTCACTGCCTGCGCCCAAAGCTGAACGGAGATATAGGCTGCTTCCATTGGGTCATTGACAACCCTATCAGCTCCGTATATTTTTTTAAAGCGGCTTATAAATCGGTTATTCACACTATTGTCTATGCTTTGAAAATAGTTCCAGCAGGCATAGTTCCCCACCATGTTTTCAGATCCTAAAAAGAGGAGTTCATTTTCGGCAATACTGAATGACATGACCGGTATAACATCAGCCGTGATACCGGCATCCTGCAGCCCCTCAAAGAATGGAACATTGCTGTCACCGTTAACCGTATTAAGAATGACATCCGGCTGGGTTTCTATTATTTTTCGTATTATGTCGTCAACATCACGACTTCCGAGCAGGAGATATTCCTCTCCGACAATCTCTGCTCCTATCGCCGTTGCGTGATCTCGTATGATCTCATTAGCTACCCGGGGAAAAATATAATCGGAACCAATCAGAAAGAACCTTTCTCCAAGATTTTCAAAACACCATATGACGGCAGGGATAATTTGCTGATTTGGAGCTGCGCCCGTGTAGATAATATTCGGCGATTGTTCCAAACCTTCATACTGAACAGGATAGAAGAGCAGGTGATTGTATTTTTCAACGACGGGCTTCACAGTCTTCCTGCTTGCAGAAGTCCAGCATCCGAAAATAACCGAAACATGTTCTTCCGTTATCAGCTTCTCCGCTTCTTTTGCGAATGTGGGCCAGTCGGATTTACCGTCCACTAGTAGCGCCTCAATTTTGTGCCCAAGCAATCCACCGGACTCATTTAGCTCTTCAATGGCCATCAATGTCACATCCGCAACGGCTTTCTCGCTGAAGGCCATAGTTCCAGTTAAGGAATGAAGAATCCCGACCTTTATCGGAGGTCTTGACGTAAGGCGATTTTTCTCAATGATATACCAGAGGCTGCAGACTACAGCCGTTATCAACACAATACAGGAGATTACAATCCAGCGCTTTTTCATAAATAAAGTTTTTCCTTTACATTCCCTTCCAATGACGTTCTTTTCAATCTATAGCATATAATAAAATAGTGGTCAACTCATATCCATTTGACCGTATTTAGTTCGTATGGTATAGGTTTATGCTTAATCAAAAATGACCTTTAAACGCCTGGAACGTATTTTCGCACTTACGGCTGTAGGAATGATCACAATGGCCTGGTTTATCGGTCTATCGGTATCTGAGGACGATCTGGAGCCGTTTCTCCAAAGCTCTCTTCCTCAGGCTGGATATATCGAACAAAATCAAGGGGATCCGTATGCTGCCTGGGACAATCCGGACAAAGATAATTTGCTGGGATATATAAGTCTAGGAACTGCCGATGGTTACGGAGGAGAGCTAAGAGTTGCCGTTGCGGTCTCAACAGAAGGGACAGTCCAAGGAGTCACTGTTATCGATCACAAGGAAACCTTTTCTTTTTTCCGCCATGTACTCAGAAGCCGTCTGATCGAGAAAATCAAGGACAAGTCTTATGATGATCCATTCGTAATGGGACAGGACATAGATGCAATTACAGGGGCTACCTACAGTGCTCGTGCTCTTATTGAGGCGGTTAGAAATGCCACCAGGCAGGTGGCTGTAAAAGCTCTGAATTTTCCCGCTATTGAGGAGCCGTCCCCAAAAGTTAAATTTGGAACTCCGGAAATTGTGCTGCTTACCCTTTTTCTCTTTGGCCTTGTTGCCCGGCAGAAGAAATTCAAACCAAAAAAAGCCGCTCGATGGATTTCCATGCTGGTCGGGATCGGATTCTTGGGTTTCCTTCTGAACAAGCCCTTTACCATGGTCCTCATTAATAAAATCCTTATGGGATACTGGCCAAAGTGGCAGATCGACCTTTACTGGTATATCCTGCTGGGAGGGATTATCTTAATAACGCTTATCGATAATAGGAATCCTTACTGTGACTGGTTTTGTCCTTTTGGCGCCACTCAAGAATGCCTGAGTGTTATCGGTGGGGCTAAAAAAAAGGTTCCCGATCGAATCCATTTTTCACTTCGTTGGTTTCAGAGAATGCTAGCCCTTGGTGCTGTTCTTTTGGCTCTGATCTTGCGTAATCCCAGTGTCTCCAGCTATGAAGTTTTTGGAGCCTTTTTTAGGTTAATCGGCACAAATATCCTTTTTATCCTGTTGGCGGTTGTCATCATTGTGTCTCTTTTTGTCCACAGACCTTGGTGCCGTTACCTCTGTCCAATACGGCCCGTAACAGATTTTTTGAAACTTTTGAGGAACTGGAGGAACGCCTGATCTAAAGTGTATTAATGATTCTTATTTTTTTATCATTTCTTCGAGGGTTGGAATCAGCGCTTTGATGGTTGGTGCTTGGGGGGAATCAGGAGCAACCAGCAAAAATTTCTTAAAACTATCAAGAGCCAATTGGAATTCTCCCCTGTTCAGGTAAGCATAGCCAAGCTGTCGGTGAGGGTGCCCCCAATCATCTCTAATCCGGGTAGAAATCTTATAGTATTCGATTCCGTGTTCAGTATCTCCCTGTTTAAAATATATCTCACCAATTTTATAGGCTAAGGTTTCTTCTTCGGGGAATATCGTAATAGCTTGTTTTAAAATCTGTTGAGCCTTGTCGAATTCACCTTGCTCCATATAGGATTCTCCCATGCTTGCCAAAGCACTGACTGCGTTATCATTTCCTTCTAAAGTGCCCTTTTCCTCCAGGATTTTGTCCAGAACAACCTGGAATGAAGCAATAGCATTAGGATAATCCTTCAATGCCGCGTAGCCTCTTCCAATATTGATGTTGACTTGATAGAAGGTCGGATTTTTCTCCAAAAAATCCTTAAATATACTAACAGCTTCTTCGAATTTCTTTTCTTCGAAAAGTTGATTCCCCTTCTCATACTCGGCTAGGGCAGATTTATCCTTTAGATCTAGTGTTTCCTTGGGAACTTCAAGAATCTTTCGCATAGTGAATTCAACAGAAGGATTTTTCCCAGAGAACTGACTGACTTTCATTTCATGATGTTCAAACTCATATCCTTCCATACTGGCGGTTATCAAAAAAATTCCTGTTCCGAGACCCCCGATGGCCCAGTTTCCTTTCTTATCGGAAGTGGATTTAAAAGTTAATTTAAAATTTTGAATTTCTGCTACGATTTTCACCCCTTTTAAAGGGCTCCCTGCTTCATCATTTACGGTTCCCCGGATCCTTCCTGTTCCCCGCCCTTGCTGAGCCTGAAGAATTAGAGCCATACCGGTAATCACAAGTACAACGGTTAAAATCATATTTATCTGTATTTTTTTCATGAAGGCCTCCTGAAAAACTTAAATAAGAACATATTTTAAATCATGCCCGAGAAAAATTCAATCAGATCAACTTTTTCGACTCATTTCAAGCGGTATCGTTCTTCAGATTCTCATATCTTCAACTTTCATATTTTTCTTGTAAACAATTGAAATAGAAAGAGAAATGCACTAAAATATTAAATCAAGGCTCATTCAATCTCGAGAAAAAAAACAACAACTCATTCAAATATATTCAGAAGAAAAGTGATGAAAGTGAAAAAAACAACACAAATACTAATTGGGATTTTTTATCTTGTTCTATCAACTTTACTTTTATCACAGACAAAATCCAAAGTTGAAGACATCCCAGAAGAGTACCAGAGATGGCTCAACGAGGAAGTTTTTTATATCATTACCCCTGTCGAGAGAGAAGTTTTCCTCAAACTTCAAAGCAATCGCGAAAGAGATATATTCTTTGAAGCTTTTTGGAAACAAAGAGATCCCACTCCCGGAAATGAAAAAAACGAGTTTCGTGAAGAACATTTTAAGCGGCTGATTTATGTCAATAAAAGATTCCGTGGCGCAGGTAAATCCGGTTGGGAGTCTGACCGGGGAAAAGTTTATGTAATTTTAGGACCCCCTATGGACATACGAATCTTCCATTCAACAGACGCCTATTATCCCTCGGAAGTATGGTACTATCAGGGCCTAACGGGATTTGGCCTCCCACAGGCTTTCCATCTGTTGTTTTTCCAAAAGGGAAGAATAGGAGATTACGTATTATATAACCCTGCGATGGATGGCCCATGGAGTCTCATGTCGAACTATTGGGGAGATCCGGGAAATTATCTTGAATCTTATTATGCCCTTGACTATATAGACCCTGAATTGGCACGAATTTCAGTTTCTCTCATTCCTGGAGAAACCGTCGTTAACTATCCCTCTCTTGCTTCTGCTAATTTAATTCAGAATATAGATTATGCTGCTGTAAGCAAGATCAAAGATACGTATGCGAAAAAATTCCTCGAGTATAAGGATATTGTCGAAGTCGAATATTCAGTAAATTATATAGATAACGAATCTCAGGTTCTGGTCATTCGAGACGATTCAGGAATTAATTTTGTACATTTTTCGATAGAACTTAAAAACATATCCATGGGAAGTTATGAAGACAGTATTTACACAAATTTAGAATTTAATGGAATTATCAGAGATACGAAGAAAAACACGATTTTTCAATTTGAAAAATCAGTTCCCCTCACATTTACTGCAGAGCAATTTAAGAAAATGAGACAAAGACCTTTCAGTTTTACAGCAGTATTTCCACTGGTTCCTGGAGATTACAATTTTTCATTACTTGTGAAGAATTCGATCTCTAAGGAATTCACTTCTTTTGAAAGGGAACTCAATATTCCACAAGAGAAAAAAGCATATCAAATGAGCCCTCTGTTATTAGGCTTTAATGCTGTACGGTCAACATCTCCACAGGATTCGACTCATCCGTTTGCAATCAAAGACACCCAGATTTACAGTCATCCTGGGAAATCTTTTCTCTCGGAAAACAATTTAATTGTATTTTTTCAGATCATAGATTTACCGGAAATAGTGAAGGAGACAGGATCATTGACCTACGTCATTACCAAGGAGGATGAAGAGTATTTTTCGGTGACTTATCCTGTAGACAAATACAAAAGCAGTTTGAACTTCATTGAACCTATTTCTCTTGAAAAATTCGTCCCTGGTTATTACAAAATCAGGGCCTCTCTCTTAGATGAGAATAAGAATGAACTTTCCGGTCAGCAAGAGTTTTTTGAGATCGCTCCGGTAACGTATATTCCAAGGCCATGGGTTATAGCCAATTCATTAATCGAATCGAATGAATCGCATATTTCTTACATTCTGGGAAGACAATTGATAAACAAGAAAGACTATGTAAATGCGAATGTCCGGCTGGAAAAAGCTCATCGTATGGAACCCAACTATTTTGATTACGGATTCTATCTGGCAAAGGTGAATTATTATTTAACGAACTATACGGAAGCCATAAAAATATTATTAACCTTTCCTGAGAAGAGAAACGTCAATTATGATTTCAATTATTTAATGGCCATATCCTACCAGGCATTAGCCGAGTATGATAAAGCGATAGAAATCTTTGATGAATCCATCCTTCAGTTTGGTATCAATGTCAACCTTCTGAATTCTCTTGGCGAGTGTTATTCTCAAGTGGGAAACAAAACTGAGGCTCTTGCAGCTTTAGAAAAATCCCTTGAAATCGATCCCAATCAAGAAGACATCAAGAAACAGGTTCTTTCTATCAAGAGAAAATAAATTCGTCAGTAGGCTAATAAACAATCCCCGATCTCACAGGAAAATCTTCTGACACTTTTACGGGCAGTTTCCCCTGAGGGGACAAATCGCCCTTAAGCAGCTTTATGAAAACATCAATATAGACAATTTGATTTCCGTAAAATCCTCCCTCTCCATATCCCAGCACGAATGCCGAGGCGTTTTTCAGGCTTTGGACAGGGTAGGGATTCCCATAGGACATGATTACCGTTGCATCCGGTTTAATTTCTATAATACGTTTGAGCAGAGCCAGATCTTTTTCTCGCAATGGTCCGTTATCGATATATCTGGTGCGTGGGTTAAAGAGTGAAACCAGAACCGTGTCCGCTTTGGCAGCGGCCAGCAGGGCATCATTATAAAGTTTATCAGAAGTATCAGGCTTAAGAATAATATTGGCTTCGACAGGAAACACAGCTTTCAATGCTGAAGACGCTATTTGAGGAACCTCATCAAATGTTTTTCCCTGAATTCCCAGATGAAATACTTTTCCGACTTTTGAGATGTCGGAAGGGAAATATCCATCATTTTTGATTAAAGTGAGCGACGATTCCGCCACGTGGTGAACAAAATCCAGATGTTCTTCTATCCCGACTTCAGAAGATACCCGGGATTCATCCACAAATCGATTGCGGTGAAGGTTTAATCGCGCCTTCCAATAAAGAAGCTTTTTAACGGATTGATTGATTTGCGCCTCAGGAATTTCCCCGGATCTCACGGCTTCGGCCAGACCTGAAATCGTGGCTATTGCATTACCTGGTTTGAGGATGGCATCATGCCCGGCTTTAACAGCCAAAATACAGGATTCCACCTCTCCAAAACGGTTAATAACTTTGTCATACCACATATCATCGGAGATTAAGATTCCCTCGAAGCCGAGTTGAGTTCGAAGCCAAAAGGAAGCAAGTTTAGGTTCCACACTGCCCGGTAATTCAGAACCCTCTGCAGCAGAAGGAACCGCAATATGATCACTCATTATAAATGTCACTCCGGCATCAATGGCTTTTTTAAAAGCAAGGAAATCTTCATTGATTACCTGATCCAATGGTTTATTATTGATTGTAAATTCCGTCCCAGGGATTAAATCAACATCTCCCCTTCCTGGAAAATGTTTGGCCGTGGCCAGCATTCCATTCTCCTGGTAGCCCCTAATATAAGCAGCGGCCAATTTTCCAAGAAGTTCCAGGTCTTCACCGAACGAGCGCACGCTTTGCACCGGATTTTCCGGGCGGGTTAAAATATCGACCGTAGGAGACCAAGTGATGTGAATTCCCATGGCCCTCCCTTCCCTCGCACCTATTCTGCCTGCCTGTTCAGCCAGTTCTTCTTCCCCGATCGCCGAGAAAGCCATGTTGGGGGGAAACTCCGTAGCGCCGCGAATCATCTGTCCGGGACCGCCTTCAAAAGCATTGGATATAAACACAGGAATCTCGGCCTCTTTTTGGAGCCTGTTTAGCATCCTGGCAGTATCCTGAGGAGTTCCGCCGCTCAAAACAAAGCCTCCGATCCCATAATCCCGAACCAGGTTAACAAAATATAAGAATTTGGTATCATCCTCGGCCATATAGCTGGCATCCAGAACTTCGAACATCATCTGGGCTGTCTTTTGTTCAAGTGACATTCCAGCCAGAGTTTCCTCAGCCCATTTCTCTGCTTCTTCATGGGATGCGGTTAATCCGAAGGATGGTTTATTTGATTTTTGCAGGTCGCAGGAAACTAGAGCTATACACACTGTAACCAGTGGCAACCATAATTTAGTTTTCATTTTTTCTCCCTTTTAGACTCATATTTCAGCATGAAAATCACTTCCTCTATTTTTTCTTTTCAAGCTCCATCATCCTCTCAATCCATTCGTCCATGTTCTCAAACGGGATTTTCCGGATGGATAATACATCTGCGGACATATTATATCCGGGGTTATCGGTGCCTAAATTAAAGGATAACGGATTGGCTCCCACACACACCAGTTTAATGGTGTGTTTTCCGGGCTCAAAATTGAATAAACCAATTTTTCTCTCCCTTCTTTGGCCGTAGATATAATCCTCATGTTCGTTCTTCCGGAAAATATTATAAAAATCCAACCTGGTATTGACCTTATCAGGAGGGCGCTGATTTACGAGGTCGACCCGGTATCCTCCCGCTATGTGAGATTCGCCGGCTTCGTACAGTTCTTTGCCGTCTATATAAACTTTCCATATACCATTGTCTTCCCTGAGGTGTTGAAATAGAGAAATCGAATAACGACCTTTTTCCTCGATTTCAAATGGAATCTCAATCCAGGTACCGATGCTGTCGTTTTTTACACGAAACCAGGGTTTGGTGTAGGTCGCCCGGTTGTAATCATTGACCTGAAGTTCGACTCCAGCCGAATGTTCTATTTGGTCAACAATTATTGGGAGATGAAGGACAATTTCAGGATTTACTCGATCCCGGTAGGGAGGAAACTCACACCATGGTTCTGCAATATCATCCTGATACCAGTAAGAAACGGAGGACCAGTTGTCGGGTCTGGCTCCGGAGTGCGATACGACTTCTCCCTTGGAATTCATCACATATCCCCTTCGTTCAAGCTCGAATATCAGAGATTTTCTGAAAATTATGGGATCGGGTATATGCCATCTGTAGGCTGAGACACGGGCATCTTGAGCTCGAGGTTCAAAAACCTTACATCCTGTATAAAGACTGGTATGGACCCGCATGTTCCAGGCTTCATTTATATAATCCTCTGTGCCGGTTCCGGATATTGAAGGAACCTTCTCGCCATCAACATAAAAGAAGTCGTCTCCTTCACCAAACCAGTGACCGATACCATTCTGAGAAGAAAGCACTGTTCCCACATAATGTCCATTTCCTTCTCCTTTGAACACTGTATAAGGTTTACCCATCTCCGGAGGATACTCCTGATGATAACGTGCATGGAAGTACAGCACATTCTCCGGCTCCTGCGTATATTGAACCCAATCAATTTGAAAATAACAGGAGGCGCGTTCACTATCCGACTCATTTGTAATTGTAATTTTGGCCTCCTTTCGGAAGGGCATCTGCCAGTAACAATTATAACCTCTTCCGAAAGAACTCACTTTGACGGGTAGAGAATCGACATTGGCCCTCATTCCATTTCCGACCGCAAAAAAATCGCCAAATGGTGTCTCCACAGAGGGAACATCCGATCCATCCCAGTAGATACGCAAAACCAAAGCCCGGGGATAACGGATATTCCTGGACGAAGGAACCAACCAGAAATGAGTAATCTTGCCCGGCCCGTTGAGTACGGCGATGGTTTTAGTTTCGCCGACATCGAATTTGGCAGAATCACTATTATCAAAGGGATTTCCACTCGAAGCCCGCATGGATTTCCCGGCCTGCTGCTCCGTTAAATTATTTAATGTCTGCGAAAACAATGGTAAATAAATTAACGACACAAACAAAACCAAAACTGAAAATATAAGTCTTACTTTTCTCATTACTTAAACCTCCTATTTTATCTTGATTAAAAGGAAATATTTTCCTGATTCAGTTTACGTTATAGTTATCTCCAGGGAATAGAGTTTTTTTCCGCTTCGGTCATGGGAGGAAGCAGCGCCATCCCGTTTTCAGTTCGATGACCGCGTAAATCGTGAACGCTGAAATCACGGCCTTTAAGCTTTCCTGTCTGTTTGTCTATTTTTCCTCGAACCGAACAACATCCGTATTCACCTTTTTTATTAAGGGCAACCAGTTTCAACGTGAACAATGGTTTTCCCTGGTGCCGATCCACAACGCGCTGACAAACAAATCTACAGGCCTCAAGCGGTGACATCCCCTCACGCATTTTCTCAACTGTAAAAAAACTGGCACACACTTTCATCGATTCAGCACCATGACCGGTCGCCCCGGCAGCTCCAATACCATTATCGACATAAAGACCGGCTCCTATAATGGGAGAATCACCCACCCGTCCTACCAGCTTGAAATGATGGCCGGAAGTACTGGTAACACCGGCAATATCTCCGTTTGCATCTAAAACCAATACGTTTATAGTTCCCCCGCCTTCGGGTTTGAACTTAATCCGTGGGGAAAAATAATAATCCCTGTTACTTAAATTCTCCTTCCATGCCACCCATTCTAATCTGGCTTCTTCGGTTAAAAGATTATATTCCTTGAAGCCATGCATCCTGGCCAACTTTAAGGCTCCTTTTCCCACCAGCATCAGATGGTCCGTCCTTTCCATGACAACTCGGGCTACGGAACAAGGAGTTTTGATGTTTTCCAGGGCGGCTACCGCTCCGGCATTATTGTTGTCCGGACCGGACATGACCGAGGCATCCAGTTGGAGCACTCCCTCTTCATTTGGACTTCCACCATACCCAACGGTAGGATCTTGAGGGTCGAGTTCTGAGATATTGACGGCTTTTTCGGCCGCATCCATAGGACTGCCCCCTTCCTTTAAAATATCCCATGCGGTAGTGGTGACTTTTTCTTTCACGAAAGGATTGGTCTTGCTGGTCACAATCAACGGCCGGTTGAGTTTTCCGCGGTTTTCTTTCTGGAACATCCCCATTTTTTTAGCCATCGGTATTCCGATTCCAAAACCGGCAACATTCGTAAAAAAATTTCTTCGATTCATACTTTTTAATGCCATTTCCCCTCCATCTTAAAATATATTTTTTTCATGATAAGTCATGTCAATCTATTTTTTCTCTCTCATTCTCTAAAACAATGCAATCAATTCCAACCTTATATCCCTCTGACTCCGGATTCTTGGACTGGATGGAAAAATTGAACTTATTCAATCCTTTAGTCAGAGGAATGCCTTTAAAAATAAATTCCTTGGGAGGCCACACCGGCCGGGGAAACATTTCCACAAAAGCCCGGTGAAGATCAATCTTTTCTCCCACTTCGTCTCCATTCACTTTGAGCTGAACAATTCCATAATCGGGTGCACGTAAATAATGAATTTTTATTGTATAAACATCGGCTTCGGCAACCGGAACCGAAAGGGAGAAAGCTCCTTCACCACCTGAGTCAAAAGCAAGCATATGATCTCCGCTCTGATTGGGCATGAGCAATTGAGATTCGGGACGGGCCTCTTTTCCGTTTTTGCTTTCATAGTCGAGAATTCCTAAGTCTTCAGCCTCGAGAGCCCCTTCAACATACCATCGGCCTTTGGTAGGATCCCACGGCTCGTCAGAAATTAATTTTTCCAAGCGGGGCCACGGTTTGTGGATTCCTTTCTGATACCAATAGCCCAGACTGGAATAATATCCCCTTCCTGTATTCGGCCACTCGCTGATCCAGGGCCAGTGTTCAATTTCGAATTTAAAGGACTTTCGGAAAGGAATTGGGTCAAGTATGTGAAATCGATAGATACTCAACCTGTCTCCTATCTCTCTCCCCTCAAAAGCGGGAGCCCCAAAGTAAGGTTCGTCATGAACCCTGAATCCCCAAGCATCACAGAAATAATCCTCGGTGCCGGTTCCGACAAATGAAAGTTTTCCATCGACGGTGATTATATCATCGCCTTCTCCGAACCATCCCGGGGTTCTGGTTCTATTCCCCAGCACTAAACCGACATAATGTCCCTCTCCTTCGATCTCCAGCAGATTTACCGGTTTACCCCGCTCTACGGGATCTCTTTCTGTAAAACGGGCATGAAAGTATCTGATGTTCTCGATCGGTTGACTGTAGGATTGGTAATCCAAATAGTAATATAAACGGTTGCGATGTCTTATGGGAGTGTCCGTGCCCTCGAAATAATCCGGAGTACGAATATTACTTAAAGTGACCTTGGCAGATTTGTTGAACGGCATATACCACCAGCAGTTTCTCGAACGTCCGTTTGAAGTACACTGGATAGGAGCGCTGGATACATTGGCGACAAATCCCATGGCCACTCCGAAAAAATCGCCAATCGGAGCTTCAATACTGGGATGTTCGTTTCCGTCCCAATAAAACCTAATAATCAAATCACGCCCCCCTCCTTTGTAGGTTGTCCATATGTGGGTTATTGCCCCAGGACCTTTGAGATCAGCAATGATGACTTCTTCCCCCCCGAGCGGTAAGGGCACGGTGTCCAGGTTGAGTCCGTTCCGGGCAAAGGAACTTACTCTGGCAGCAGAATAATTTTTTGGTTGTGAGAGAAGCATCATAGGATTATCAGCCGCCATCGGACCGGCAGGCGGATCCGCAGGCATTGGTTCAGAGAACAGCTCTCCTCCGGTATGAAAAGGTGGAGATTGAACTGCTTTTTTCTGTTTTTCCAGGGCAAATGCAGAAAAAAGAACCAGTAAAACAATCGTTAAAAATAGACTCATATGCAAAACATGCCGTTTCTTACCCAATTTGTCCTCCATTCAAGCCAAAGATTTATTATTTATTAGATTACGGTTTTTCCTTTTTTGGTATTTCCCAGTTTCCAATCCATAAATCCGGATTACGGCTGTTGCCGTGGACGGACCAGATATCAAAAGCATTCGGATTGTGTCGACCCGGAACCAGATATTGGTAAGGTTGACCCCAAGGATCAAGGGGGATCCGTCGGCCATTAAAATAAGGCCATTTTCCGCCTTTATCTCCCCTGACACGATTCATACCGGCAGGTCTCTCGATGAGTTCATCCAAAGATTTAGGGAATCTCGCGTAATTATCTTTGAAGTCCAAGACAGCTTTTTCCAGTTGGATTACGATTCTCCCGGCTTCCAAAATTCTCTTTTCAAACAGGGCTTTTTCTTTGATAAGATAATCCTGGTACCATGCATACATATCTCCCCAGGGAAGTTTTCTAACTGAAAGGGCATCCAAACGAATGCTGTAGCCGGTCTTTCCGGTTTTAGCATCATAAGAAAGC
>SDBT01010351.1_pt1 | contig 15065 bp, 10 predicted proteins | sample 2277101 | NCBI WGS metagenome assembly SDBT01 (sample SAMN10404973, study PRJNA504765) | marine sediment metagenome | isolation source: marine sediment core GS10_PC15, 103 cmbsf | place: Arctic Ocean: Southern Knipovich Ridge | collected 2010 | reverse complement strand
TATGAAAAGATGTTTATGTGTGATTGCTATGGTCTTATTTGCAAATTATTTGTTTGCTCAACAAGAGGTAAAACATGGACTTTCCACGAAATTTGCTGATGTAATTCTTTCTGGATTGAAACCGGGAATGGTTTATAGCATTAAGAAGGAAAAAAGTTTGCCGTATAAGGTAATGAATAAAACAGATAAAGAAATAGATATTGAAGTTGTTGTTGAAAAACCATCTCCATCTGAGCTTAGAGAAGGATATGAGCCAGTTCCTGATGTTTCATGGGTAAAGCTTTTTCCTACGATTTTTCATTTAGGACCTGGAGAAGACATGGATTGTGATGTGATTATTTCAATTCCAAATGAGGAAAAATATGCAAACCGGCATTTTCAAATAATGCTTGTAACCCAGACACTGGAGAAACCAGGTACCAGGGGAATAGCAATAGGTTTTGCTCTTGCAAGAAGGCTAAGATTTTCAACAGGTTCCACACCGGTGAAAGTTCTGGAAGAACACAGAAAAAAAGTTCTTGAGGCATTAAAAATGGACCTGACGCCTTTCAGTTTGTTTCTTTCTGAACTTCCTGTTGGGGAAAAAATAAAACTTGGCGGAAAGGAATTTTCAACACTTCAACTTGTCAACAGAGGAAACGAAGATTACAGAATTGAATTTTATCTTGCGAAGAATCCTGGAAGATATGGCCTGAGAAAGGATTATGAACCTATGCCTGAAGCTATAGAGGTTGACTTTAAAAAGAAAAAGATGAAGTCAAAAAAAAGAAGCATCAACGATATAATTATGGGAATGGAAATTCCTGATGAACAGGAGTTTTATGGTAAAGATTTTGCATTTGTTGTTGTTGCGAAAATTCTGTGGTTTGATATACCGATAGAACTTTATTCGAGGGTTTATTTTAAAACACAAAAGAAGAATGAGGAAAAAGCGGAAAAATAAGGAAAGGATTTATTAATAGATGAATAGGTACACACAAAAACTAATAAAGAGAGTAACAACACGACTAATAATCAAGGTCACAGGCGCGGTTACGCCAATATTGAGTATGGCGAGTAAACTGGTAAATAGAAGAATAAGACGATTGTTCATAGAGAGTAAGGTGGAAGCTATGTACTGGACCATTACCGAACGAAGTGAGGAAAATTTCTGGAAGAGATGGAGCAGATGAGACAAAAGTGTAGTTCAATCATTACTATTATGCGGTGCGGGTTAAAAGCGAAAATGATTATGTTGCTTATTGCAACACTAACCATTTTTGGCACAGGATTGGTCTACGCAGGTAGTACCACGAGAGATGTCACTATTAGTATAGGGGTTAGGGATACTTGGCCGCCTGCACCAATTACGAACCTTTCAGCACTGGCTGGTAGTCAGGAGGGTGAGGTTCTTTTAAGTTGGACTGCGCCTTACGAAGATGATGAGTTCTCCAGTGGAGCGGTTCAAGGTTATTATATTGTATATGACACATTTAGTATTTCCAACTTGGGTGGAGACACAACTGCCTGGTGGAATGCAGCTGGTGAATGGCGACAGATAACCTTTGCAAATGACCCTGGTCAAGCGGAACAAGAAACTATTGACTCTCTGTGGCCGGGAACTACTTTCTACTTTGCAATCAAGAGTTACGATGATGCCAGTCCACCCAATGAATCACCTATCGATACTCGAGCGGCAAGCGTGACCGAGCAAGCATATTGTGTGGTTCCGGATACTGCTCCGGCAACGCCGACCGGATTGACTGCAATTGCCGGAGTAGAAAAAGTAGACCTCTCCTGGACTGAGCTTACTCCTATTGAGAAAGGCATAGATTTTGACTATTATAAGATTTATCGTTCCAGTGTTTCACCATCAGCTCTGGTTGCGGTAAGCACCACAACATCGATTGCCTATTCTGATACGGGATTACAAGATAATACAAGTTATTATTATGCGATTAGCGCTGTCGACCAGCCACCCCTGGTGCTTGAAAGTCCATTATCTGAGGTAGTAACGGTCTGGGTGCAGGTGATTGTTGATGCTCCACCGACTGCACCTACTGGTCTGGTAGCTAAAGCTGGAAATCGTAGGGTTACGCTTACCTGGACGGCCAATACTGAGGAGGATATGTCCCGCTACTGGGTCTACAGGAGCACAACGAGCGAGTCATACGATTATAGTGTTGCCATAGCTACTGTGACTCATCCTACAACAAGATATGTTGATACAGGATTAACTAACGAAGTCACTTACTATTATGTACTTAAGGCAGTAGATGAAGCGGGTAATGAAAGTGTTGCTTCTGATGAGGTCAGTGCACGGCCGAGCTTAAGACCAAGAGAACCGTGTGGTGTGAAGGGAACATTGGTTGATGGTGGCGAACATATAAGAATTCAGTGGAAGGCAGTAACCAGAAGTGAGGATGGGTCTTCTTGCACTGATTTACAGGAGTATAGTGTATATCGCTCAACCTCTCTTGCAGGATTTGGTGTAGTTCCCAGAGCGACTGTTGACCAATCAATATTAACCTGGACTGAGACAGAGAATATCATCGGCAGGACATACTATTACAAGGTGAGAGCGGCTGACACCGCTGGTGTAGAAAGTGGTGATTCGATGATTATAATGGTCCAGGATGAAAAAGTATATGTAATTGCTCTGTCAGAAGATATGCAAGCGAAACTACTTATTCCTGAGGAGTTGACAGATATATTGTATGAGGAGAGCAATTCTTATGGTGATGACTTGAATATAACGGTTTCAAGTTCAACCGTGGAAAGTAGTGATGATAAAGTCATAAGTTGTTATGAATTCAGTGCTTTCAAAGGCTATGATAATGAGACCCCTGAGGAAATTGAGAGCTTCTCCTTCGTTAAGCCGAAGTCATCTGTAAGTATATCTTATGAAGTGAATAGTAGTGGTCTTGTCAAGGGAACCAGTATAAAGGCGAGTCAGGCTGGAAAGAATCTGGCTCTATTCTGGTTCAATGGAATTGAGTGGGTGAAGCTTGGTGCCAGGACAGATACAGATGAGCAGGTGCTGTGGATAAGGACGAAGAAGTTAGGTATGTATAAGATTAAACAAGCGTTTGCAGCTACTGAATTTACTCTGAATAAAGTATATCCGAGAATCTTTACACCTAATAATGATGGATTGAACGATGTGGTTAACTTCGAGTATGCCAATCCCAATGAGAAGGGCATTGTATGCAGAATCTTCGATATCAGAGGCGCTCTGGTGCGTCAACTCGACATTGGTCAAACAGAGACCTCCTTCGCCTGGGATGGTAAGGATGAGAAAGGGAGAGTCGCTCCCAGCGGCGTTTACATATATCAGTTAGAGGGAGAAGGGAAAGTTGTCAATGGAACAGTTATTCTGGCAAAATAATAGAAAGATAAAAAATGTAGGGGCGACATTTATGACGCCCGATAATACGGGTTCGATGAATCGAACCCCTACAGATTGCACGGTTGAAACCGTGCCTACAAATAAGATTTGAAAGAAGAGATAAAAATAAGTATATTGGAGAGGAGATAGAAAATGAATAAATTGATTAAAATGATTATGGTGATACTTTTGATGGGCGCTATTTCGGTATGCGTCGAGGTCACTTGTTGGGCTGACTTTGAGGATTTAGGTGTGGGAGCTCGTCCCATCGGGATGGGGAATGCCTACACTGCTCTGGCTGATGATGTTAATGCCATCTATTATAATCCAGCGGGTCTGGCTCAACTGGACGAGTCCCAGTTTACCAGTGGCTATGGGAAACTGTACTGGGGTTTAGATGACGGGAGTAATCTGGGTAGTGGATTCGTTGGTTATGCCCATCCTTTATACCACTGGGGGACATTGGGCGTAGGGTGGCTGAATTTCGGCTTACGGGGTCTCTATCAAGAGAATAGTTTCATCCTCTCTTATGGAAATACTCTTAAGAAGAAACTTCTGGCAGGGCTAAATTTGAAGTTGCTAAGTAAGAAATATGGGAAGACCCTCTACACTGAAAGTGCTATTGATGACTCCGGTAATACTACCGGCGAGCGCGACCCGGTGTTTAGCAAGGGATATTCCAAAACAGGATTCAGCACTGACCTGGGATTGTTATATAAATTTAACAGGGAGTACTCTATCGGTCTTTCGCTTATAGATATTAATCAGCCCCATATGGACTTAAAAGATAATAAAAGTAGAGTCCCTATAGGAATAAAGTCTGGCTTTCTATACAATAGTGACTTTCTAACATTTGCCTTCGACACAACATTCAGGAACGGGGACGTTAATGTTTATAGTGGCGCGGAGAAGTGGTTCTCAAACCGAACTTTTGGAGTGAGGGCTGGTCTTGGTGTGGGAAGTAGAAGATTCAGTAACCTCGCCCTGGGCGCAAGCTATGCTAAATACCTCTTCCAGTTCGATTATGCCTTCCTCTATCCACTGTCCGGAATAAGAGATACTTATGGTTCCCATCGCATATCTTTGACTCTCCGTTTTGCACCTGAAAAGGAAGAGAAGAAGAGAGCAAGAGAGGAAAGATTGGCGGAGATTGCGTCGGAAAAGGCAGCCCGAGTGGAACTGGCAAAAATTAGAGAGAAGGAAGTTAAGATGCTCGAGGAGAGAAGAAAAATAGAGATTGCCAGAAATTATTATAAGGAAGCAATAGAAGTTTATAGGAATGGATTGTACAGTGAATCGCTGGGGAAATTGAGATTCGCAGTGGAACTGGATCCCAAGAGACCTGAGATACAGGACCTGTTTAAGAAACTCTCTTCAATCGCGGACGTAATCTCCAAAGAGATAGGTTTGGAAAGAGAAGCCGAACTTATTAGAACTGGTGTCAGTTACTATATTGAGGACAAACCCAGGAAGGCAATAACTACACTTCAGTATGCTTTCGAGTTTGCTCCTAAAAATAAAGAGATACCAAGATTATTAAATGTACTAAAGAGAGAGTATCCAGCCATAGCTGAGCAGGAGAAGATAAGTGAAGGAATGACACTTGTGGAGCAGAAGATGTATCGGGCACTTAACTATCTCTATGAAGACAGAAGCGACCTGGCAATCCTCGAATGCCAGGAAGTCCTTGAGCTCGAACCTAATAATACACTGGCTCTTTCCAGGTTGGGCTCAGCCTATTATGTTATCGGGCAGAAAGAGAAGGCTACGGGACTCTGGCTGAAAGTTCTGGAGATAGAGCCTGAGAATAAAGAAGTGCTCGAGTCTTTGAGAAAGGAAGGAGTCGTCCCACCGAAGAAGAAGACGAAGGTTCCCTCTAAGAGAGAAGAGATGAAAAAAGAGTTTGAGAAATCGCTGGAGTATTATCGGAGAGTGGAGAAGAGTCTCGATATCGATGGCAGGACAGGACTTCTCCAGTCGATTATGGATAAGTTTAAGCCTTCGGGAATAGAGCGTTCCAGGCTGGAAAGGGAACTTGGAGAACTTAAAAGGGAAAAGGAGAAAAAGAAAGTAAAGGTTGAAAAGGAGAAGGAGGAGACCAAGGTTCCCCAGCCAACTCTTCCTCCGAAAGTAAAAGTCCCTTCTGAGGAAAAGTTAATAGCAACAAAGGAGAAGACAGAACAGAAATTCCGAGAAGGGGTCAGTGATTACAGGAAAGGCGACTATAATGGAGCTATCGCTAAATGGGAGGAAGTGGTTAAAGTGCGCACCGACGATGCGGCATTGAAGAAACTTATAGAAAAAGCGAAGACGAAAATCGCTAAAACTAAAGAAAAAAAGGTAAAGAAAATGAAAAAACATTACACTCGCGCAGTGGCATATTACAAGAAACGTCAGTGGGGAGAGGCGATATCTGAGCTGGAAGAGGTATTGAAGCTGGAACCGAAACACAAACAATCGAAAGCCTTGATGAGCAGGATAGAGGAGAAAATATGGCTGACAGTTCAAGAAGAGAGGAAGAAGAATATGGACGAGTACTATAATGCTGGACTTGCATACTTCGAAAAAGGCGAGTATGGAAAAGCTATAGCTGAGTTTGAGAAGGTGTTGAAGCTCGAGCCGATCCATTTACAGGCGCAGCGATTGATTAAAGAGGCAATGGAGAAAGCGAAGAGGTGACAGACGGAGTAGCGAAACTTGTTTCGCGATTTTAACGGTGACAATTTTGATAATTTATACTATAATAAAGCAGGAAGTAGACTGCTTGGGAAATTGGTAGTGTAGGGCTTTATGCCCGTAGAGATTACGCCCATAAAGGGCTACACTACAAGTTGCGGTTTCCTTTTGTTGAGGGGGTAAATAATGAAAAAGTTCATTTTAAAAAAGCGGTTCTGGATTCCACTTATTCTGGCAATTTTGATTACTACTGGTGCCTTTGCAATTGACCTCGCTTCTATCATTGAACAGAAAATAGCTTTAGAGAGAAGTTTTGAAAACAGGCTCAAAGAGCTATTAGAAAAGATACTGGGCACAGATAGGTTCATAGTAATCGTTAATGTGGAGCCGGAAACTGAAGCTACAGAATTATCGAGAGAAATCTGGACTCAGGAGAAGACGTCAGGCGAGGTGGTCCGGGAGGAAAAGAGATATGTTCTCCCGGGAGTTCCTGTGAGAGAGAAATTAGGTGAAGAGAAGATTCCTTCACCGGAGCAACTTCTCCCTGGTGGGGAAATGAAAAGAGAATATGAAAAGGTAGTGATGCTTCCAAAATCTTTTGTGAAAAGAGTGATAGTTACCATTATTATGGATGAGAAAATAGAGGAGACACTGATTGAAACAGTAAGGACCGTGGCTACGGAGATAATGGGTTTAGATATGGCTCGGGGAGATGACCTGATAATAAAGAGGCAATATTTCAGTGAGCCATCCCGGACTGTCTGGTCCACCATAAAAGGTAGTCCAATTTATTGGCCACTATTTGCTATTATTTTCCTTCTTTTTCTTCTCTTTCCCATCAGAATTTTCCTTAGAGGACTTACCAGAATTTTCCCAACAGTTAGGACAAGGGAGGGCGCGGTTGCTCCACCCGCTCAAATTTTTGGTCCGGCTGCTACCATTGAATTAGGTGCTCCTGAGAGAGCAGAAGAAAAAATTGGCGAGAAAGAAGAAGAAAAGCCTTCTCGTCCTTTCGACTTCATCAATCAGGACAATTTAAAACATCTGCTCTACTTGTTAAAAGATGAGACAGCTGAGACTATTTCTGTGATTGTCTCTTATTTAAAGCCCAGAGAAGCTACTCAGGTAATGGCTTTCCTCCCTCGAGACCTTAAAGCAGGAGTTACTGAGAAGATTGCCAGGGTAAGAGGATTGCCCCCTGATGTGGTAGATGCAATGGAAGCGGATATTAAAGGAAGGATTGGTTACATCGTTGGAGGAACGGAGCAGTTAGTGCAGATAATCGATGAAGCAGATAAAACTACCAGGGAGGATATCTTACAATCTTTAAAGGAGAAGCAACCAGAATTAGCAGAGAAGGTCAGGAAACAGATAGTGACATTCGAAGACATTGCCAACCTCGATAACTTAAGTTTTCAAATAGTTTTAAGGTTGGTCGACCTGGGGACAGTTTCATTAGCACTGAGGGGAACTACTGAAGGGTTTAAGTCTAAAGTTATGGGTAAACTTTCTAAGGGTGCTCAGGCAATGCTCAGGCAGGAAATGGAGATGGGCAAGCCCGTGGGAAAACAGAAGATAGAAGAGGCCCAGCGGATAATTGTTAAAGTAGTACGTCGATTGCATAGGGAGGAAAAGATTACATTCGAAGCTCCAGGCGAAGCTAAGAAGGCTGGCGAGCCCGGTGTAGTGGAAAAAGAGACGGGGGAGGTTGCTGTGCGGACAGTCGGTGCTCCTGAGGAAGAACGCTCACCAGCTCCCGTGGCTCCTTCCGCGAGTCCTACACTAGTTGAGAAAGTTAAAACAAATACTGCCTGGATAGCAGGAGCAGTAATTATAGCATTGTTAATAGCCGGTTTCTTGTGGTATCAGCGTTCAGTAGCGAAAAAGAGAACGGCTGGAATACCTTCGACACGAGCACCGGTAGAGGGAGTGGAAAGAAGATAACTTGATAGTTGCACGGTTAAAACCGTGCCTACAAATGTCATGCCGAACTCGTTTCGGCATCTCTTGAGAAGAAGAAGAAGATCCTGAAACAAGTTCAGGATGACAGGAGGCACAGATTTCCCGATTGAAAATCGGGATGCAAAGTTATAAAAAGATTTAATTCGTGGAGGCACAAGTATGGATTTAATGACTATTCTTGGACTTATTATGGGGTGTGGAGCCGTTTATTATGTTTTGGCGAGAGGTCAGATTACGTCACTTCTATTCAATTTCAGTGCTGCCATTCTGGTTTTTGGAGGCACATTTGCTTCCACTTTGATTACCTATCCTTTTAGAATTCTTAAACAGGCGCCTAAGGCGTTGAAGCTGGTAATATTTCCTTCGAGAAGATATACTGCGTCTGAGGCAATTGAGACTTTGGTTGGATTGGCGGAAGTGGGTAGAAGGGGAGGGATTGGGGTTTTGGCAAACGAAATCCATAATTTGAGGGATAACTTTCTCATCGATGGAATTCAGATGATAATTGATAATCTCGATCCTGAAATGGTTCGGGAGAACCTGGAGAAGGAGATAATCTTTACCAGGAGGAGGCATCAACAGGTTAGTGGCATCTTCCGCACAATGGGAACTTACGCTCCCATATTTGGACTCTTAGGAACGCTCATCGGGGTTGTCCAGGTGCTGAAGAATTTGGCTGACCCCAAAACTATGGGTGCTTCTATGGCAATTGCTATAACAACGACTTTCTACGGTATTTTCGGAACGAACTTCATTTTCCTCCCCATAGCCGGGAAATTGAATGCCTACAGCGAAGAGGAGCTCTTGCTTAAAGAAGTAATGATTGAGGGGATTCTGTCCATTCAGAAGGGAGAGATTCCTCTTATTGTGGAGAGAAAATTACAGGCATTTCTTGCTTACAGGTTTCGCAGAAGGGTTTGAAGGAATGTAGGGGTCCCGATGTATCGGGATGGCCGCCCAGGGACGACACGGCGGTCGTCCCCTACGGAATGGAATACGGGGGTGGCAGAGTTAATTGAGCAGGGGTTAAAATGGTTCTAGGAACAGAAAGAGAAGAAATGAAGAGGAGGGGGAGAAGCCCTATCTGGCTAACTATCTATTCGGATTTGATGACCAATTTGATGCTTTTCTTTCTGATGTTATTTGGGACCAGTAGGATGGCTACTGATGTTCAAAAGACAATCCATAAAGCTATTCGTATAGAATTTAGCAAGAGGGAAGACGTATTTATAAAAAAAGAAGAAGACGCTATCAAAAAAATGATAGATTATGTGGAGGAGAGGAGACTTCGCGGTTTTGCCACTGTAAAGGTGAGTGAGCAGAGGGTGAAGATAATGTTGGCTAATCCCGTTCTCTTCGGTCTGGGCGAAAGTGAATTGAAGCCTTTTGCTATTCCTGTTCTTCAGCAGATAGCAGAGCTTCTTAAAAATATACCCAATGCTGTTCTGGTAGAGGGGCATACTGATGACAGGCCGGTAACTGGGGGCAAGTTCCGCTCTAACTGGGAGCTTTCAGCTGCTCGTGCCTTTGGCGTGATTAGATACTTTATCGAAGAGGAGAATATAAAACCTGAGAGGTTATCGGCAGTGGGCTATGGTGAACACAGACCACTGTATCCCAATGATACTGAGGATAATCGGGCTAAGAACCGCAGGATAGAAATTAACATTGTCCGTATTCCATAACAGCCCATTGATTTGTTGCCAAAGGTGGTTTATTATTTTTTGGGTAGTCGCAACCTTTAGGTTGCGTTAAGACGCAGACTAAAGTCTGCTACTCCTAATGCGCAGGCTGAAGCCTGCGGCTACCTCAACTGGGAAGTAAGTTGAATTACCATTTTCCTATAAGGTTAATTGACAGGGAGAAGAATTATGGCAGATAAACACAGACATTTACTGGAAACTGAAGAGGAAACTACGCCACAGACTTCGATGTGGATTCTCCCTTATGGCACTCTGATGACCCTTTTGATGATTTTCTTCCTTGTTCTATACGCTTTCTCATTTGTGGTAAGTGAAGTAAAGTTTGAAAGTATAGTCCAGTCGCTCCAGAAAGATGTGGGTGGTGAGGTGAATAAGGAATATATGGAGAGAGTAATTAAGAAGGCAAGGGAGAGAGAAGCGGCAGAGGAGATGTATGGGCTTATTGATGAGAAACGCTTAAAGAAGTTTGCTAATGTAAGAATAGACAAGGAAGGAATAAGAATAATATTTCGCAGTCCTGTAATTTTTGATTTGGGGAAAGATGAGCTTAAGCCGGAAATAATTTCTGTGTTGAACGCAGTAGCCAGAGTAATTAAAGATATGCCGAATGAAATAATGGTTGAAGGTCATACAGATGATAAACCCATTGTAAGCGGAGAATTCCGTTCTAACTGGGAACTTTCCGCAGCCAGAGCTTTTAGCGTGGTCAGGTATTTTATTGAACAGGGAGTAGACTCCGGAAGGCTTTCGGCAATAGGCTATGGAGAGTATAGACCACTTTATCCCAACGATACAGAGGAGCATCGCGCGTATAACCGAAGGATAGAAATTGATATAATCTCCCTAAAGTGACACAGAGTGTCATTGCGAAGGACGAAGTCCTGAAGCAATCTCGTCACTGGGGAGGAGATTGCCACGCTCCTTTCAGTCGCTCGCAATGATATTTGTTGGAATTTTGTAGGCAGGATTTCAAATAGTGAAACGGAGGATGGAGATGATAAAAAAGGTCAGATTGTTTCACAAGTTCGCCTTAATTATGACACTTCTGGTAGTAGTGCCTTTACTCATTCAGGGAATTAGGATGATTAATATTAACCGAGAAGCTCTGGAGGTTTCGGTTCTGGAGACTCATACCCAACTGGCTCAAGTGATAGCAGAAGATATTGATGACTATGTCTCAGGACTTAATTTAGATTTGGCTTTTGTTCTGGCTTTTGAAAAATTTCCCAAGATGTCCTGGCAGGAGAAAATGAAAGTTCTGCTTTCCGTTCTTTCCCGTTATGAGGATTTCATTCTCATCTCCGTGCTGGATAGAAAGGGTGATGAAGTGATTAAAGCGCATAATCCAAGTTTCCTACAGGAGTCCTCCAGACTAATCAGTAGAAGCAAGGAACCAGCTTTTATCGAAGCCAAAATGACAGGGATTCCTCAGATGGGGGATATCTATTATGAAGCCGATCTACCGCGCATAAGTGTGGTTTATCCTCTTGAGGCTGAGTATGAATACATTTTTGTTACAGCGACTTTAAGTAAGCTCTGGCGGAAGATTGATGGGGTTAAAATTGGAAAGACGGGATTTGCTTTTCTGATAGATAGTAAAGGCAGAACGATTTTCCACCCGGAATCAGAAAGGGCGATAAATTTTGAGAAAGCGACGGAACTTCTTATTGTCAGGCAAGCTTTAACTGAATTTGGGGAACCTATTGGTGTGGATGTCTCAGGTGAAGGATTTCGTAGAGAGAACGGGACAGGAATGGTGGGAGCGTATGCCTGGGCAGAAAGTTTGGATTGGGGAGTAATTATGCAGCAAAGTAAAGGAGAAGCCTATAGTTCTATAGCCCGTATGAAAAGGAATGCCGTCTTGTGGATAGCACTTAGCATTTTGGGGTCGGTGTTCATAGCCTTCTATTTGGCAAAAAGCTTGAGCCGTCCGATTCTGGAATTGATAGTCGGGGCAGAGAAGTTGGGAGAGGGCGATTTTAGTCATGAGGTAAAGGTTAATACGCGTGACGAAATTTCTACTCTGGCAAATACGTTCAATTTTATGGTTAAGAAATTGAAAGAGTTTCAGGAGCAGCTGGTTCTTCGTGAAAAACTGGCTGCGATTGGCCAGATGGCTTCGGTAGTTGGTCACGAAATTCGCAATCCACTGGGCGTAATCAACAATGCTATCTATTATATTAGAACAAAGCTTGAAATGTCTTTTGGAAAAGAACTGGACCCCAAGATTCAAAAACACATTGGAATTATCGAGAAAGAGATTGTTGCTTCTAACAAAATTATTAGTGACCTATTGGGCTTTTCCCGGACCAGGCCGCCGATGGCTCAACCCTTAGATCTCAATAAAATAATAGAGGATTCCCTATCGGCTGTCTCCATTCCTGAAACAGTGAAGGTGGAGATAGATCTCTCTTTAGAGCTTCCTCCTACTCTTGTAAACCCGGATGAGATTCGTCAGGTGTTCATAAATCTTATCAACAATGCCTGGCAGGCCATGCCAGAGGGAGGAACACTTAAAATCCGCAGTTACATTGAAGAGGAAATGGCCCAGGTGGAGGTTACTGATACAGGGTGTGGAATTTCTCCTGAGAATATGAAGAAATTGTTTGCTCCTTTCTTCAGTACTAAAACCAAAGGTACTGGGCTGGGGCTGGCAGCAGTCCAGAGAATTCTGGAGAGACACAAAGGAAAAATTAAAGTGAGAAGCCGAGTAGGACAAGAAACTACTTTTATTGTTAGTTTACCACTGGCTAAATGAAAAAATGTCCCGATGTATCGGGATGGCCGCCCGAGGGACGACACGGCGGTCGTCCCCTACAATTCCACATGAAAATGTAGGAGGAAAAGGAATGGCTAAAAATGTCAATCTCTTGATTGTGGACGATGACATAAGCATATTGGAAACAGTAGGCGATATCTTTCAGGACAGGGGATATAATGTGGCTATGGTAGAAAATGGACAAAGAGCAATTAAATTAGTAACCAGGAGATATTTTGATGTTGTTCTTATGGACGTAAGCATGCCAGGCATAAACGGCTTGGAGACTTACAAAGAGGTAAAGAGAATTATCCCCACTGCTGCAGTGATAATGATGACCGCAGACAGCAAAGAGGAATTGGTGAGGAAATCTATAGAAGAAGGTGCCTATACTGTTATTTATAAACCGTTTAATGTTAAGAAAGTCATAAAAGTTGTTGAGGAAGCTTTGAAAAAACCTGTAATTCTAATAGTAGATGATAGAGTAGAAGATCGGGAAACTTTAAAGGATATATTGGCTGAGAAAGGATACAGGACCGTTCTGGCGAAAGATGGGTATGAAGCGGCGGGGTTTGCAGAAAAAGGTAGTTTCGATGTAATTCTCTTAGATATAAAAATGCCCGGGATGAATGGCATCAAAACCATGGAGAGGATTAAAGAATTTAGACCGGAAGCGGGAATAATAATGATGACTGCCTATTCTATGGAGGAATTCGTAGAAGATTCTCTCAGAAAGGGAGCTTATACCTGCCTGTTTAAGCCAATTGATGTGGAAAAAATGTTAGAAGCTATCCAGAAAGTTCGTGACTTGGGTAAAAAATTCGGAAAAGAAGAACAGGTTGAGATATTAATAGTGGATGACGATGCAAATTATAGAGAGACAGTCGCTGATATCCTCGAGGATGATGGTTATAAGGTTTCCAAGGTGGAAACAGGAACAGCTTCAATTGAGGAAGTTAAAAAGAAGTTCTTCAATGTGGTTCTGGTCGACTTCAGACTGACCGATATCACTGGTTTGGAATTAGCTAAGAAAATCAAGGCGATAGACAAAAACACTTATATTATATTGGTTACGGGACATGCTTCTTTGGAAACAGCATTGAAAGCTATTGAGATGAGAGAAGAGATTTATGGTTTCGTCGTCAAGGGTGGAGGACGTGACCCTGGACAGATTAAGTGGACAATAAAGAGTGCCCTGCGAGAGCAAAGACTTACCTGGGATAAGATGGAAGCGGAAGACGAGTTGAGAAGGGCAAACAGGAGATTAGAGGAACTCTCGATTACTGATGATTTAACAGGAATATATAATCGCAGACATTTTTACGAAAAACTTTCAGAGATGACAGCCAGGGCTAAACGCTACAAGCTTCCCCTTTCTTTATTGATGTTTGATGTGGACCATTTCAAAGCCTATAACGATACCCATGGTCATCTGACTGGAAATAGGGTGCTGGAAAGAGTGGGAAGAATAGTTTCCGAGGAAGTCCGGGAAGTTGATTGGGGATTTCGCTATGGGGGAGATGAATTTACTGTGGTTCTGCCAGAAACATCCCAAAAAGATGCAACAATAGTAGCTGAGAGGATTAGAAAGGCTTTTGAGAAAAGTAAGTTCGATGAGACGACCTTAAGTATAGGTGTTGCTCAATACGATCTCAAAAGCGATTTCGATGCTCTAATAAAACATGCTGATGAAGCAATGTATAAAGCGAAAAATCAGGGGGGGAATAGAACTGAAATACACGGAATGTAGCGGTAGAATTGGAGTGTCAAGCGAAAGCTTGACCTGGGTGAGAGTGAAACTTTCGTTTCACACTCCAAAACCCAAGTAAACGGTGCCCGACCACTTAAATAGGGAGGAAGGAAAAATGGCTGAAAAGGTTAATCTGTTAATTGTGGATGATGAGGTGGAAACTTTGAGAACTCTGGATGATATCTTTGAAGATAGAGGTTATGTTGTTACGCTGGCTGAGGATGGGTATAAGGCTATAGAATTTGCAAAGAAGAAGTTTTTCGACATTATTCTTATGGATGTTAAAATGCCAGGCATAAACGGCTTAGAGACATTCAGGGAAATAAAGAAGATTTGTCCCTCTGCGGTAGTGATAATGATGACCGGGTATTCAGTAGAGGAATTGTTGAGGCAGGCAATTGAGGAAGGAGCCTATGCAGTTATCTACAAACCTTTTGACATGAGGAAGCTCTTTCACACCATTGAGGGAGCTTTAGGAAAAACCCTGATTATGGTTGTGGATGACCTGTTGGAAGACAGGGAAACTTTAAAAGATATTCTGATTAACAAAGGATATCGAGTAGTCACCGCAGGGGATGGATATGAAGCATTAAATATGGTTCCTAAGGCAAATTTTGATATCATACTTCTCGATGTAAAAATGCCCAGAATGGATGGTATTAAGACCTTGGAATGGATTAAGGAGATGAATCCAGGAACAGGGGTAATAATGATGAGTGCTTATTCAATGGATGAATTTGTGGGAAGGGCACTGAGAGAGGGTGCTCTTGCATTTCTTTACAAACCTTTCGATATGAAAAAATTGTTCGGAATAATCGAGGAATACCGAGAAGAAAAGAAAAAAATAAA
>SDBT01010350.1_pt1 | contig 15066 bp, 15 predicted proteins | sample 2277101 | NCBI WGS metagenome assembly SDBT01 (sample SAMN10404973, study PRJNA504765) | marine sediment metagenome | isolation source: marine sediment core GS10_PC15, 103 cmbsf | place: Arctic Ocean: Southern Knipovich Ridge | collected 2010 | reverse complement strand
GTAAATATTTTTAAATTGATCCTTGAAAGTATGTTTAATAACTTCTAAATCGTTCATTGACCTTCTACTCTTGAATTAATCCTAATTTCTTTTAATTAATTCTTGTCTTAACCTATAATAAATACAACAGAAATATCTTCTAGGTTTTAATATAATTTTAAGAAAAAAAGAATCCTCTATTATATTTACTCAATTTTATTCATATTTAGATCTTTGAGAATTTTTTCCATTCTGGGATTGAATTTCCAATTTTGTCTATAGATTTTGAAATTAATTGAATAGAACCCACTACTATTTGCATCTATAAAGAGTATTATCAATTCTCGTGCTTTTATTTGATACATTTTTATATTTTTATATCCCTCGATTTTTAAATTACTCTTAAAGCTTCTATTTGAACAAATAAAAAAAATAATTCCAGTGTGTAGAACTTTGAAGTATAAGAAAAATTCATGATCTCTTCCATCACTCAAAGTTGCGATAATCATTTCATTCATTCTATCAATAATAACTTTATGGCTTTTACCATTAAGACTTAATAATAATGTAGAAACATGTATACATCCAACTGTGTCTAAATTTTCGACTTTTTTTATTAATTCTTTTATTTCATTAGAAGCATTGAAAACAGGCTTATCTGCTTCTTCCAATCTTCCAGCAATATAATCATAATAACGATTTAGTTTTTCTGTCAATTTATAAGGAATTACAATATCCCTCTTTAATATCTCATCATCTTTAAAATATAAACCATTTTCAAGAAAATACATAAAATAATCCATTTCATCCGATGTAATAAATTGTGGATAATTATTAGCTTCCAACCTTCTTTTTATATAAAGTAAGAAGAAAGATGGCGATTCTATTAGGTCTGAGATGATTTTTAAATCATTAATAAATATAGACCAGAGCCATTCCTTACCATCAATATAGTCTATAGACCTGATTAAGTTCAATTGTGTTGATAATGGTCCTAAAAATTCCAATGTGACATTAATAAGAAAAATATTCTTAAATTTATCAATATTGGATAAAGTGATTGCTTCATCTCCATTTTCATATTCAAATTTAGGACTTTTACTTTCAATAATGAATTTTTTTGTTCTTAATGCCTGATGATAAGAATTATCAATAATATCAGATATACTACCCTCTATACTTTTAATTGAACCTCTACGGGCAGAAATTGGTAATAAGTTTGATTTTGCTTCTATAATGAAGAGGTTTTCATCATATATTACCAATCCGTCTGTCTCTGGTCTTTTTGTTTCACCATTTTCAACAATTGTATAAAATAAATCATGATAAATTTCTGAGTTTGGAAGTATATTTTTAAATAATTCTAATGCATAAAGTTCTAATATCTTACCTCGTTTTTTAATAAATGATTTGCTATAATAGTGATTATCTTTTTTGATTATCCATTTTTCAAGAATCACTCTTATGTTTTCAAATAAGAGTCGAGGGATAAAACAGTAATATTTTCCATTATGTTTTATTAAAGTCCTTTCTGTTATTATCGTATTGTTTGTTGGGAATGCAGGTGTTTTGTTAAAAGTAACAAACGCCTTATTTTCTCCAATGTTAGCACTTAATAGATCCAAAATTTCAATAGGTATTTTCGGATTCAGAGAGATTTCAAATGGATTTTCAGAAAATTTTTGAAATGTGTTTTCAAATTCTAAATCTTCTCCAGCTTCGTTTATAATTTCTTGATATCTTTTAGTTATCTCCTCACTATTTAATTTTAACTCAGTTGATAACACATTAGATATTTTTGTTTTGTATAAGTTGAGTTTATTAAAAAAAATCAAATTATTTTTAATTTTTTCCTCAATTTGTTCACCAATATTAATAAAAATCTCAAGAATTTGGTCAGTAGTGAAATTATAATGTTTTTTAAAGAAGGAATTATGATCTTGAAAAAATTTCTTAATTAATTCGAGATGATGCTCAAAAATTGAATCACCTCGAACAAAAAGATACCTTCTTATTGATTCTATTCTTATTTTCTGCTTTAATTTATTTTTTTGGTGTTCTTCTAATTCTGTTTGAAAATATAGGATAATTTATTAGCATATTGCCGGGATGTAGGTGGTGAATTTAAGATCTTCTATTAAGTTATTAAAGAGGCTACCTTTTCTTCAAAAGTAAGTGTACCTGAGCCAAATATTTTATCAATAGTATTCCTAAAAGAATCAAATCTTCTGAAAATTAATATTAACTCTTATCTTTCTTTTTGGATTCTAAAAATTTCTCAAATTTGTTATACCATTGAGTAGGAGTAACCTTGTTCTCCACAAATTCATCAAAGGGGATTTCCTTATTAAAATTGAATATAACCAAACATTTAGTTGGGAATGATAAGAATTTACGCTACCAAAATACAATTAGCTATCAGGAGAGTTTTCTCTCCTCTTTATTTTTTTTTTAAGTTTTTATTCAGTTCTAAGTTCCTTACAAATACTTTCAAAATTGGTAATCCTCCAAAATAACTACTAAGAAATGCTTTAACTTCAGTAAAATCCATTGGTTTGTGAGTTTTCCCTTTTTTAAGAAGAGAAATAAAGTAATACCTAGTCTTGGTTCTTAATAAATTAAAATCTGAATCATAATCACCCTTTTTTCTATATTTGAACGCAACTTCGAAATATTCAAAAATCTGACTATCAAGTGTGCCTGATTTATATAATTGATACATTTTTTTGCTAATTTCTGTTAATGAGACACGTCTGAATAACTTATCATGGAATACACAGAAATAGAATCCAAACTTGAATAATGCTTTCGAATACTCCTTTTTAGCTGCATCTGTTAGCCCATTCTTGTAGCTTTTTTCAAGATGGTAAAAGCCCCTAATCAAATCGAATTCTATCAGTTTCAGGGATCTGATCTCTAATGTCTGGCCCGTATAATAGTTTAGAATTCTCAGGATGCTTAATACATAACAAACTCCATTCATAATTTGACCCTGAATTTTTTTCGAACAATTCTTTATTGTTATATGATTCAATTGTGTTATACCCGACAAATATTTCTCTTTTCTCAATCTCTCTTGTATTGAACTTAACTATTGCAATAAGATCGATATCATTTGAAATAAAATTTTCAGGAAGAGAATCATCAAAATAACTTCCTATTCCATAGAATATGAGAGCAAAACTTTTTTTGTCGTATGTTTCTATCCGGTCTTCAGCTATTTAATATTGGTTACTGTCATAATTGGATTCTCTTTTGAATTTCTTTTTTTATCTTTTATTTGTGTTAAATAGCTTCTGGAGTATTTCTTATATATAAACGATTTTGAGACATTGGGATAATAATTTTGAAATTTTAGTAACATTTTTTTTAGTGTATCAAATGAAAAGGTAAGAATCATAAATTTATTAATATTAATTGGTATTAATTTTAGTACAGGTTCCATTAATTTAAAGTCAAAATAAATGAAAAAGTAATATAATTTGTTGTTTTTTGGAGCTGTTGGACATATAAAGATAATCCCTATATTAACTTTTCTTCCTAATATCCTATTAAACATTTCCACAATTTCTGGGTATTTAATTCCCGCTTTTTTATAATTACAATTATGGCATATTAATTTCTTGTTAAATGGATGCTTTATTAGTGTTGTATTAGAAAATTCTTCCTTCCGAAAAACAGGAATTGATAATTCAATTTCTTAAAGATTATCTTTTTTTTTGAAATCCGACAAATTTGATTTAGGAAGAAGTACCCCCATATATCACTGAATAGAAAATTCAAATTAATAATATAGTAAAACTTATCTTAGAAATAAAGTGTCTAGTTTAGTAACGAAATACTAGTTTACCAATCTGATGAGATTTCATTATTTGTTATATTTCGAGGCTGAAGAATCCGCAATTCATAATATTTATTCACAGATAGAACCATTAAATTCCTATCTTACAAAGAATTTCTTAAGTTCATCACTCTATAAGTTAAAAAATAAAAAGATATTTGATAAATTGAAGGAAGAATTAGTTAACATCATTCAAATCATAGATTTCTATAAAATTGAGTTAAATTTAGATCTCAATAATTCAAGCGGGTTTAATTTTTTCATTTTACATTTTACGTCTGCTATCGAATTATACAATCATATTGGTGATCAATATTTACCAATTAAGAATGAAGTAGACAAAATCCTAAATAAAATTAAATCAAAATTATATAAGATCCAAGAAATTATGCATACAAGTAGGTTTCTCGTTAATACATATATTCCCCCTAACCTAAGAAATGAAATCATGGATTTTATCGAAGAAGTAATTCAGAATTCTGAAAAATCCGAATCTTTAATATTCCTCTACTCGTGGCAAAAATATCCCTTTATAATCGAATTTCAGCATAATTTTTCGTGCAATTTTGATGAGAGGTTCACTAAACTAATTAAAAAATACATTACTGATGAATTATCAATAGATCACTTTAATTGGGATGTTCACTTCCGGGATTATAGTAACCTAGGAATCTTAATATGTCCTGATAAAAAAATAGATTTTAAAAAAGTAAGCGATTTAATTTCAGAAAGACTTGTTCAAAATATTTATGGAATATACACTAGAATTTCTGACTATTTACGATATTACCAACAGAATTTAATGAATCTAGATGAAATTCTTCCTAATCTTAATTATTCTGAGTTTTTGTCTAATTTAAAATCATTAAAATTTAATACTTTTGGAGAATTTTCTCTCTTATACCTTCAAGAAATAGATAGCATCTTACTTAAAACCTTTAGAGATTCGGTAGAAAGATTTGATCCACCAATATCAAAAATATTTGATAATTCTGTATTTGGTTATAATATTTATGATAAAATAAAAGGTGCTTATATTTCATTAAAAGACGAGTTGAATAGAACTATAACAATCCTTCAAATGATATTATACCAAAACCATATTGATAAGATACTAATAGAAAAAAAGCCAAAAGAGAAAATTAAACAATTTGAATATGAAAAACCAGATACCTCCGTGTCAAGAGAATATAAAATCCCCGATATTATTATACAAGGTATTGAGAAATCAATTGAAATATCAAAAAGCTGTGAAAATGAAGAGGAAAAAATTAGTCCTAAAGTGGGTGCTGTATTAATTAAAGATAATAAAATTGTAGAAGCAGCATACAGAGGAGAGATTGAAAAGGGAGATCATGCTGAATATACTCTCTTGGAAAAGAAATTAAAATCAAAGGATATCAATAATGCAACCCTAATCACTACACTTGAACCTTGTACTAGAAGGAGTTCAAATAAAATTTCATGTGCAGAAAGAATCGTCCAAGCAGGTATCAGAAAAGTATGGATTGGAATTAATGACCCTAATCCGTCAATTTCAACTAAAGGTTATACTTATTTAATAATGAATAATGTTTCTGTTAATTATTTTCCATCTGAATATGCTCAAAAAATATTAAAATTGAATAAAGAATTCTGGGATGGTGAAACAAAAAAATACAAGCGTGATGTAATGCTTATTCCCGATTACACAAAGGAGGATAATATCATTATGGGTTCTGAAAGACTTGAAAAAATCGAAGAAAATTTAAGGTTACACAAAAAGGATGAAAATAAAAAAGAGAAAAAGCGTAAAACTTTAAATAGCTTTAAAAAGCAATTTACCACATATAAAAGAGAACTTTTTGAAAATATTGAGATAGAAGTTATAAAAGAATGCTTTGATCCTTTCTTAAATAACTTATCAAATGAAATGCAAGTTTTAATAATTAATAACAGAATAGCACTACCTGACCATGTATTTGAAGGAAGAGAGTTATTGAATGGTCTAAGTAAACTTGAGGAAAAGAAATTAGCAAGTGGTAAATTCCTTTTACCAAAAGCATATCTTTATTATGAGGCTATAATTGAAGGGCCATATAAATATTCCGAATACATCTGTTTTTTTCTTGGCTATATCAGCAGGAACTCTCAAAATATAATCAAGAAAAGTCTTTTTTATAATTATTCCTTTATGGAACATTTTAAAGGAATTGGATTAAATGAAAAAGAAATAATTTTTGTTTTGTCCTTATTGGGTGATTTAAATTTTATTGATTTAATATGGTCTAGTAACCCTAATCCTCATAAAAATGATCCGTTATATGAAGATCTTCAAATTAATAAGATAACAACTAAAGGATTAACATTTTTACAAACCAAATGTATAATAAAGAACTATAATGATTTAATTCGATTTATAAAACAAATTAGAGATTATTATTTAGATGAGGATTATGTTGGTGTCCATTTAAAAATATTAGCATATAAATTAGAGCAACATAACAATTGGGTAATAAGCTACCTAAGAATTGATTTTGTTCATGAGAAACAAGAAAATTTTCCTATTGAATCCTATTCTACTGATAATAAAGCAATTTTTTACCAAGAAATTATAGATATTGATAGTCTTTTTTCAAATTTCACTGAGAATGGTTGTGCGTATGAAAGTAAAAATCACAGATTCTTTTTTGACGAAAAATTATCAGTTCCATTTAATCTAAAAGATGTTAAAAAGAAATTTAATACTAATAATTATCAATATAGATATATTAAATGCGAAAAAGAAATCAATCTTATTTTTATGAGTGACCTCTATTCTCCTACTCTTAATTCATACTTTCAAAAGATTATTGGAAAATATTATATTTATAATGGAAAACGCCTGAGCGGTCTAGAAATATTAAAAAGATATATTGGATTTTCCTTTCCCATGGATAATGCTCCAAATCCTCTTGTCATAGTAAATCTTCCTATTAGGTCATTTTATCTTAAAGTTAAAAAAAGTTCTGAGCAAAATCTAAAGGTAGAATGGTTTATTAACGGAAAAATAAAGGATTTAATATATCTAACCTATAAGTTAGATGAAGGAGGTGAAATTAAAATCGATAATAACACTCAAATTATTAGTATTGAGAAAAATTTTCTAGGAAATATTAGATTAAGATTGTATTGGGCTGGGTTAGATGATTTATTACCTAATGAATGCATTTTATATGAGAAAGATGTTTCTTATAAAAAATATATCGGTTTATTGAAAACCAAAGAGAATGATGATGGATATGAAAAAGTTCAAAATTTAAAAGAGAATAATGAAAAAAACAAAACTTGGATAGAATATTCTCAAATAGAACAACATAATTATGCCAGAAGGATTGACGCTTTAATTAAAATTATTCAAAATTATATTCAGCTACGATTAGGATCATTAAAGATTATTACTAGAACTCAAGATGAAATTAAAACTTTAATTATTGATATTTCTTCCAGATTATTTACAAAGGAAGTAATTCTTACTAAAGATATAGACGGTATTTTAAATGAAAATCCGAAAATAATTGATAGAGAGGGAAAACTCCTTGACAATTACAATCTAACATTATTTCAGTTTGAATCATTATTAAAAGCAATAAAATTAGAATATTCCAAAAAAGAATTCATTTTAAATATTAAAAATAAGCATAATATTGATGAGGACCTATTAAAATGTTATGAATTAATTAATAGATTATGTGCTCATAGCTTTTTTAAATGGGCTTATAGGGGTCATTATATACATAGAAGCGAAATAGAGAAAATTGTAGAATTCCTAAGATCCCATAAAAATATGTTAATAAAGAAATTTGATATAAGTTTAAGGATCGAAGAGATTGAAAGTAAATATGCTATTCCCTCTTATATTGGAGAATATCAAATATCCCTCAATGATTTTTGTATTAGTATATACATGATTGGTGATTCTGTAGATCATATTTCAAAAAATCAGTCGGATGAAGATATACTATCATTTTTAGATTCTATTACCAAAAAAATTCTTGATAGTAGTAATACAAGAAGAAATTCTTATGATTCAAAAGAAAACAAGGAAAATTCTAAAGACAACAAAGAATCAATTAATTTTATGACTTATTTACTTGAAATCTTTACTATTCCCGATGCAATTCAGAGAAAAGCAGGGGATCCGCAAATCCAACAGCTTGCCCATTTGATTTTAGGAAATTATACAACAGATTCGGAGGAAAAAATGAGAATTGTCGATATAGGGGCCGGATTTGGAGATTTAATCTCTGCAATTAATAATAGTGGGATTGTATCAAAAATTATTTATATTCCTATAGAAATTGATAAAAATAAATGGAAAAAAATAGAACAACGGTGTAGAGATAGTAAAGAATTAGAATTTATTGAACCTAAAGATAACATAGATAATATTAATAGAGCAGATTTAATCTTTTTCGTCAATATTTTTCATGAATTAGATTTATCCAATCGCGTTTCCAATTTATATAATGCATTTAGACTAACTCAGAACCAAGGAAAAGTTATAATCCATGAAGTAGTCATTCTTCCAAGATTAGAGAAGGATTTCTTCATGTGGGATAAAGATGATTATGAATTAATCTTATCAAAAATGAATGTAAAAATTGATATTAAATGTTCCACGACGCTCACACATTCAGGAGGCTTGCCATTGCAGACAATTTGTCTATATTATAATGATGATAACTTGATTTCTGAGGAAAACATTAAATCTGCAATAATTTCCTCCTTGGAACAGATTAAAAATGGTTGGTTTAACAGATATCATAAAGAGAATGCTAAAAAGAATACTACAAAAAAAAGACAGAGATATATCGCATTTCTAATGGCACAACATACCTACGCTGAAACGTGGTGTAAAGAGTACATTTCACCACCTGATTTATCTAAAAAAGATAATTTAAAGAAAAAGATTAAGAGTGATGAGAAAAAGGATGATAATGTTATTGATCAAAATCTAGTTAATATTCCCTCGGAAAGGTATAAGCACCTTCAAAAAGACTCAAATTTTTCAGCAAAAATCAATCGATTAAAGAGAGAAATTATAGAATACTATCAAATAGTAGATCATAATTTTCTTCCTGATTATGAAATAAATTATAGTGATCTAAATGATATAAACAAATTACCTGTTTTATTTGAAATGTTAAAGGATATGATTGTGAAAAATGAGAATTTAAGAATGATAGGGTACTCAAGTGAGGAGCGAAAAATTCAGCTGAAGAGTCTAAGAGATTATTTTAGTAGTATTTTAAATGATTAAAGTAGAACTAAACAAAATGACTTCAAAAGCAACTCGTAGTATTCAATCACACTCAGATAGAACGTACAAAAATCAAAACTTTAAAGCAAGAGTCAAAAGAGCTGCTGAAAATAATTTAAGATTTCTTTAGTCACATTTAGTATTATATTCGCAACTTTTACATTTATTTAATTTTTTAGTTGGTATAGCTTTTCTTTCTCCTTTCCAAAACTCAAGAGCCCAATTCAAACATTTTTCTGCCTTTGTTGGATTGAATTTATAAATAAATATTTTAACATTATCAATGGTTAATATGCTTTTTTCTTTTCTGAATAACATTTCCTTAGAGAAAGACTGAAACACTCTATTACTTAACTCTTTCATTAGTTTTTTGTTATTTCTCATCTCTGGGGATATTATAATAATTGCATAAAAAAGCGAGGTTATTTTTAATCCCATCTCTCTTAACAATAGTCCATATATCTGTGCTTGTACATGATAAGATCGAAAGGGTATTTGATATTTACTAAATTTAAATTAGAGAATATTGCAATTTGTTTTTAATAATAACAGACAAAGATACACTCCAAAAACTTATATAAGAAAAGCTCTCATGAATTTATTGCATTAAAAAATCTATGACAGAAAATAATATATTACAAAATATTCTCAAACAAACTCCCAGAGTGAATTCCGTTGAATAAGAGATTAAAAAGGCAATTTAAAAAGAAAGGAGGTTAATAACATGAAATTTGAAAAAATATTAAAAATTTTGGGTGAGAAATGTACTGAATGTGGTGAATTTTTCATTGGTATAGCAATAACCGCTTCTACTGAAGATGGTAATTATGGTATTTATTTTAATGGTATTGAAGATTATCCTCTGAATTGCGGCAAATGTCCGAATTGTGCTGAGGATTGTTATGCAGAAGTTTTTGATTACATTAATGAGAATGGATGTGCCGCTTGCTATGATGATGAATTAGATGATGATGAAGACTTCTCTTCATACATAAAAAAATTAGACTGTTATCCCTATACTGATGATTATCAAGATTATATTCTTCAATTGGGCTCTGGACATATAGACGGTGGACAATTGATTGATATAACTGAGATTATTTTGAAGAGAATAAAATAATTGTCTTATAAAGAAAGGATTAATCCCTCTTTTTTAAAAAGAACATACCGCATTATCGTATCTCTATCAAGCATTCTTTCAATTACATTACAATTTGGAGTTATTGTGCTTTTTCCAAACATGCTATGAGCGATTAAAATTTGATTTTCAAAAATTATAGCTATTACATATTTTCCAGCTTCTCGCATTCTTGTATTCATATGGTTTGTGAAGTCTCTTAAGAGATAAACTAAATCATTTTTTATATTATTTGGATTTGAATTTAAAATTCTACTAATCCAATCCTTACAATTTTCGCTTAAACTTAATTTGCTAATTCTTTTTAGATGTTTATGTTCTAAAATAGTATTAATAACTTTCTTCAGCCTAATTTTATTTGGATTTTCATTAATCAATTTTAAATGAAAATTGTTATCTTTAACACTTTTTATCATGAAGAAATAGGGAAGTTCTAACTTTTGTGAACTTACATCTTTTAACCTAGGCTCAAATATACTTAATTTTATGAATTCTTCTTTATTGGAAATTTTTAATAATTTCATTTGATTCAGCTAAATTTTTTAATGACATACATTTGTTAGAATATACAATCAATATTTATTATATCACTTAAAATAATAAAAAAGAATTTATTAAACCAAAAATAATTAGTGAAGAATCAATCATTGATCATTGGAAGATTTCTAACATCGACCGACAAATGTCAATATTAATTCCTTAATATAAATCTCTAAAAATTATAATTTCTTAAATTGGTATATATCTATTATCATTAAAATTCTAATTAAAATGGAAAATAAGAAAAAAAAATACATCGGAGCACGTTTTACAGTTGAAGAGAAAGATCTTATTCAACAATTTGCTAAAGAAAGAGATATAACATTAAGTGAGTTATTAAGAGAAGCTATCTTTAGTCACATTAATTTCTTAAAAGAGATAAATGGTAATTATCAAAAATTTACTGGTTTTTTAGTACGGACTACAAAGACAGAAAATATTTAATTTGTGAATTTATCAATTTGTAATATTCATTTATTTTATGAATAAGAATCAGTCCCCGCATTTTATTTTTGGCTTAATACTACTCATTTCGAGTAAGAAAAGCAAACAAAAATAAATTTAAAATAAAAAGAGGTTTGAACATGGATAGATTAAAACAAATGATGATTTGTGTAATTATTGCATTTATGATTTGGTCTTTTATATTTGGTATTTATATAGACACTTTATTTTCGAATTATTTTTCTTCTAATTTTTTATTATTAACAATAACCATGATTATTGTTAGTGTAGGTTTTGTAATTATGATTTTTATGATGTTTCCTAAATTGTTAAAGGAATTAGAAGATTAATTAAATAATTTTTTTTATTGTTAGTGTGCTGGATTTCTCAAGCACCAATAGAAATAAAATAATAAAAAGAGGAATAAAAAATGAGTGAAGAAGATATAAAAAGAATTGAAAAGAAAGTGGATTTACTTTACAAAATGCATCTTGAGGATAGACATAATGATGGAATTAATTTTAGGTATCATTTAGATGAATTTATTCCTTTGTTTAATCTTTCCTGTTGAGATGGAAGAAATAAAAATAAAAGGATTAATAGTAGAGAAATTGATTGAAGATGAGGAAAAAATACGAAGTAAATTAGATAAGCTAAAAAGTGATCGTGACGCTGGAAACTTCTTGGCAAAGGATAAAGATAAAATGGGTATAATGATTTATGATTATGAGGAAAAATATAAGGCATTAAAACGGATAGCAGAACATTATGATAGAATTATTGGTGGTAAGGAAACCTTACGTGAAGAGCTTTTTATGATAAATCTAAAGGAAAAACTGGGAATGAAATTATTAGAGGAGGATGATTTTATACATAAAGACACTCTTAATGTGAATTTTGAAAGTAAAAAAAGGCTTGAGGGAGAATTGAAAGAACAAATTGATTGGTTACAAGAAGAATTAAAAGAATATAAGAAAAAATTTAAATAATTTTTAATGAAAGAGGGATGGGGAATTTCTTAATGGAATAATTATAGATGAAATTAGAGTAGATAGCCAAATCATAGATGAGAATACATTGAAATTCTTAATGATTGGCCAGAAGCAGCTCTCCTTAGTATTGGAAGAATTATTGAGTTATGGCTAAAGCATGAATTAGAATATCGAACATTGGAAAAATACGATGATATTATTAGATTTGCTGAGGTTGATGGGATAATTTCAAAACAGGAAAGAAAATTACTTAGCAAAATTAGAAAAAATTACAATGATCTAAAACATAACCTTTATTATAAAGTAGATAAAGCAATTATATCCAAGTTAATATCAGACTTTATAGAAAAAATATATTTAGAAAAATAGAATTGAGATATTTTCAAATTCTTAAAAACTATTAATAATTATGAAAATCTTATCTTAACAATTTCCTTTTTGATAAGTCAATTTTTGACAAATATTTAAATAGTGATATTTTCTTCAATATCTGATTTGCCTGATAAAAAAATTCACATTAAGTTGGAACAATTAATTAATTCTTTTACAATTAAAGAAAATCAGAAGACCTTTCTTCGGAGAAAATCAAATGAATTGTATAAAGATTTAAAATATGCTTCTCAAAACAGAAAACCTTCTGGACCACTTATTTTTACATCAATGAGTAGGAATCTGTATATCTTAGAACGCTTCTGGTATGGAGGGTCTTTCGATAGAGGGATCTTTATTAAAAACAGATTTGATATTGATATCTATTTTGTTTATAAAGAGAATAAAATAATACCATGGAATTCTTCCTCACAGGATTTAACCGGAAGATATCTTTTTGACTTAATTTCTAGCAGTTTCAAAAAATATCAATCTATTCACACCCAAAACCTGAAATTACTAAAAAATCCTCCCTATAGACACGCTATTCCCATTAGAATGGATTATAAAAATATCTCAATTCTTTTTGATTGCATTCCTGCGATTGAGAAACCTTATGGGTATCTGATTATTCCAAATGGAATGGGAGGTACTAAAAAAGTTAATCTTAAATTAGAAGAACAAGCACTCTCGAAATTAAACAAGATGCAGAATGGAAAAATAACAAAATTAATTCTCCTAACTAAATACTGGAATTTTAACTGGGGAAAACCAATAAAAGGGTATGTAATCGAGCGATTAGTTGAATATATATTTGACAAGATTAAGGTTAATACTTGGGAACGAGCTCTGAAGACGTTCTTTTATAGAGCAATTAATATTCTAGATAAAAAGAGAAGTCTACCAGATAGAGTTTACTCTCAATATTCAATATTGGATGAGTATTCAAGCGATGAGCAAGAGAAGTATATTGAAGTACTAAAAGAAGCTAGTTCTTATGCACAAGAAGGAAAATGGACAGAACTATTCAGGTAGAGTTGTTATTTAAAACATTTGAGGAAGTGGTAAGAAAGTCAAATAATAATAAAGTTTTAGAGAACTTGATACAAAATAATGTAAGAAAGACATTTAAAGAAATTACTCAATATTTCTTTAGAAACACTAATCTTATAGAAGAAATTCTTTCATGTAAGCACGAGAGGGTATCAAATAATGTAGATGTTATTATTCTTTACGAAAATAATTTGGTACTGATTAAGATAGTAGATTTATTTTCGGACAAGAAATTATCGACTAGAATAACAGAATGTTATGAAAATCTTGATGAGATTCTTCAAATCCTAAAAAACGAATCAAAATTATATCTCAAACTTTTCAGATCCTATGTTTATGAAGCATCTGTTGATGAACTAAGATTTTTTAGAATGATATTATATGGATCAATTGACTTATCCCCTGCAACAATTGTGTTTAGTTTTGAAACAAACACCCAAATGACAGTTTTAAACAAATAGAATTAATAGAAGGACAGAGTATATAATTAAAATGAACTAATTTTAATTTAAATCTTTTTTTACCATAACAAATTACTATAACAGTTGACATAAGACTTCCAATAACGATTAGTGAATTGTAACTTGGAATCATGTTTTTTTTCAGTGGAACAACCCTATTTTCAATAGTGTTATTTAATATCTTATTTCCTTCACAATTGTCTTCCACTACCCCTTTTTGATTCCCAACTAAAGTATTAAAAGAAATAGTATGGTTATAACTCTCAACTAGAACAATTCCATCACCCTCATTTTGACTAATATTATTCCCTATAATTGAATTATTTAGTCCAGAATCGAGAGAGATTCCTATTCCGTTATGATTAATTGTATTGTTTGAGATTAAATTATAATTACAATTCTCCGAAGTAATCCCATATTCCACATTGTACGAAATATTATTAAACCATATGGAATTGCAATTACTCTCATACATACTTCGGCCACAATAATGGGAAATTAAACCATCATCAAGTCCACATTATATCGAAATAATTCTGAAATTTTTTAACACCCTATTAGATTGAAGATTCTTAATTAATAATTTGTTAAATAAATATTTAATACTTGTGGAAATATCTAAGTCTGATACTTATCCCTCCACTTTTTAATGAAGTTTTTCCAAATTATATCCCAATCAGTTTTAACCATAATTTTTGATGTGAAAGAAGGTCAAAAAGGAGGAATGATGTGTGCAATAAGTCCACCTTTATATTTTTATAATATTCTTTAAAACTTCTTATTCTTAGACTTCTTCAGTATTCTGAACATCCTTATTTATTAATTCCCACATTTTCTGAATATAATCATCTTGGATTTCCAATTTTTTGCACATTATAAAAAGATTCTTAATATACTCAAAGCAACTTCCATTCTCTCCACTTGTACTTTTTACTGCATCGATTAGTGTGTTTAATTCTGTATCTTTA
>SDBT01010349.1_pt1 | contig 15066 bp, 7 predicted proteins | sample 2277101 | NCBI WGS metagenome assembly SDBT01 (sample SAMN10404973, study PRJNA504765) | marine sediment metagenome | isolation source: marine sediment core GS10_PC15, 103 cmbsf | place: Arctic Ocean: Southern Knipovich Ridge | collected 2010 | reverse complement strand
TCGTATAATGACGCCCGTTCAGCGCGGCCCTGTCTGGCGGGGAGAATCGATCATGGCGAGTTTAGGAGTCAATATTGACCACGTGGCGACGGTGCGGCAAGCGCGCAAGACCGACGAACCGGATCCGGTGTGGGCGGCCATGGAGGCACAGCTAGGCGGAGCCGATTGCATCACCTTCCATCTGCGGGAAGATCGGCGGCACATCACCGATCGAGACGTCAGACTGCTGTCCGAAGTGGTCAACGTCAAACTTAACATGGAAATGTCGATCAATGCGGGGATCGTTCGCGTAGCCCAGCAGATCAGGCCGGATCAATGCACGCTGGTGCCGGAACGGCGCCAGGAGGTAACCACGGAGGGCGGGCTTGACGTTGTCAGCTTGCGCTCGCGCATCAAGTCGGTGGTCAAGAAGCTCGACGCGGCGGGGGCAACGGTCAGCGCGTTCATCGAGCCGATTCCGGACCACATCCGGGCCGCTGCCGACGTGGGCTGCGAAGCCGTCGAGCTGTGGACCGGTCAGTACGCCAACGCCAAGACGGTCTCTGCCCGGCACCAAGCAATACAGACGCTGCGCGAGGGGCTGGCGGTTGGTTTGCAATGCGGACTAACCGTACACGGCGGGCACGGGCTGACGTATCGCAACGTTGCCCTGCTGGCGGCCATGCCGGGGTTTGGCGAGTTCAACATCGGTCACAGCATAATATCCCGGGCGGTATTCGTGGGCTTGCGCGAGGCGGTTCGCCAGATGAAGGAACTGTTAGTGCTGCACGCACCCAAGGAGGCCTGAGCATGTTCTCCGGCACGATGGTGGCCCTGGTTACGCCGTTTCGCAACGGGCGGGTTGATTTCGAGGCCCTGGATGAGTTGGTGGACTTTCACCTGGAACACGGCACCAATGGACTCGTGCCCTGTGGAACAACCGGTGAATCGCCAACGCTCTCGCACGACGAACACGACAAGGTCATTGAGGCGGTGGTCAAACGGGCGAAGGGGCGCGTGCCGGTCGTGGCCGGTACCGGCTCGAACAGCACGGCCGAGGCGCTGCGACTGACCCGTCATGCCAAAGACGTCGGCGCGGACGGGGCCTTGATAGTTTCGCCGTATTACAACAAGCCGACTCAGGAAGGGCTGTATCGTCATTTCGGCCACGTCGCCGAGGCCGTCGATATGCCCATCGTGCTGTACAACATCCCGGGGCGCTGCGGTGTGGAGATCAGTTGCGACACCATAGTGCGATTGCGGGAAGATTATGCCAACATCGTGGCGGTTAAACACGCCACAGGAAGTATGGACGGCGCCAGTGAACTGGTCGCCCGAAGTGATATTGTTATTCTTTCCGGCGACGACTCGATGACACTGCCGCTGATGAGCATCGGCGGCAAGGGCGTGATCAGCGTCATCGCCAATCTGCTGCCGGCGGAAAGCAAAGTTTTGACCGACGCGGCGCTGAAAAGAGATTTTGTCGCAGCCGCCGCGCAGCACAAGAAGCTGTTCATGCTGGCCAAGGCTATGCTGTCGCTGGAGACCAACCCCATTCCCATCAAGACAGCTATGGCCATGAAGGGCATGATCGCCGAGGAGTTCCGCCTGCCCATATGCCCCATGCAGCCCGCCAACAGGAAGAAGCTGGAAGCCATTCTGAAAGAGGCCAAGCTGCTGTAGGTGTGGCTTCTCGGTTGGGGGCTCCATATACGTCCCACGCGGGCTAGATCAGACAGTCGAGATCTTCGGGGCGGTTAACGTTTCGCACCTGCTCGACCATGGTCGGCGGCAGGTCGAACCAGGCTACCTTGCAGGACTCGAGCAGGTCGTGCATCTTGAGATTACCGGCCTTGATGAAGCGCTCGATGTGCAGCCGACAGCTTTGCTCATATATGGCCAGCAACGGCTCTTTCTGGCGGCCGGCAGCGTGGCGAACGACCGTGCAGTCGGCGGCTGGGGCCCGGCAGGCCATCAACTCGGCCAGCAAGCGGGGTTCCAGCACCGGCATGTCGCAGGCGATCACCAGACAGCCTCGCGGATCGGCCAGGCGCAGGGCCGTTGCGATCCCGCCGATAGGGCCCAGACCGGGAGCATCGTCGGGATGTGAGGCAACTTGCAGCCTGTCACTATGAACGTCGTGAGCCCGGCCGACGACGCACACGTCGGTCAAAACGGCTGTCAGCAGCTCGACGGCTCGTGTGAGCAAGGTCTGGCCCCGAAGCTTTATGGCGGCCTTGTCGCGGCCCATGCGAGCACTTCGGCCGCCGGCTAAGACCACGCCAAGCAGGTCGGCGGCGCGAGTGTGGGAGGGAATATCTGGCGCTATCTTACTCACGGCACGTGCTAGAACGGGAACAGCTCGTTGCTGGTCATACCGGTGAAGTAGTCGATCACCAGCCACACCAGACCGCAGGTAAACTGCCCCAAGATCAGACCCAGGAAGAAGGGCACACTTCGGGTGTAAAGCTTCGGGCCGCCATAGCGCAGCATGACCTCCTTAACCAACCAGGCCAGAAAGATAGGCAGCCACAGACGGTCCACCAGCCAGGTTCCAGCCATGGGCAAGCCAATAGGATGTAACGGCCAACCGACCACCGCGTTGCGCAGGAAGATCAGACCGGCCATAACAGCGGCGCCAATACCGGTGGCGGCCCAGCCTTTCTTGTAAGGCACGATCTCCCTCATCTCCTTGGAAAGCTGGCTGTCTTTCTGCTCGATGCGCTTCTTGCTGCGCAGCTTCCGATTGGGATCGGTCTCTTCCTCGAATTCGCCGCGCAGGCCCGCCAGTTCGTCATTGGTACGATTAACGCGGTCTATATAATCGATTTTGCGACTGAAGAAATTGAAAGGCCGCATAGGTCCGCCGCGGTACCACCAGTCCTCAAGGTTCAGCCCGCCGTAACGATAACTCAGGTACATCACCGTACCCATGCTGACCAGGAGGCTGGTAACGATGGCCATCATCAATGCCATGAACACGCGTCTTCGTCCGGTCCGCACGCCCTGGGCCAACTTCAGGCCGGTGGCGGCCTCGGCCATGACGAATACGCGGATGTCGGCGGTCCAGATATATGTAAAGGACATAGCCGCCAGACCGGCCGGACCGATCGCACCGGCGCCGAGCGTGGAAACGGTGATCTCCGGGGCAATGGCCGGCGATACGCAACAGGCCAGCCCGCCTTCGGCTACGACGCGAGACAGGGCTACGAAAATGAGCAAGGCTATGGTAAGGAAAAAAATAGCCACGGACACCGACAGCCCGCTCTTGACCATCCAGGTGGCGGCGACCACCAGTCCGCAAATCATGCCGAAAAAGGCGAAACGATAGGACATCACCTCGTCGGAATCATCAACGTCTTTGGCGTTAAACAGTGCCTTGCGGGCCACGTCGGCCAATTGCCGCCGACCCACCCACAGGCCGTAGAGAACGAAGACCAGCAAAGCCCCAAACTCGCCGTGGTACAGCCTGGGCACACCGCCCTCGACGCCGTAGCCGGTAAGAAACTCAGTCCAGCGAATCCCCAGCTTGATCAGCAGGCCCTTGAACATCATCACCAAGATGGCAAACCACCACAAGCTGAAGGACAGGTCCAGGTTAATCAGGAAGATAAAGGCCAGAACAGCAAAGCTGGGAGCAATGAAAATGTCGATCGTATTGTCCAGCAGCTTGTAGCAGGCCAAATGAAAAATCAGCAACAGACCGATGAGCGGCGTCTTGCGGGCATCGGCAATAACCGAAACGACCATGCCCGCGAACAGGCAGAAGGTGACGATTATCCACCACTGGGGATTCTTCCACAAACCGCGGTGCCCGCCGATGGTGCCCACCAGCTCCGGAGCATATGCCGACAGACCCCGCAACGAGAAGAAGGCGAATGCCACACCGAAGCCCAGCCACATGAGCTTGTTCTTCATCAAAGGGGTCAGAAGCGATTGGAGCTGACCAGGCTGAGGATTCTCGGTGGTCATCTCGATGGGAACGCGCGTCAGCGGATAGATCAGGATTTCCTTGTCCATCCACTGCCGGCGAAGGATGACCATCATGCAGACGCTGGTGAAATACACCGACATCATCAGCACCATCCAGTAGCCCAGCAGGGGCAGCCACGCCTTCCAGGGGATGGCCTCCATAACGATCCTAAAGGACGCATTGCGCGGCAGATCCAGGCCTTCGTAGAAAGCCGTTACGGCGCTGGTGTCCTTCAGCGCCAGCCAACTGGGAACATAAGGCTCGATCAGGACCGACCAACGGTTCTCAGGGCTGGCGTAGTAGGTATGGGCGGTGATCACCTGCGGCAGCAACATGCACAGTCCGGTGGTGGCGATGGCAGTGGCCAAGAGCATCATGGCAAAACTGGTGAGCATCTCAGCCTGGCCTAACGCCAGGTATGCGCCCGGCCGGAAGGGCCACTCGATAACGCGTGTCACCGCGATCAAGGTGAAGCTGCCCCACGCTAATCCCGCCAGACACAGCACTATCTGTGCGGTCTGTTTGGCGCCCCCATCGGGCATGCGCGCCGCCAGAGAAAAAAGCACCACGATAGCGCCCAGACCCACCACGCCGGCAAAGGCGCCGACCAGTAATGCACGACCGCGAAAACGACGTTCAAAAAACCTGGCCAGAGTGTTGCCGCAGACCACCAGCAGAAACAAAAACGCGGTTGCCCCGACGGCGTTGTGGTCGTCGCTGAGAGTGGTACCCTTCAGCAAGCTATTGCTGTAAATTGACAACCAACTGAGAAAGCCCGCCAGCCCCACTCCCATTACCAAGGCCCGCACGCCGATGGCCGGCGGCGCGACGGGTTGTGTTAGATCAGGTTGAGCTTGCAGGTCAGACATTATATCGAATCAAAAAAACCGCTGCACCGTTCTCGAAACAAGGGTTATCGTTATTGCTCGACTCGCATGGCATCCACCGGCTTCATACGCGCCGCCACATAGGCCGGATAAACCGCCCCGGCAATAGTCAAGGCGACACCGATGACAACCGTAAGCATGGCGAAATTGATCACCGACATCACAGGAAAGTAACGCAGAACCTCCGGACCGAAAGCCACCAGCTTGGATACAGACGCCAGCAGCAGGCCGATGATGGACCCTACAACAGCCCCTATAGCACCCTGGAAGGCTGACTCGATCAGAAAAAGCTTGATGATAAAACCGTCCAGGGCGCCCAGGCACTTCATAGTGCCGATCTCCCTGAAGCGCTCAGTGACCGACATCAACATAGCGTTTACCACGCCGGTCACACAGACGATGAGCGACAGGCTCACCAACATCACGTTACGATTGCGGTTCTTCTCGACCTCGCCGGCGGCTCCGGTCTTCTTTTGCAGCTTCATACGAGTGATGGACTTCAAGTCGGCGCTGTTCTGCTGAAGAGATTGCAGGATGGCGCTGTTGGTCCAAACGCTCATCAGGAAAGCCAGTGCCAACACCACACCGCCGGTGGTGAGGGCCGCCCTCCCCAAGCGGATCTTCAGGCTGCGAAAACTGATCTCAACAACCTTCCGCAAAGGCAGACGGATCTGCCTGCCGATTCCAGCCTGCCGCTTTATAGACGCGATATCGGACATGATGACTCGCTAAAAAATGACGGCACTTATGGCCTTTCCAATCAAAGTGATACCGATACTGACCATTGCTATCAAACCAAAACCGCACGAGTACCCCGCCAGCAAAACCGGAGAATAGTTCCGCCAACGGTCGGGGCCTAACTTGCGGGACAGATAATACTTGCCCAGCAGAGCACCGACCAACTGCGGCAGCACAAAGTGGGGCCATTGAGCAAAGCCGCCGATCAGACCGTAAAACAGCGTCGCATGCAGGCCGAAGAGCGACAGCGTTCCAAATAGGACCATGGTCAAGACTGTGCCTGAACCTATGTACGTGCCGTTAATGGCGGCGAGCAAGAAGTTCTTCCGCGGCTTGACGGTGACGTCCGCCACCAGCTTGCGAAGGATCTCCAACTCATCAGCCGCCTCACTATTACACCAGTAAGCGGCTATGGTCGGAACCAGCTTCTGGGCGGCCTGCCTGGCGACGGCCATGCCTTCCAAACGGGCCAATCGCACGTCCGGGTTATCGGACTGAGCCACCAACACCACCACCGGCGGCGCGACCTCCCGTATGCGATCAAGGGCCTGCTGGTCGTCCGCAGCGACGACAACGATCGAATCGCTATCGATAGCGTCGATCGATTGAGGCCCAACATACACGATCCTACCGATATACCCGTCGAGCGGGATGGACGAGCTGCCCTGTTTGGGCAAGATGGGCTCCAGCTCTATCGGATCGTCCGCCAGGTCGCTGGTGGCGGTGTGGCTTCCCAGCGTCGAGCTAGCCCAGATGCTCTGCCCGTAAGCATGCAACGGCCACATCTTCTGTACAAACGGGTAAGCGCCCGACGGAATCGGCGCCAGCCGCCATATCACCGACCAATACAGAAAACTGCACGCCAACAGCAAGATGGTGGTAACGGCAGCCTGCTTGACCTTGGCGATGAACTTGGTGCGAGTCAGCTCGCACTGCTTGTAGTTCTGGGCCTCAATCCCGGACATAAACAGCGGCACGGGCGCAAACCAGATATCGACGCCTTTGTAATCAGAAAGTATGAAAGCGGCTTCGCGGATGTACGGGAAATTGGCCCCGGTGGTCTGGCCGGTAATGCCCACCATGCGCGTTCGGATGTAGGTCAGCAGAGGACTTATGACGAAACCGAACACCAACAGTATCCACAGCGGGAAGGGCTCCTTACGACCAAAGTCGCTGGTCAGCACGTAACATATGCCCACATAAATGAGAATGGCAGAGGCCCAAATGACGAAGGTCCACAGGAACGAAAATTCGCCGCGCCCCCGCATCCGCGTCCAGAAGTGCTCGTCGCTCTCATCCGACTCGAACTCGCGTTTACCCCGCAAGAACACACGGGCGATGCCGAAAATGCCGATGGCAGCCACGCCGACCGCCACACCGATACCAAAGCTTATGTAAAAGTCCAGCCCGTTCACTACCGACGTGGGAATGACCGAAAAACCGGAAGACCACTGCCGTAGAATGCCATACTTGTAGAGAACAGGGTTAAGCAACACCTGAAAAAAGATGCTGCTGATAAACATGCCCACCACCAGGCGGAACGGTAGAATAAAACCGATCATCACCAGGGTCAGGTCAAAACCGTAGCCCAGAACCGCCGCCGGCAGATAGTTGCCAATCGCCGCGGTCAGGTCGCCGAACGGTATGGGCAGGATCATGAACGCCTTTGGCGAAAACGCCCCCGTTATGGTGGGCAACACCACGTATATCAGGCCGAACCCGATACCCACCACCGCCCCGATGCTGAAAACCCGCCAACGCCAGGTCTCCTTCTTTTGGCTGGTCTCCGCCAGAGCGGTCGCTCCGCTGGCAAATACCGGAGCCAGAGGAAATGGCAGTCGCTCTATGTCATTGGTGACGCGGTACATCATGTAGCCGAGCGACAGATTCACCACCACCGACAAAATCGCATGCGTACACAGAAGAACGATGGGGAAGGCCCAGGCATAATGCAGGAAGCTGCGGGCCTGTAGGACGGATTGATCTTTGGGGACCAGCCACCACGGGATCTTGTCGGCAATGCCCAGATTCTCCGCCTGCTGCGACTGGACAAGATATTGATCCCAGATCATACCGCCGAACGGCCCGCCGAAGAGGTTGACGGCTGAGCCCAGCTTAGCGCCCATAGACACCAGCCCCGCAGCAGCGCCGAACAGGATGATGACCTCCTGCTTGCTCATCCTGACGAAGCTGCGCTTGCCGATTTCAATGAACAGAATGATCGTCACCCACTCGGCCGCCCCGGCGAGCGACTGTCCGGTGACCAACCCCATATAGATAGCCCCGGGCAGCATGATCAGCCCCACGAACACGGCGCCGATCACGATCCGCCAATTGAAGCTGTCGACGTATTCGTCGAGCTCGAAAAGCTCCATCGGCTCAGCGCCATCCGGCGGCTGCGATTCGGTTGGCTGATCTGACTCAGGCATGGGCCTCACACACCATACGGTCGGTCAACAAACTGGTAATCCTATGAAATTACCATCAAGCCGGCACAACATCCAGTCCAAGGGTCTTCGTCCCTTCCACGCCGTACTGCTCTCTGACCGCGGGCGGCACGGTGCGAAAAATAAGGAACTGCTTGCGAACTTCGCGAAGGAACCGGCGATTCAAACGATACCAAGTGCTGTGCTCGCCGGCCAACCGCTTGATCTCCACCTCTATCTGACTGACGCCTTCGTCCTCCGTGGGCATGGTGCGCAGCTTCACGCTTTGACTCACGCCCCGGTCGAACGGTGACAACCACATGGTTAGCGATATCACATACGATTGGCCATGCTCGACCGATTCAGCGTGAAAATCCAGTTCGGTGGTGTAAAAAACGCCGACGGACTCCTCGCGATAGCCGTCAAACCAATCGTTAAGGAAAACAAACAAGGACAATACCTGCGGGGTGGCAACGGTAAAGGGAAACTTGAAGTACCACTCGTCGCCGCTCGGCTCGGTGAGCACCCAACGGCGGGTCACATCGGGCACCGCCATCTGCGATGCCACCCGCGACGGGTATATCGCCGACAACAGCACGATACCCATCACCAGCAGCGTAGCCAGCATGGTGGCTGCCGAAGAGTAGTTCAGCTCGATGCCCGTGATCCCATAGGCGACAATGATCTTGGCGCCTATCTGACCCAGCAGATATCCGAGAATAGCTCCCATTACCGCATAAACGAAACTCTCCGCGATGAACAGGGCCGATATGTGTACCGGGGCCAATCCGACGGAACTATAAATCCCGATCTCACGATGCCGCTCATACACCGAACCCATCATGGTGTTGACTATGATGAAGGCGCCAATCAATATCGGCACCAGCAGGTCGGCAAGACCCGAAACGCCCGTTCGACCCATGGACGTCATGGCCTTGGTCTCGCCGCCTTTGGCCAGGAACACCAGGGCGTTGGAACGCTCCAGGAAAGCGTGCATCTGATCGCGCCCCTTGTCGAAATCGTCGAAGCCGATGGCAATACACATGATCCTGCCGCCCATTTCATTAAGCCGCTCGAACGGCACGAAGATCACCCGGCCGGGATCAAGATGCTTGAAGTCCTTAAGCTCGGACGAGCTTCGGACCTTGGCTTCCTCCTCGCGAGCAGTCTTGCCGGTGACCGCAGAGGCGCCCATCTTCTGCCACTGCGGCTCCAAAGGTGATATGTGCCCACCATCGAGATCGAAAAACGTTTGCAGGAGGTCGGTGTCGAAAAGCCCTACCACCTTCCATGAACTGCCAAGGGTCTGGATGACGGCCCGACCGGACGCGACGTCCTGGTCGCGAACGTTGAGCTGACGGGCGAGACTGTCGGGCAAGACACATTCGTTGCCGTAATCACTACCCAGCCAGCGCCCTACGCGCAGCAGGCTGTCGATACCGGACACCTTCGGCTCGGCCGCGGTCATGCCCACAAAGCCCACCGCGTTGGCCCGGCCCAGTTTGACCAGCTCGGGAAGCGACCCGGACAACAGCGCGCTGCCCGCGACCGGTTCGAGAAAACCCGCCGCCTTACCCGCCTGGTGCGGCACAATTCGAACCTCGACTGCCTCACCGCCCAATTGATCGAGCACTTTTGAATTGACAAAGACCGCCCCGGCCACCGGCGGTCTTACCGCCTGATCATCCGCCGGCAGTAGCTCGCTGCCGGTCAAGCCCGACCAGCGCAGAATCCCCGACAAAAGCAGGTCCGTACCACCAATCCTGAGGGTAACAGCCCCGACGTCCTCCTTCGCCAAATCGAGCGTCTCGGCCAACTGCTCGGTGACGATGCAAACGTCCGTCCGATCGTCCCGAGGCCAGAAAACCGTCGCCCCGCCAACGGTCATCAGCAAGGCCTCGAAATTAGAGCCTTCCTCGCCCGCCTGCGCCTGAGAAATACTGACCACCGCGCTTGGCTCGGCCTGGACTGAGTTATCGTGTCTCACCGGCTGGCTCAGAGCGTTACGATCCTTAACGTAGAACCATGACCTCGGGGCAACCACCGCGCTGTCCGGCTCCAGCCCGGCCTCAACATACTCAATCCATTCGGGCGAGAGGTAATCCCACGTACGATGCCGGATCAAAGCGCCCTCGTAGCTGGGCGAGGCCTCGATCGGCAATTCGAAGAAATGGGTGTAGCTGGTCAGCGAGGTGAACGACAGCACCGCATAGGTAATCAAAACCAGCGTTACGGTGGTCAGGAAGGTCCGCAGCCGACGTTTCCGCATGTTGCTGATGCCCAGCATGACGGCTGCATAGGTAGCGCTCAGACGACCCACGTCGGTGTGATGAATCCGAGACGCAGCCCGCTTCATTTCTGCCATCTGCTCATTAAATTTGCCGATAACCAGGATCAGAACTATGACCGCCAGGGCCAGGATAATAAAGGCCAGGAAAATCACATAGGGCGATTGCGAAACCTTAAAGGCCGGATGAACCAGCCGCATGATAAAGAAAACCCCCACGAAGATGGCCCCGATGGTAAGAATCTGCTTCTTGATATCCGGAAATCCGAACAGCAACCGCTCGCAGAAAAACGCAAACGGTATCAGCAGGGCGAAATACAAAACGATGCCCTGGACGGTGTCCTTCTCCAGATCCTTGATCAGCGGGTAGGCGGCGGTTCCGTATCCTCGGGCCCGGCGAATCGCCTCCATATAGCGATCGTAGCGCCGCTGCTTGAAAAACTCCTCGCCCCGCTGATACTGCTCGGACCCTCGCTCCACCAGGCTGTCGATCAGCCCGCTGGTTATGCCAAACTTGTTGAGTGTGCCGAACCGATGCCGGTTAAGCCGCTCCATATCCGCGGCTACACGCTCGGCGCATCTGAACACCGCGGCCCGCCGGTCTTCCCCAACATCCAGGCCGAAGCCCAGGGGATTCTCGCGACCATCCTCCTCCGTGTTAAGCAGCAGATACTGAAAGCTCCAGAAACCTCTTCTTACGCAGACCTTCACTCGCTGTTTCGGCTCGAAAAAAACCACGTGTCCGGGGGGCACCTCCATATCCTGCGAGGGCACGGTATTGTACCCCCACAGAGGCGGCGGCGCGTCATGCTCGTCGTAGATATCTACCCTGCCCAGATACTTGATCAGCATGGGATCAAGAGTGTCATAAATGTCCAGACTTCGACAGCGGAACATGACAATGTTGCCGGTGCGCTGCCGATCCTTCAACGGATATGTGCCGTGGCCCTCGTTGCCCCGGTCGGCCGCCCCGATGATATTACCGTGCTTGTCGAGAATGTACGCGTCACGGTCCACCTCGACACCGGAGATAAACGGATCCCAGTAGTTGCCGTCGTCATTGGTAATACCCATCCGCCAGCGACGCACACCGGCCCACGTAGGATAGCGGCTCAGAACCGCCAGCACGCCGGAAACCGGAAAATCAGCGATTACCGACTCGCCAATCTTCTTCTCCATGGCGTGAGCCATGAACCCATGCTTGTACTCCCGAAACATGCTCACGGTGTAGCCCCGACTGACGAACGACGGATCGCCCGCTACCTCGCGCATCAGCAGCGAAACCTCCCGCAACTGATGAGCGAAGTTGGCGAAGTCCATCCTGTCGGGTCGATCCGAAGGCGTATCCAACGTCTCCCGCAGATCAAAGGCACTCGCCAGCGTCAGGCCCGGCTGGTTGATGTTCACCACTGCCGTAGTGAACAAGCTCAGGTTCATCGGGATCAGACTTTCGAAGCTCTGGCCCTTTACGGGCGTAACACCGTTAACGTGATAGGCGTCTTCGACCTCGGCTCGATCGCCGCCGATAACTCCGTGGAACCGCCGCTGGTAATCATCCAGCAACTCGGCGTATCCGCCCAACAAACGACGGTGCTTGATAAATAAGGTGGCCCCCCGCGTCCCCGAATAAAGAGATGCAACTGTCCTGGAATGGCTCGACAGCTCCAGGCCGATCATCAGCTTGAAGTCATAGCTGCGCCCGCGGCGGTACATGTCCGGGTCAAACAACCAGTATCCGGGACAGTCGCCGTTGGCGTCGATGGGCAATCCGGCATCGGCCAGCTTCCGCAGTTCGCCACGAACAGCCTGAAGTACGTCCAAACCGGCCGCAGCCGTCGCCTCGGGTCCGTCGGAAACCAGCTTGCCATGGAGGCGTTGCAGGATCCTCGTGATCGCCCCTTTCCCGCGTCCGCCCCCGCGGCCGGAACCCTTGCCGAAGACGTATCCCTTCGAACAGTCGGCGCCGCTCGATGCCAACTGATCCAGCGCACCGATACTTTCGTCCAACAGACCGATAGCCTTGGGCAGGCTCAAGTGAACCACACCGGGCACGTAGAGCTGGTTCTCGTACAACCTCTCAGTCAGGTGCTTGGCCATCCAATGGTTCATGCCCGCGTGGTCAAAACCGTTGGCATCGGCGGCTACGAAGAGCACCGGCCTGGCCTGCACCTTACGACCAACCGCCGCCAACGCCTCATCCAACTGCTCGACCAACTGCTCGCCGCCCGCTGGCTCGGCATCGGCGTCGTCCCCCTCGAGCACAACCCGCAACTTCTGCAATGCACCGAGCGAACAATCAAGCACTTCAGCCAGTCCAGACGCTTCCGCTCGAAGCTGCTCAGGACCCGTCGCCGCCAGGGCATGGCACATAGCCCCAGCCGCCTCCGCTCCATCGGTAATCTTTCTGCATTGGGCCGCCGCCGCGTCCCAACGTTTAAGTTGCATCGACTTGCGCAACCTCGCCCCAACCGCAAGGATGGCCGACAAGTGCTCCCGCAATCCGTCGGCCGCCTGACACACCGCCTCGATCCGCTGCCGCTGCTCTGCCAGAAGCTCGGCAATCTTCAGCAAGCCCACAATGTTGCACGATTGCTCAGCCCCCGGAGCCAGCGAGGGCACGACCGACATGCTGTCGTAATAGCCCACCAGAACGATCAGTTCCCGGCCCAGATCCTCCCAATCCTGGTCCCACTCGCCGCCTTGGTCCGACAGGGGCGGCACCAATCCGTCAAGTCGGGCGCTGAAGTTCCGACCCCAGACCCTGCGCCACTCCATTTTGCTGTGAACGGTGACCGTCGGCCCACGCGTGACTGTCAGATCGTAGGGGTCGTCAGGATTGACGCGTCGACCGGCAATTGCCAACAGCTTTTCAGCTTCCGCCCGGCTGGCCCAGCAACGTGGGATGTTCAGCGGGACTTCCAGGATCTTGCTGGCGGCGTGGTAACGCAGCGCCTGGTCCGGCTCGATGAAAATGATCGCCCCGGCCCCCAGCGAACGAATCTTCAGAAAGTTCCTCTTGGTGTTGAAGTCCATCAACACCACGGCACGCTCCAGCGCCCCGTCGCCGTCAGGCTGGCGCGTTAGCTCAAAGCCGTTCAGGTCCTTCAGCTCGCCGCGGCCCACATATATCAGCTCCCCGGTAATCCCCTCGGGTAGCGTACTGACCAGACGAACCAGATTCGGCCACAAGGGATGAACGCGAACCGGCGAATCAAGCCCGGCGCACTCCAGGCGGGCCCCCAGATCCACCGGGCTGGCCAGCTCGAACGTCTCACGGTGTACGTACGAAAAGCCCAGACGGCCCAACGCCGCCTCGACCATGTCCGCAGCCGCACTGTGACCTGGATAGCCCGGGATCCGGCTGCCCAGGGCGGCGAACCGGCTGACCTGATCCTTGAGCTGCTCGGGCTGAACACTGCTGATGAAATCGGCCGCATTGGCCTGCCGAAGTTCCTGGAGCGTCAGGCCGGCCGCCGAACCGCCACACCAGCAGCATACCAACCCAACCGCAACTAACCTCAGTAACCAGGGAATGTTACGACAACCCGTAGGGCCTCGAGGAAGATACATCAACCGGTCAAACCTCCAGCTTTATGGTCCCAGCGACTATAGCGTAGCCCACCGGAACCGACAAGAGGCGCACCCGCCAACGACTGCTTCCTCCGTGCCGCTAACAGTGACACGGCCAACCTGCAACTTCATCGTCTTGGTTACCGGTGGTTGCCGCTAGGAACCGGGCGGCGCCTCATTGGCAGACCTGTTCTCATGTGAGGTTGGTGGACGAACCTCAGCCAGCTCACCGAGAGGTACTTCCAACTCCATCGCCCCCAGGCTGACCAACGCCAACTGCTTCTGGCGGTTGATACGGATCAGTATGCCGCAGCGGCGAAACCGCCTCACGAAGACCTCCCGCCCCACCTCCAACTGTTCCAACCAACGATTCGAGACAGGTCTCGGTAATGGGCGGGGTGATGGGCGGGGTGATGGGGGACGGCGCCGGCTGTCAGCCGCCCGGCCCCGGGCAGGCCTATCCAAAACCTTTTGCCCCTCCGGTCGCCTGGGCTCGACCCGTGGGGCCGGCTTGGCCGGAGGAGCCGGCGAACCATCCGGTCGCAGGTCCGACAGCGGAACCTCCGCGGTCACCGTACCAAGATCGACCTCCGCCCGCTGGTTCTGCAGCGACACCCGAACCACCGTGCCTCGCCGATCAAACTTGCGAACATACACGCCGTCACCGCGCTTCAGGCGTGTGACTTGCTGGGCCCACTGCTCGAACTCTCCGCGCTTCTGCTGTAGCCGCTCCGCCTGCTGCTTGGCATCGGCCTGGGCATGCGAGGCCGCCTGCTTGGCCACCTCCGCCTCGGCCCGCGAGGCTTCGGCCTGTCGGCGACTGACCAAGGTACCCGCAATAGCCCGAGACAATGCCCGGTACTTGCCGGAAAGGTTCTTCTGGGCCGCCTCAGCCAGACGACGCGGCATACCCAGTCGCCTGGCGATGGCTATGGCGTTGCTCTGGCCCGGCTCACCGATCACCAGACGGTACTTCGGCTGCAACGTAGCCACATCGAACTCGACGGCCGCGTTCTCCACACGGCGCCGACGATACGCCAGGCTCTTCAGCGTGCCCAAGTGAGTGGTCACTATGGTCGGACAGCCTCGCCGCAGCAGCTCGTCCAGCACCGCCTGCCCGATCGCCGCCCCCTCGTCCGGATCGGTCCCGGCGCCCACCTCGTCGAGCAGTACCAACGTCGACTTCTTGGCCCGATGGAGCACTCT
>SDBT01010348.1_pt1 | contig 15067 bp, 6 predicted proteins | sample 2277101 | NCBI WGS metagenome assembly SDBT01 (sample SAMN10404973, study PRJNA504765) | marine sediment metagenome | isolation source: marine sediment core GS10_PC15, 103 cmbsf | place: Arctic Ocean: Southern Knipovich Ridge | collected 2010 | reverse complement strand
TCAGCGCTCGCCACCGTCTGAGAGTATCGACCTTCGCAACGCCGATGGAGGGCGGGTCTGTCGTGATTACGTCCAGCAGCGCCCTTCCGCTTATGAGCTGACGATTCGGTCCCTCGGACGTAACTTTGTGCTCGGTATCGGTCTGCAAAAGCCATTCGTACACGCGAGGGCGATCGTCGAGCTGGATATCGTCCAGGATGACCACGTAGGCGCGGCGGTTCGGCCTCCGCACGAAGACGAAGTGGCGATACGCGTGATCCAACTTCTTGAGCGAAGGATTCTTTCGGTACGCCGTCGCGTTCTCGGTCAGCATGTGATCGACGAAATCGGTGTGCATGAGTGGGCCCGGGTGCCCCGCCTCAAGATCGTACCCGTACACCGGGTCGCTGTATTTCTCCTGCCCCTTACCGTCAATCATGACGGTGCAGTGGGCCTGGGCCGACTTGGAAAAGTCGCTCTGCGGCGTCCCGTAGGGGGCCCCCATGGCGAGGTCGGTGGTCATGTGATCGCCGTATGCGGTCAGGATGAAGCTGCCCTGGGACGGATGGCCGTGCCATCCCGCGAAGTCCCCGCATCGCATCGAGAACTGGACGTCGGTCGCCCGGCCGTACCCGGTCCGCAGGACAGTCACCGGCCGCAATCCGGGCGACAGGCGCGATTCTTCAGAAAAGGACCTTCCCAGGGACAATCTCGGTACGTCGGGGGCCCGTTCCTTCAACCCGGCGTCGTACATGGTCACCACGGCGACAGGCATCATGTGGTTCCACCCCCATCTCCCCACCTGCCTGGGATCGGCGCAGCTCAGGTTATTCACGAACCACTGCGCCATGGGATCACGGAGATAGGTGGCGAGGCAGAGGGCGAGGACCGGATCGTTCTGGGCTGACGCATCGCCGAACTTCGGGTACCCGTCGCGCTGGGGGGTCAGCAGCGTCATGCGGTAGTCCAGAAGCGCCCGCAGGCGCTCGGCGTCGGGGGTGAAGATATCCTCTCCGGTGGCGGTCTTCAGGCAGATCCCGAAATCCAGCGCCTTGACGAATCCGTTCATGAAGTATCCGAAGTCCTCCGCGGAGTGCCGCAGGTTCAGCCCGAATATGCGCTTCTCGCTCTCGATCCACTTGTCCGCCCACTTGTGTTCGTCGCGCAGGAGGATCCCCGCCATTCCGTATCCCGCTCCAATCCACGGGTCCCAGTTTCCGCTGTCGACGTTCCCGACCATGCACTCGTTGTACACGTACAGACGATTCGCCTCGGCTTCGATGAATCGGCGGATCCTGCGGCGCTGCTCGGGAGACATCCTCTCGTAGCACCAGTCGTACGCCAGGACGATGGCGGAGAGCTGGCGGCCCCGCTCCAGAACGTTGTAGTGATCGGTCTTGCTCATCTGCACCTTGACCACGTCGGGACCGTGGTCCCAGCTCATGACCTTGTCGATCATCCGCAGGACGCCCTTGAGGTGCGCATCGTCCCCGGTCATGGCGCTGACGAAGGCGGTCTGGATGATCGACCTGCCCACAACGTGAGCACCGCTACGTTTCCACCCGCCGACCCGCCTTGGATACGCCTTCGCCCGCTGGACCATGTAATCGTACGCCAGCTTCGCCGGACCGCTCCTGACCTTCTTCCGCAGGGCGGGCAGGTCCTCGGTCCTGAAGTACATGCTCGGATGCGCGGTCGGCTGCGCTGGGGCGATGAAAGGGCTCTCCGTCCGCAGCTTCCCGAGCAGAATCCGATGGAGCAGACCGCGCCCGGATTCTGCGCGGACGCGTATGGGCAAGGTGAGCTGGTTCTTGGGGACTTCAACTCTCCAGCACCCGAGCTTGCCAAAGTGAGGCCACTCGCGGACACCCTCCACGGCGGGCAGATCGACCCACTCGTCTCCCCGCCGATAGCTGAAGACGATCTTGGTGGGGGCGGAAAGCTCCTTCCAGAGGAGCGTGCTGATCACGTAAGACCCGGGACTCGGGGGGCGGAATTCCCAGTGGATCGTGTTGGTCCCGTACACGTAGGCGAACTCAGGGCCCACGCTGCCCTCGCCGTAGGCCTTTACCTGGCTGGAGAAGGTTGGTTCGTCCACTCCCCCGTTGTGTTCGCCGAAGTTATTGTCGATGTCCTTCCCGTCGCCGTCCGGGTCAACGGTGTCCCCGCTGGGTCTGTCCCAATGGAGATAGCCCGGTGTGACGATATCTACCGGCTCCCCGAACAGGTCGTGGGTTACCGTCGGTCCGCCCTGCGCCCGGGCGCCATGCGGGACGGCGAGCAGGCAAAGAAGGATAATCAACGGACAGAGACGCGCTGTTGAAGGTGATGCGGATTTCATTCTTTCAGCTCCTTTACTCGTCGTCGCGGCACGCTTGACCGAGAAGGAATCGACACCCGTGATCCCGGGGGAACCTTCATCCCGTCAGAGCGGTCGGCTCTCTGAAGCAATTCTTCACGATCCGAGGCGGATGTCAACGTCCCTCCCTTCCTGAGCGTCCGAGCCCCGCGGGATGAAGGATGTCTTTTTCTCTCGACGGGCAATCTCTTTACAAACGTTCCACCTTTCGGAGTGTCCGGTAACTTGACGGAACACCGCGGACGGGACGCAGGTCGAAGCCGTCCGGACATCCAAGGAGCTAACCATGAAGACGACAGCCCTGACATCGATCGTGCTCGCCGCCCTGCTCGCCGCCTCAGGATGCGAAAGTAAACGGGAGACAATCCACAGCGGCGGGTACGTCGAGGTGGATACGCCGGTTGTGTACGCGAAGCTCCTGGAAGAACCGTACGGCGACATCCCGGAGGACTCCCAGATTACCGTGGTGGACGATCCTTACGGGCCCATAATCGACGTCGAAATCGGCCGGGCGTACACGGAGACCGCGGAGCCTATCGAACTGACGGCGGTGGTCACGATCGAGACGCTCCACGATGAAGACCTCGCCCTGGAAGAGCTGCTCGATGTTATGGATTCGAAGCTGGACGCCGCGCTGTGGGAACTCCAAGAAGCCAGGGAACATGCGCGTGACGTGGAGGAGGATCTGGAGGCGGAGCTTGCGGCGCTCCAGGCCGAAAACGAGATGCTTAGTTGGGCCGACTACCACCTGGACTATCACTATCGGTACGTGACGATCGAGGTGCATGACCATCATCGGCCGTACGCGGGGCTCTTGACAAGACTCAGACGGGCGCGTGAGAGGATAGCCCGCCTTCTCGCCCTGAACCGGCGGGAGCACGAACATCACAGGGAGAGGGTCGCGCGGCGGCGCCATGCTCCTACCGTCCACAGGACCGTCTATCAGGCACCATCCATGACAAGATCCCACGCCGCGCAGGCCAGGAGGCGCGTCCTCACGGCCGTCAAGCGAATACGGCGCAAAGCCGTCCCTGCCCGAACGCCAGTCCGCCCCGCCCGTAGGACGGTTGCGTCCACGCCGAAACGGATAGAGACCAAGCGTACGAAGAAGGTCATCCGACGTGACGTGCCGCCTGCACTGGTAGCGCGCAGGAGGACGGAAGTCCGTCGAGCCCCTGACAGGACGAGGCAAACAGAAGCAGCCCCGCGACCCGTAAGAGCCCCAAAGCGGGCGCCTGCGAGAACAAGGGAGCCGCGAACGAGGACTCTGGATCGCAGGACGCCCAGACCTGTCATCGCCGCCCCCCCGTCCCTCCGGGACCGAACGAGATCCAAGCGCGCGAGGACGAACCCGCCCCGCCGCACCTCCACTCCGGTGGCCGCCCGCAAGCGCACGGCCGCCGAGAAGCGGACGGTCAGTTCCAAACGATCAAGAGCGATTGCACGCCAGGCCAAGACGGCGACGGAGCCGAAGACCCCGCGGGCAGTTCGAGCTCGGCCGAAGGACCGACAGAACGGACGAAGGGCAACTATCAAGGCGTCCAAACCCGACCCGCCCAAGGTGAAGGCGCGCAGTCGCGCCGCCGACGCGACGTCCGCACGCAAGAAAACGCGCGAGGAAGCACGTGAAAAGGCCCGCCGTCGGACCGCTACCGCGGCGGCCACCCGCGTGAAGGCACGCGAGGTGGCGCGTGAGAAGGCCCGCACAGCTCAAGCGAAAAAGAAGACCGAACGCACCAAGCGCCGGGAGGAGAGGATAAGCAAACGAACCCGCCGCCGCGGAAGGAAACTGGCGTCCAACGTGCAATAGGCGGGCAGGTCTGCGGAGCAGACACCAGCAGCGTCGGTTCTCCGGGGGGCTACTCTTTCAGAATTTCCGTCGGGACGATCGGCGTCCATCTCACGCGCGCAGCCCCGAGCAGCGTACCGGTTGCGACGGCGAGATCCACCTGGGCGATCTGATATTCCGCCACCGCTCGGATCACCGATGACTGCGCATCGGCGAACGCCGCCTGGGCCTCGAGGACCTCCGTGGACGTTCTGATCCCCTGGTCGAATTGCCTCTGCTCGGCGTCCAGGACGCGCTTGGCGTGGATGACGGTCTGCCGGGCTGCCAAAATCCGCTGCCAAGTCGCCTCCAAACCGTCGATGGCGTCATAGATCTCCTGGCGGATCAGGCTCTCGCGATCCTTCTTCGTAGCCAATGTCCGGATCCGCCGAAGGATGGCGCGGCGCAGGCGGGAGCGGGCGGCCTGGTTCCCAAGGGGGACCTCCACCGCCAGTCTAAGGCGGTGATCCTCGAACCGTTTCTCAAACATAAGATCGTAAGAATCCCCCCAACTGCCTCCCAGCCCGTTGACGCCGTAAGTGTACCCCAGCGTCACAAGCGGGAGCGTACGGTTGCGCTCCAGCCCGACCGTGCTGCTGTCCTGGGCGATCTGGAGCTCCAGCTCGAGCAACTCCATGCGATTCACCAGCGCCAGTTCGACAATCTCCGCGGGGTCCAGGCGATATCGTCCGATTGTGGGAGGGGTGACGGGAACGATGACGGTCGGCGTTTCCAGCCCGAGCCCTGGCTTCTGGATAATTCGCTTCAGAACGCGCTGACTGTCACGAAGGTTGTTCTCCGCGATTATGATCGCCTCCAGGCTGTCCGCCACTCCGAGTTCCGCCCGAATGATCTCCACCTCGGGCTTGACCCCAGCGGCCACCTGGCGCTGGGCCCGTTCGAGCTGGGTCTTCGCCAGATCGCGCTCCTGCTTGCGCACCTCCAGTTCCTCCCGGAACGCACGAAGTACCCAGTACACCCGATCCGCGGCCGCCAGTATGCTGATGACCGAAAGCTTCGTCGCTGCCTCGGACTGCTGGTGCTGCAGGCGCGCGATGCGTATGGGATGCGTGTTGGTTCGCACTCCCCCGTCGCGCAGGAGCGGTTGGGTTATCGAGACCGCCAGGTCGGTCGCGAAAATTGGGTCAAGCGAAGAGATGGTGTTGCTCTCGAACCTGGTCATCCCGTGAGTCACGCCAATCTCCCCGCCGGTGCGCAGAGGAATTCGCACCCCCGGGACTATCTCGAGGAAATCGCTCTTCGCGCCCCTAGTGGTCCCTCTCACGGGGGTGTCCGTCTTGGTGATCGCCGCATCAGTGAAGAAGACCGCCTCGAACGCCGCCTCCGCCTCGGTGATGTCCTCGGCGACGATCGACGGGTTCAGCAGTTCCACCTTCAGCGCCAGGTTGCCTCTGAGGGCGAACGCGCGGACCTCTTCAAGCGAGAGTTCGATCTCGGCGGGGGGCTGACCGGCGGTCGGTCGCGTATCCGCCCGGGCCGCGCCAGATTTCCCCACCTCCTCGCTGTCCGCCGGAACCGACATCGCGTCCAGGTCGAGCGTGTCGATCTGTCGCACCCTTTCCGACGGGACCTTGTATTCCAGGTAGTCCCACCCGCGAAAGAGACCGTCGCACCCCGACGAGATAATGCACGTCGCAGCACACAAGAGAGCGAGAACCGGGTACGACCAGCGACGATGCCTATTCATGTCGAAGCGCCTCAATGGGATCAAGGCGAGCGGCCTTGATCGCGGGGAACATTCCGAACACCACCCCCACACAGGATGAGAACCCGAACGACATCCCGATCGCCCACAGCGGGATGTAGGCGTTCTGGAGCTTGGCCTGTGGGAAGGCGGCCATCACCGAAGTCAGCAGTTGCCCGAGCAGCACACCGATCAGCCCGCCGATGAGGCAGAGTATGATCGCCTCGACGAGAAATTGAAGCAGGATCGCCGAGGACCTGGCCCCGACCGCCTTGCGAAGTCCCACCTCGCGGGTCCGCTCGGAGACTGATACCAGCATGATGTTCATGATTCCCACCCCGCCGACCAGCAGCGATATACCCACGATCCCACCGGCGACCAGCGTGACCATCATCGATATCTCGTTAAACTGGTCGAGGTACTTCTGGACGGCTTCGACCCTGAAGGTGTCAGGTTCGCCCGGAGCCACGTCCCGCCGCCGCCGCATGAAAAAGCGGATCTCCGCCTGTGCCTCCGCCGAAAGCGACGGGTCTCTGCTGGTCGCCATCGCGTAGAGGTAACCGGAATACCGGTAGACCTTCCAGAAGCTTCTGAAAGGAATGAAGACTTCCTGGTTAGCCCGGCGCCCGCCCAACATCGAGCGTTCGACAGGGGGCTCCACGACGCCTATCACCATGTATCCCCGGTCGTCAACACTGATCCTTTGACCGATGCAGTCGCGATCCAGGCGCAGTTTATCCCGCAGCTTGGCGGTGATCAGGCACACATTGCGGGCGGCGGAATCGTCGATCAGCGAGAACGGACGACCCATCGTCACGGACCGGCTCTCAATCTCGTGCCACGCCGGTTCGATCCCCAGGAGGGTCGCGTCGTCGGAACGATCCCCGTACCGAACGACTGCCCCTCCCGAAGCAACGATCCGCGTGAGCTTGTCCACTGAAGGGCAGTGGTCCGCCAAACCATCGAAATCCTCCGGCCGAAAACGGAGCGACCGCCAGGATGCGTACCGGTGCGGACCGGAGTCCGGGCGATTAGGGACCACAAACATTGTGTTGGTCCCGAGGGACTCGAAGTCCTTGAGCACGTTCGTCTTGAGGCCCGTCAATGCGGCGATAACGGCCGTGACCGCGCCGACACCGATGACGATGCCGATGGTGGTGAGTATCGATCGGCCTTTGTTGGCCCAGATCTGGGACAGCGCAAGAAGAACGCTCCGGATCAGCAGTCGCAGAAGCCCCAGGGGCCATCGAAGCAAGATCATTTCGATTCCCCCCCCTCTCCCCCCGCCAAATCCGGTGAACGATCCGACTTCCCGTCAGCCCGATCCCGCTCGGTGGGCAGGTCGCGGGAGATGCGCCCGTCCCTCATTCGAATGATCCGCGTCGAGCGACGAGCTATCTCCTCTTCGTGCGTGACGACGATTATCGTCTGACCTTCGGCGTGCAGTTGAGAGAACAGTGTGAGGATTTCCACGCTGGTCGTGCTGTCGAGGTTACCGGTGGGCTCGTCGGCGAGCAGGATTCGGGCGTCGACGACCAGCGTTCTGGCGAGGGCGACTGGCTGCTTCTCCCGGCCAGAGAGCTGATTCGGCCGATGCTTGATTCGCCCGCCGAGCCCGACGCGCTCGAGGACCTCCTTGGCCCGCTTGCGGCGCGTGTACCACCCGAGGCCGGAGTAAATCAGCGGAAGCTCGACGTTCTTCAGGGCACTTAGGCGCGGGAGCAGCTCGAAGGATTGAAAGACGAACCCGATCCTCCTGTTGCGGATCCTCGCCAGCGCCCCTCCGCCCATCTTGTGCAGTGGTTGGCCGTCCAGCTCATAAGTCCCGGAGGTCGGGCGATCCAGGCACCCGACGATGTTCATCAGCGTGCTCTTGCCCGACCCGGACGGGCCCATGACCGCCAGGTACTCGTTCTCTGCGACTTCCAGACTCAGCCCCGCCAGGGCGTGGATTCGTTCAACCCCTACCTTGTAGACTTTCGTCAGGTTTTCCAGGCGGATCATCATGTCGGAACGTGGCGGTGAGGCCGGGCCGCGTCTCACGCGGGCGCCGGGGCAGCTTCCGCTCCACCGTTCGAGGGCGCAGAGGCAGGTTGCGTTTGAGCGGGGGCAGGTGCGCTCGACTTGCGATCGTCCTCGATCTTTTCGTCGTGCTTGAGCTTCTCCAGCACCTTGTACGGGCCCGTCACGACACGGTCGTCCTCTGTCAGCCCAGAACGAATGATAGTGTGCGTGGTATCGCTCGGGCCCATGACGACCGGGGTGACAGTCGCCTTCCCGTCGATGCAGCGGTAGACGACCGTAGCGATGGTCTTCTTGGCGTCCACGTTGGGGTTCCCGTCGCGGATATCACCGGGAAGTTCGTCCATCCGCCTGCCGAGCACCGCCTGGGAGGGTATCTTCAGGACGCTCGGGTGGCGGCGCGTCTCGATTTCCACTTCCGCGCTCAGGCCCGAGTAAACCTGCTCGCCCGATGCGTCCAGGAGGATCTTCACGAGAAAATCCCTGGACTCGGATCCTCTCCTTTCCAGCACCGTCAGGGCCACCGAATCGACCACGCCCTTAAACTCCCTGTCCGGATATGCACGGATGCGCACCGCTGCGCGCTGTCCGGCTTTCAGCCCGCCGACGTCCGACTCGTCCACCTCGGCGACCGCCAACATTTGCCCCAGGTCCGCCACTTCCATGATCACCGTTCCGGGGTTGTTCATCGTCCCGGTGACGACCAGCTCGCCGACCTCCGCGTTGAGGCGAGTGACGATCCCGTCGATCGGCGAGGTGATGGTGGTGTAGCTCAGCTTGTCCCGGGCCTGGGCGACTTCGGCGTCCGCCGCATCAAGCTGGTGCTGAAGCACCGAGAGCTGCATCTCCTGGGATCTCTTGGCGTGCCCGGCCGATTCGTATTTCGCCGTCAGCTCGTCCACGCAGCACTGGGCCGCGTCGTAATCGGACTGAGAGACGTCGCCCGATTCGCGAAGCTTCTCCTGCCGGGCCAGGCTCCGCCTGGCGTCCTCCAGGGACACCAGCGTTCCGGTGATATCCGCCTCCTGGGCGGCGATCCTGGCCTTGGTGACCTCGATCTCCGCCGCCCGCGCCGACCTGCGGGCCTGCACCGAGCGAAGCGCTGCTTCGAGGTCGGTCGAGTCCAGCCGCACCAGCACCGACGGCGGAATCGGCGGGTCCGCGTTCGGATCGCCCTTGGTCACCCGGTCCCCTTCCTCGTAGGGCAATTCTTCGACGCGAGCGGGGACCCTGGCGCTGATCGATACTTTGGTCCTGGGCTCGACCCGGCCGGGTGCGGCGACGATCTCCACCAAGTCGCCCTTCTCCGGGTTCTCGATTCGAACCTTGGTGGTTGCGCCTTTGGCCTTCTGCGCCCTGGCGGCGAACCACCAACCGACCCCCCCGACCAACGCCAGAGTCACCACCACACTGACGATGACCGTGATGAGAATCTTCACGACGATTCCTTTCCGTTCGATGTCGTCTTCAAATCGTTCCTCGAAGGGTCGTCAGAGCCCGACCGCCGCGCAGGTCGTATCGCCCTCGCACGTGGTGGTTCCGGAACCGATCGATTCTGTCCCGCAAGAGACGCGGGGGGTACTAGTATAGACGCCGGCAAACCTTAAATGTTACAGGCTAAGATGTTCTCCATCCAGCCTGCTGGAGAATCCGACGCGCCCCCCGGGCGCAGGTCCCATGATCGGATGCAAACGGCCTGGCGATTCCTTCGGTCACAGGTCCGCCGCGGAGGTCTACGAAAAAAAACGTAGAATTGCCTTGCATTCTACGAAACAAAACGTACGCTGGTGCGTCTAATTGGGATGAACACTCCCCTCTCGGGGAAAGCCGAAAGGACTCGAAGATGCCCAGACGTACCTCGTCACACCCCACCGAAGCCGAACTCGAGGTCCTCAACGTTCTCTGGCGACGCGGGCCGAGCACGGTGCGGGAGGTCCACGAGACGCTCCAGGCCGACCGCCAGACGACGCTGACCACCACGCTCAAGATCCTCCAGGTGATGACGGAGAAGGGATTGACCATGCGCGAGGCCGACTCGCGGCCTCATCGCTACAAGCCCACCGCCCCGGAGAAGAAGACGCAGGTGGGGTTGCTGGACGATCTGGCCCAGCGGGCGTTCAACGGGTCGGTCAGGAAGCTGTTGATGCGCGCAGTCGAGGACGCCGGGCTGACCGACAGAGATCTCCAGGAACTCCGGAGACTGATAGACGGCGTCCGCAGACGGGGAGCTGAATGATGGGACTCCTGCAGACCGTTCAAGGATCGGAAGCGGTGTATCGCCTGGGCTGGACCCTGGTGCATACGCTGTGGGTGGGGGTCGGTGTCGCGGCGCTGTTCGCGATAGCGATGCTGATCCTTCGCCGCCGCTCGGCCAACGCGCGGTACCTCGCCGGCTGCGCAGCCCTGCTGATGATGGTGGCGCTGCCGGCGGCGGGGTTCTTTCTGATCTCCCCGCCCGCCACGGCGACCGGGACTCCCGACGCCGCAGCACGGGCAACGGGCCCGCAAGATGCGACACTCGGATCGCCGCACATCACCCTTACCGGGGCGCCGGTCGGGCTACCACTGGAATCCGTCGAACCGCCCGCCGGGCCCTCCCCCGGAACGTCCCCTCCGGGCGCCGACGGAGACGTTCCCACACTGGCCGATACCGAACTCCCGGGAGACCAGACGACCACGGCATCCATCCTGACCAGGGCATCCCGCGCCTTGGGTCCCGCCCTCCCGTGGATCGTCCTGATCTGGGCCGGCGGGGTATGCGTACTGTCCTTGCAGCAACTGGGCGGATGGGTCGCAGCCGGGCGGTTGAAGCGGCTTGCGAGCAGCCCGAGAGAGAAAGGCCTGATCGAGACCGTCGCCCAGCTCGCACGCGCCCTGGGTGTGAGCAGGTTCGTTAGGGTGCTCGAATCGGTGCTCGTAAGAGTACCGACGGTGGTCGGGTGGGTGCGGCCGGTGATTCTGCTCCCGGTGGGTCTGGCGACCGGCCTTACGCCCGAGCAGGTGCGAAGCATCCTCGCCCACGAACTCGCCCACATCCGCCGCTACGACTACCTGGTCAATCTGCTCCAGTCGCTGGTCGAGACGCTGCTGTTCTACCACCCGGCCGCGTGGTTCATCTCGCGGCGAATCCGCGCCGAGCGCGAGAACTGCTGCGACGACATCGTCGTCGCCTCCTGCGGTCAGCGCCTGCGTTACGCCGAATCCCTGCTGCGCGTGGCCGAGCAGTCTCTCGCTTCCGGACGAGACCGGCGATTTGCTTCCGCCCTCGCCGTCGGTGCGACGGGGAGGGCCCGCCAACTGCGCGAGCGCATCGGGCGCTTGCTCGGGGGTGGGAGCGAAGAGACCGCCCGCCTCTCCCGAAGCTGGGCGGTCGCAGTGCTCCTCCTGGCGGCAATAATTGTGACCGGTTCGATGCTAGCCAGTGCCCGGCCCGAGCCTAAGCAGAACATCGAAGCGGCAGTCTCCGACGCCACGGAAATCCCTGCCCAGTCCGCCCTGCGGCCGGTCAGAGGACTATCGGCGAAGGTCCAGTTAATCTCGGCCGATGACAAAGGCTGGGCGCCTCGCTGGCGAATCGAACGCGAATCCGCCACGCGGCTGATCTACGGGGTGGTCGATGAAACGGGCTCAATCATTGTGGCCGGATACGGCGCCAGCACCGACCAGACCTCCAAGGGTCTCGCTTTTGAACTCAGTCGCGGACGTGGCAACCTTCAGCTGGAAATCCGGGATCCAAGCTTGCCGCCCGACAACGCCGACGAGAGCGCCGTGAAGGGCGAAACGGGCTGGCCGGGGATGCTGGGGGAAAAGGACACAACGTTGCGCATCACGTATCGAAAAGAGCCGGCCACGCTGAGCGATTCGAGCTATCGGGTTCTCTGGAAAGGCGAGTTCGTTCGATCCGGGCAGATCGTAAGACGCATTTTCTTCCTTGCTCGCCTTGCCAGCCATGACGATCCGATCATTCACATTCTCGGTAAAGGCGATAAGGTGCGCGAAATCGTGCCGCTGCGTCAGGACACCGACCGACCCGTTGTCCGGTTCGCCCGAAGGCCGCCCCCGGAACCGGTGGAGGATCAGTATGATCATTTTGTCGGCGTGTACATCAGTCCCAGGCGACGCCAGTTCGGGCAGATGATCATCGAGAAGACACCAGACGGGCGTTTCGCCCTTACAGTTCACGATAGTAAGTATCTCTTCGAACCCCGCTACGGTGCACTGGAGAGTTCTCCGCACCCCGGCGAAACCCGTCGCATCTGCTGGGAACCCGGCCGCAACCGCTACGTTTTCCGCAGTGTCGCGGACTCCGGACACGGTTGGCCGTATTACGCCCTGCTGACTCGGATCTCCGCGGACCCCAACACCGCCGCGCGAAAGGTCGTCCTCCCCCGCCTCGATTCGGGAAGCGCCAGCGCGGTGCTCGATCTGGCTAGCGGCGAAATGCTGCCGGGACGGCCGAGCCGAGAGAACTTCAACGACTATTTCACCCGGCTGGGCAAGGGTGACCTGGTATACGCCGGCGACCTGTTCTGCCTGCGCAGCGGCAAGGCGAAGTACTTGGAAGGCGGTCGGCTCTATACCTCGGGAACATTGGGGAATCTTGCCGGGTACCAGATACCCACGCCGCCACTCTCCACGGTGCCACGCTCCACGCTGCTCGTCACGACGGGCGAGAGACACCAATATCGCGTGACGTTCGTTTCCCGACGCGAGCCCATCGAGCCCAGCAAGCCGTTCCGCGGTTGGCATGTCGAGTATGAGAGGCATGACCCGACCGTTCGTGCGCCCATCCGCCCGCCCGCCGCGGTGCCCGCCGTTTCGGAGAGCGAGAAGCACGAACTGGAACGCCTCATCGGGATGCTGTTCTCGAAGCAGTCCCCCGAGTCTCGTGATGCAGCCTCGGAAATGTCGAAGTTCAAATCGGCCAAGGCCGTAGATGCCCTGATTGGCGCGCTGGACGGCTGCCACGCGGGGACGGCCATGGGAATAGGGGGCTCGCTCGGTCGAATCGGCGATCCGAGCGCGATCAACCCGCTAATGTCCCTGTTCGACCGAGAAGACGCTCTTGAGGTGCTGGCAACCAATCCACTCAATGCGACTCTAGCATCGGTGGCCCACTGGTCTTTGATGCGTATGACCAGTGACAAGCGAGGAAAGGATCTCCTGCGGGAGGGCATGTTCTGGATTCCAGGCGGCGGGTCGATGATTCGGGACCGCGCCGCTCTAGTTGAGGTTCGGGACAAATGGCGGCGGAAATTCCGCGAGGAAGGCCTGACCGGATCGACTGCAACGCTCGTGGCGCCGGAAGCGCTCTGGCGGCGGATCGCCCAGCGGGCGGGCAAGGAGCTTCGGCGGCAGGCGCTGGCGGAGTGTCTGGCGATGCTTCGTAACGGCGACAAGAAACTGGCCTTGGAAACGCTTGTGAAGGTCAAGGACGTTCCGTTCGACCGTGGGCCTTTCCTGACGGAAGTCCGAAAGGCCATGGCCGATCCAAATCCTCAAATTCTAACGGCCGCGCTGAAAGCGATAAGCAAAGTCGAAGGCACAATCGAAGACGTCCCGGCCGTGATCGCTCTGACCAAGGATCCCACGGAAAGTGTCCGGGTCGCGGCGGCTCAGGCGATGTTGGAGCTCGACCCGGACAGTACGCATCCCGACGTGGCGCCGGCCATCGAATCGCTCCTGAGCGATCCGTCTGAGAAGGTCAAGCGGGAGACGATCCACGGGCTTTGGGGCAAGCCCCTTACGCCCGCAGCCGAGCGGAAGTTGATTGCGTTGTCGAAGGACAAGAAGCTCGGCCACGACGTGATCTACTTCGCCCTCAGCACGCGCCCCGTGATCAGCCTGCCCGTTGCACAGCGACTGATCGAGTTGATGCGCACCCCAGGCAAGGACACCGGGCGGGCAGCCAAAGGCCTTTCGCGTCACCAAGTCGCCGATGACGCCAGAGACACGGTCGTACGAGCGCTCATCCGTGAGATCGACGAGAACCTGGACACGTATACCAGAACGGTATGCGTGAACGGGCTGGGCCGCCACGGAGGGGACGAGGCGGTACGCAAGCTGAAGGAACTTGCCACCACGGAAGAAGTGCCTCGCCTGCGCAAAGGCGCGATCAAGTGGCTGAAACGCCTGGGCGTTGCGTGGCCGAAACCCCCCACGGAAGCACTCCCCGCCACGCAGGCGGCCACCGATGGGGCGAGCTCGCAGCCAAGGAGAATGAACGCACAGGAGACCGCTCGGGCTTTCCTGTCGGCAGTGCTGAGTGGGGAGGATGGAAAGGCCATGGCACTGACCAGCAAGGGGTTGGCCGGGCTGGGAATGCCCGGGCTGCGGAAGATGATCGCCGGGCAGAAGCTGGCCTTGTGGCAGGCCCATTTCGGGCACGTTGAGGGTGAGTCGCTTGTCATGTGCGTTTTCTGGCCGACTGTAACGACTTCCCAAGGCATCCGTGGGCTGACGCACGAAGGCGGGGGCACGGGGTATCTCACCGTGCATGTTGGCGGAAGCGACCGAAAGGGATGGTTAGTCAAAGACTTGGACCTGATCCCCCCCGACGTTCTCGACCAGCAGGTCGAGAGGTTCGGGCGCAGCGCCGGGGTCGAGCAAAGCATCGCCATCCCCCTCCCGGAAAGCATCGACCAAGTTCTCGCCAACCTGCCCGTGCTGACGGAGAACGACCTGACGCCAGATCGCCCACAAGCGCACGTAACCTTCTCGTTGCTCACGGATGAGGGCGCGCAGATCAAGGGGCATCTCTATGCTCTCTCCGATGGGACCAGCGCGATGCGGATCCTGTCTGGTGTGGAAGGCTGCCCGGTATGGATCGTAGCGGGGAAGCAAGCGGCCATCTTCGATCCCGTCGAGCAGGTGGTTCATGTGGTGCGATCTCCGGGAAAGGCACGGGTCCGTTTCGCCCAGGACGGCGAACAGACATCGCTCCGGTTTGATTTCTTCAGAGAATCTTCCGAGCCTGCCCTGCACCTGGATGCCGCCTCCGTCTTGAGTACCTTAACCGACCGCACCATCGCATACGATGGGCGTGGACGCCTGCTCATCGCCGGCAAGAACCCAAAGGGCAACGAAGTCTCAGCCTGGTTCGCGTTGCCTCGCGACACCGCCGGGCCCTATCGTCTAAAAAGCATGACGGTCAGGAAGGAGGGGAGGGTATTCC
>SDBT01010347.1_pt1 | contig 15068 bp, 15 predicted proteins | sample 2277101 | NCBI WGS metagenome assembly SDBT01 (sample SAMN10404973, study PRJNA504765) | marine sediment metagenome | isolation source: marine sediment core GS10_PC15, 103 cmbsf | place: Arctic Ocean: Southern Knipovich Ridge | collected 2010 | reverse complement strand
GCGAATGATTTGTTCCGGATTATGCCGCTTAATTTTTGTCATGATTTGAGTCTCCTTAGTTCCTTATCGGACGTTTGAAAACTCTCATAAAATATGGACCCATTATAGGGGGGCAGACCATAATAGTTTGGTAAACTTGGAAAGGAAACGTCCTAATAAAGAGTAATGGCCAATAAACACTTCATCACTTAATCGAGGCGAGATATTAAAAGATCTCCTTATTCAGAAAGGTACAACGTAGAACATTCCGGAGCGTTAAAGATCTATAAAATACAAAAAAACGTTTCGATGAATCAGTAGAATCTAAATAAAAGTAATTTATGTAGACCACCGCTTCTGATTTAACCTTTACCAAAAAGGTAATGCCGAGACGTTACACTAGCGTTTAGCAAGATATATTTTTCCCGATTTTATTCCCGGGAGAAGCTCAAGTTTTACTCTAAATCTTGTTTCGTTTAACATTTCCTCTGCTTGAAAATAGTTAATGCCAAACTTTTTCAATACGTTGGAGGGAAGCAATCGTTTCAGCAGAGCTCTATCGAAAACATCAATCCCGTATACAAAAATAAAACTATCAATTTTTTCAGTTTCCCACATATTATACAATTTATCAATTTCGTAATCGACATCTAATCTAGTTAGTCGCAATCGTTTTTCTAATTTATTAACGTTCGTAAAAATAAGGGCCCCTGTCTCCACAACTTGGAGATGAGAGTACTTTTCAGCTATCATCTGATAATCAGAGTAACGAAGATATGCTTTATGTTTATATGGTAAAGCTATGACAATAATTACAAATAATATCTGCAAAATGCCTACAAAGAGCCAATGTCGATTCATTTTCGGGAAGCTGGGGAGGTTTAACGAGTAAAGCCAGAGAAAGAAGAATAAAGCTAACCAGATCAGGAGAGGAGAATAGTACCTGCCATATCTTGGATCAAAACTACTAAATATGGAAAAAAGGTGTAGGAGTATTACCACCAAGAATAAGAATACTTTAGTACGCGCTTGTTTATCAGATCTTCTAGTTATTTTTACAAAAAGATCTTTGAAGGGTATAAATAATATCGTGAAAAAAAGAAAATAATAATTGGTTATTACGGCATAAAAGAAAAAAGCAAAGGATGTGTATAATTTGTGACTTAAGTTAGTATAGACTCCTGTGCTCGTAAGTATCGGGACGACGGCCCAACCAGAATCCCCAAAAAACAAGACCTTGTAAAAAGGCGCCCAAGTTCCTATGACAAGAATTGAGCTTAGAGACCATAATTTTAAGGATTTAATGATTATAGCCTTGAGAGGTTTATCTTCTAAAAGAGAAAGCCCTGTGAATGTAGCGAATAGGAATGCGCTTGCTGGATTTGCCAAGACAGACACTGCCCAGGCTATTGAAGTTGCTATTAACGACTTACGTACGATCCAAAAGTACCAGGATAGTATCATCATCGATGTGGCAAACGGTTGATATTCCTGACCTTGTGCCTGTGCTATGATTAGAGGTAAAGGGCAGACTAGTAATGATAATGTCCAACCAAACGTCCTGCCACTCAGATGATAGCCAATTTTGAAAACTGCCCAGCCGCTTACGGCTATGCTCAGAACGGAGAGAAGCCCGAGAGATTGAAGAGCGCTTATCCCCATCCAGTGAGTGAGTTTGTATATTGCGGTTCCCAAAAAAATATAACTGAAATGAACAAGTCTAGAGATTAAAGGGCCATTTTGTACATGAAGAATGTTCTGCCCAGCGTCTTGGCCATGTGGAACCCATACTTGAACAAGAGCGCCAATAAGAACCCAGAATAATAAAACTAAAATACTACTTTCAAATACTTTGCTTCGTATTTTTACTAAGCCATTCATGATTTCCCCTTATGAAATTAGGAATGTCCTGTGTTCTGAATCCCACGACTTGAATTATGAGCAAATATTTTGAGACTTCTGCAACGGGAATGAGGGACTCTCATAGGAGTCTCTTTTCGCGCTAATCCCGATAAATAATAAATAGACTTACAAAAATCAGTAATAATCCCAACGCTCGATTAACAGACAGATTTTCATGATACGCGAGTACGGCTACAAAAATCACTACTACAAAATTCAGACCGACAGCCACAGGATAAGCTACCGAAATATCCAATCGGGTTAACGCGATCATCCAGACAATAGCTGAAAGAAAAATGGCTCCCAACCCGGAAATAACCAGGGGGGAAGAGAATAACGTCAAGAAATAGGTTAATACCAAACGAAAGGAGCCGAGGTCGATTTGCCCAAGCTGATTGATCTTAAACTTTATTGCCAGTGCTCCGTAAGAGTTTAGGATTACGTAAAATCCAATTATTACCCAACTGAAGAACTGAGAAGACTTAATCAATTTTCTCATCCCGCGTTGTTCGCTCTAAGAAATAGAGTGGCCTATTGCGAGATTCGTCAAGATTACGCCCCAAGTACTCTCCTAAAACACCAAACATCACCATTTGAATCCCTCCTAGTAAGAGCAGAACAACCATTAGCGAGGACCAACCGCTAACTTCTTCGCCATTTATGGCGTTAATGAAAACGAAAATCGCATATAGGAATCCAAGCATTGCTATTAAAAAGCCGATGGGAGCCATCAGTTTTAACGGGAGAGTAGAAAAGGCAATGATCCAGTCCTTGGCAAAATCAAAGCGCGTACGAAAACTCCATTTTGATTGCCCAGACAAACGCTGGCGCCGCTCGTATTCTACGAAATCCTTTTTAAAGCCCAACCAGTCGATAAGGCCGAAAAGGGAAGTATTTCTTTCAGAACAGAGATTAATAGCCTGAACAACAATTCTGTCTAATAGACAAAAATCTGCTCGTGACAAATCAATTGAATTATCCGTTTTCCCCATCAGCAAATTTAAAATAACATAAAACAATTTTGCAGGCAACCGAATGTAAGGAGCCTCATCTTTTCGGCTCATCCTCAGAGCCCAGATTGTTTTAGAGCCATTCATCCACTTTTCTAACATCTCCGATAAAGTGGAAGGATCATCCTGACCATCTGCAGATATACATAGTGTTACGTCACCGGTTGCTTCAGAAAATCCGCACCTTAACGCCATAAAACTACCACTTCTCCGGCTTAACCTTAAACAGACGATATCAGGATTATTAATCTCCTTGACAGCATTAAACGTATTATCTGATGAGTGGTCGTCTACTACAATAATCTGGTAATGATGAATAAAAGATAAAGCATCAATATTATTCAGAATTTCTTCTATGGTGGTTTCAATGTTATTTTCCTCATTATAGGCGGGAATAACTATCGACAGTTTTATATCATTTTTTCTATTACTCTTCATTTAATGATTCCATTAAGTTCTTTATACCAGTTTCGAGTGAAACAGTAGGTTTATATCCAAGGCACTCTTCGGCACGTTTATAAGATCCTGCATGCCCTCCCGGTGGTTTTTTAGATATAGATTTAATGATCGGCGTTCGTCCAACAAAATTCCCCATGAGTTCAATACAATCTTTTAAAGAGGTGATGTCTGGTCCCGAAAAATGAAAAATCCCACTAGTTGTGGACTCCAAGGCAAGAACTATTCCCTGTGATAAATCGCTCAAGTAAACAGGACTAATAATAATTCCATCACTGCCTTCTATCGTTATTTCTTTTTCCTCGCTAACAGCAGTGATTAAACGATTAATTAAAAATTTATTCCCGCCTGGCCCATAAGGGTGGAAAAACCGTAATATTGCAGTCGAAGTAAGACCAGAATATGCTTTAGCTATCAATTCTGAAGACGCTTTAATTGCGCCATAAAAACTCTCAGGTGTATAACATAATTCTTCCTCAGATACTATCTGAATATCTCCTCCTGAAAAGACATCACCCGTAGATGCTAAAACGAAACGATCAATCATGTTTTGGTGCGCTTTTTCAAGGAGATTAAACACGGATTCTAAACAGATCTTATATAATGATGTGGAGTTTGAAGGGAAATTCCACAAATAAGATGAATTCACTAAATGAAGTATACAATCAATATCACTCCACTCAACATTGGGCACTGGCTCTGTTAATGCATCCCACCGAATCCAGCTTAGAGATGCCATATCTTCATTAACCGGTTTGTGATTATGGTAGGTCGCAATAACTTGATGACCTTTTAACCTGAGCTCTGAAATCACCCCAGATCCAATAAAGCCGGAACCTCCAAGAATTAAAATCTTCAATCTATTCGGTACTACGGTCACGTATTTATCTTACCACCACTGGTTTAATCACTGAGCACCGGCTCTGCAGGTGGTCAGTGATTAAATTAATTGATGAGGGATATGGTTTTAAGCTAATTAAAAAAAGCGTTTTCCCAATTCCGTCCGGACTCTATCTCCATGAGTTTCTTAAGACCTAATGGATGGTTTTTAAAAAAATCTGTTGTCCTATTCAGGCCTTCCTCAATATCAATTGTCGGTTGCCAGCCAGTTAAGCCATTGAATTTACTACAATCAGCGTAAAGCCGAAGAACATCTCCCGGTCGGTCTGACATATATTCTATTTCGATTTCCGAATTGGGCATTTTCTTTAAAATTTTAATTGCGAGGTCTTTTATTGAAATCTCGAAGCTGCTGCCGATATTGACGGTCTGTCCGATCAAGTCATCACACTCGGCGGCTGCTACCATGGCTCTGGCCGTATCTTCCACATAAGTAAAATCTCTGGTCTGGCTTCCGTCACCGAAAATGATGATCGGTTGATCGTTTAAAGCCCTGACGATGGATTTCGGAATCATTTCACCGGAATCACCCTCATGATGAGATCTCGGTCCGTAGGTATTGAATGGGCGTAAAATAATAGTGGGCATTCCATAAGTTGTGTAATATGCTCGAGCATACGCCTCGCCGGTGAGTTTGCTGGCCCCATAAATGGTGCATGGGTGAGTAGAATGGGATTCCGGCATGGGCACATATTCAGCAGTTCCATAGACTTCAGATGAAGAACAGTGAACAAAACGCCGCACACCGGCTCTGCGCACCGCATCCAAGAGAAGCAGGGTACCTTCCGCGTTTACTCGGTGGTTCTCAAAAGGATGGGTGATTGAGTGCCGGACTCCCAGGGCTGCCAGATGGAAAACCGCATCGACCCCTTTGACCGCTCTCTGCACATCAAGAGGATCGGTGACGCTTCCTTTCATAAATTCAAATTTGCTTATTCCAAGATGATTCGATAGATTCTCGATTTTTCCATTTACCAGGTTGTCTAAAACGCGAACCTCATTATCCTGCTCGACAAGTTTGTCTACAAGATGGGAGCCGATGAATCCTGCACCGCCGGTAATTAAAACTTTTAATCCTGATAGATTTTTCAATTGGCTGGATCTCCCTATCATTTATTTCATACGGCCGAAAAATTTTGCCGTAGATAACTTTCAATTGCCTCTAAAAGAAAAGGTCCATTATTGTATGATAAAAGTATTATACTTACCCGCTCTGTCATCATTTGTTTCCTTGTGATTTCTGTTAATTCCTATAAGAATTCATGTTGGTAATAAACCATCTCTTAGCATCGTATATTTTTCAAATAAATTTACCAGCACTTTTAGAGGGGGGCAGAGATCTTGGTGAATTTACCGTTTTGCAATAATATATATTGTGCCAGCGATATCTGGATAACGTTCACCTATTTTCATAAAAGCGTCTAATAAAGAGTCTGACCATGTGGACTCAATTTGAGCATTTGACAATGGCTTCAACCAATAACCACCAAACACTTCAATTTCAAGATTAGCTTTTATAAACTCACTCCTGAATGTTTCAGGGCTATAAACCCGCCGATGCCCATGATAATGATCCCAGTCACTCATTTCTTCCTCGAAATTGAGTAATCCTAAGAGTACTCCCACCTGACGGTGAATCGATCTATTGTTTGGAACAGCCGCCATAATATATCCATCCTCTGTCAACCATTCTCGAGCTCTAGTAAGTAAAGCCACAGGATCTTCAACATGTTCAAGTACATGCCCTAAAATTATATTATTAAATCGCTCAGACGGGGTATATTCTTCAAATAAAGAATTCACGACGGTTACTTGGGGATACCTCTTTTTAATTTCCTTGCAAAATATCTCTGCACCATCGACTACTGTTAAATTTTGTTTCAAATTTACTAAGTAGTCCGTCATAACTCCTTCAGCGGGGCCCAATTCTAGGATACTACCTGTTTTGATATGCCGTGAAAAAATCTTAAAGGAATAAGAAATAGTTTTTTTATTTGTTCCAAAAGCGTATTTCGAGTGACGTGCTATACGATCCAAAGAGTCTTGTTCAGAAGTTTTACTGCTCATCTCATTACCTATTTCCCTTTTTTACGTTTTAATAACTCAAGATCCCCTCCCATTTCCGAAACCAGAGCATCTATTTTCTTAAATGCCTCTTCCGGATAACCACGACGAAAATGTGTCGGCCAGGGATAGGATATACCATATTTGAAATTAATAATTTGATCCACCCGCGAAATAACACTGGCTGGATTCCCTGTCGCAAAACGCAGTTCCGGGACATCCTCCCGGACTACACTGGCCGCGCCGACAAAGGCTCCTCGCCCTATGGATACGCCGGGAAGTATAATGCTTCCAATACCTACCACGGCCATGTCCCCGATGCTAATGGGTTCTTCGATGTTAGAAGGCGGCAGAGGATCAGTGCTTGTTTGTACCCGGGGATACAGCCAAACAAAGTCTCCAATAGTTGATAGTTTGGATAAGTGAACCTTACTGTGCATTTTAACATAATCACCTATGGTCATATCGCCTTCAAGTTCCGTCGCGGAACCGACCTGTAAATTACATCCAGCTATGATGTTTTCTCGTACAAAAACATACGAGCCGGTTACCAGATTAGGGCCGAATTCCGACCCTTGATAAAAAGTGCTATACGACCTGATATGAGAGCCTCTGCCGATTATCAATTTTTTACCTTCGGCGGCTTCAGTTGAGTAACCGATGACGCAGTGGCTTTCAATGGTGGTATTATCTTCAATGATTACATTGTCATGAACGATACTGAAAGGTCCAATGGAGACATTAAGGCCGATGGCGGCCTTTTTCGAAATATAACGGGGTAAATGATCAAGTTCCATTTTCTTCAGACTCGCTTTCTAAAAGCTCAAACAAGCCATATACCGGATGAAACAGCCAGGCGATTTTTCTAGAGAAAGCTGCCGCCTCCACAGGCTTGGCCAAAAGGTGAAAACCATTGCGGAGGCCTTCGGTAATGGCGTCTTTCAAGTTGAGGGTAGTATAGCAAATATGCAGCAGTTTGATGCCATTTTCAATTGACGCCGAGACCGGAGAGTCATCACAAAGAGGGGATACTAACTCTATATCCAGGCCATCTGCTTTAAAGAAGGCTACTTTGACTTTCTGTATTTTATCTTCAAAAATCTCGGAGGCATCAACCAGGGTGTTTAGATCTTTCACCGCCAAACCGATGTGATGAAATTTAGTCTCCTGACCGAAAAACGAATTCTCTCTCATAGCAGGTTCATTTTTTTTTCAAATTGATAAATTCTGGTTTAGGATAAGCCTTCTCTGGAAACCAGGCAAAAATTTCCGTTTCAGGGTCGTGATTAAAACCGGAGCGCAGCCAAAAATCATGACAGGGTTTATTTTTCTCTGTGGGCAGGTATTTGGCGCAAACCTCTTTCAGTTTTAGCTCTTGGGCTTGGTCAAGGACAGTATGGATCATAGTTTCTTCAATCTTCTTCCCCATCACTCGGCAGCTTAAAATAAAATCCGTGACTTTACCTGTTTCACCCTCAATCTCCAGACTGGTGATTCCGGTTAACCCGGCGTTTCCGAAACGGTCCGTCACGTTAAAAGTCCACAAATAGTGATTCTCACCTTGAGTCCATGACAAGAGCTCATTTTCAGACATGCGCCGAGTGCTGAGATTCATTTGATTCGTTTTATTTAACAGTTGGGTTGTGCGCGGGAGGTTGGCCTCGTTCAGCTCTTCGACAACAACTTCCAGGTCAAGACTTTTCAACCACTCTTCCAAGGATCCAACCTTTCGGCGTAATTCGCTACGATCCCTTTCAGCGCTGTACATCTTACTGCGTTGGACGTCTTCCTTACTTATGGACGGTATGTCAAAACAGTCCAAACTTAAAAGAGTACTGCTATATAGGAGTTTGTTTGCCGGCCAATCTGGGACAAAAACTTCGGGTATGGCCCCCCGCACCCGATCCCTTTCCGAGGGATTATCGTCAATAAAAACCACCGACTGCAATCCAAGATTCAATTCCTCAATCAGGTCTATAATGTTTTGTGCCTTATCGTTCCAGTTTATTCTCCACCCAGCGAAATCCTCGGCGCTTAGAATCATTTCCGGGTGGTTTTTAATTGCCTTTAAAGCAACTTCTTCTTCGTTTTTGCTGATGATCCCCAAAATGATTCCTCGGTTGATAAAAGATTTAAGAGCTTTTTGAAAATCGACAAAGGCCTCACCCTCGGGATCATGACCGCCAAGTTGAATGTTTTCCCAACCTAAATCCCCAACGATTCCTCCCCAAAGGGTATCGTCTAAATCCACGAGAATGATCTTTCTTGCCATTCCTTGGATGCCTCTCAGAGCAGATTTAATATCCAGGGCAGCCAGCTTGAAAACCTCGTGATCAAAAGGAATCTTGGCCCTATACCAGAGTGATGGATTGGAGGGCGTACTTTCTATATTTGAGATCCAGCGATCTGAAGGCAAAAGATAGAACGAGGACCGGCCGTTAATGTTATCAGCCAGGCGGAGATTCATTCTTGAAAGCAGATTGGAAAGGCCCAGATCGTTCTTCATGTCTAGCATACCCCAGCCTCTACAATACGAGGGTAAGACCCAAGTGGGTATGAAGACTGAACCTACACGATTTTCCAGGGTTAACAAAGCCTCTGAAAAGCGATCAACTTCTTCCAGGACTAAAGTCTGTTCGACTGTCTCGAAGGACAAGGCCCGGGCAAAAGCCTGACTCACCACGTCCGGCAGCGTCCAAACCATGGCGAAATCATGGTCGGTATCCCATACCTCGTGACCTTGGTCCATTATGGTCTGTGTGACCTGCCCGAAAGGGGCCACGCATGGCGTAACCTTGGGATCGCTGGAATCATTGACAAGATATCCGGTAAAATTGTCTACTGTAAAGTCCGAAATAAATACACCTTTCATTATTCGGCCCTCCCTTTATCCCTTATATTATTATGTCTGGGATATTAGCCACTTTATGACTTCATCCACCCGAAACCTTTGTTGCTGATCCTTACCCAGAAGATCGACAAAGGATACATAAGTCCCCAGGTGCTCCCCCACTTTTTCCTCCATAGCCACGAGCAGATTAACTTGGGCGAGCGAGTCCAACGCCACGTCTTTCCCGAATATTTCTAAATCTTCAGACTTCGAAACTCGCTTTTCTATGGGCAGCATTTGGTTCACCACATCGAGTGCTTCATATACCACTGCCAGCAGTTTTTCGTAGTTACTCATCTTTTCCCTCTCCAGTTTTCAGTCGAGTAATTTCAGAGCACCGTTATCGGCTAAAGATTTCTCGCGAGCGGTCACCAGTGATGAGAACGTTTGATCCTGATGGAAAATTCAAGTGGCTGGCGACTCCTTTATTCTGTTTTTTTCCGATTCGATGGCTTGGCTGAGTTCCTGGCATACATATCTGATTTGTTCTTCAGTCAATTCCGGAAACATAGGCAAAGATAATATTTTCGAGGCAGATTCCTCGGTCACCGGAAAAGAACCTTCTTTGAGGTCCATATCTGTGTAGGCTTTTTGCCTGTGAAGCGGGACCGGGTAATGCAGACCCGTTGAGATACCTTTCTCACCAAGGATTTCTTGTATCTTGTCCCGATTTTCAACTTGAATTACGAATAGGTGAAAGACAGGCAGGTAATCATGGCTAATTATTGGTAATTTGATTCCGTCTATTCCTTTTAGTAACTCAAAATACAGATCCGCATTTTTTCTCCGGGCTTCGTTCCATGCATCCAGGTGCTTAAGTTTCACCCGTAGAGCCGCAGCCTGAAGTGCGTCACAACGGCCATTATAACCTTCCATATCGTGATAATATTTCTTTGCCTGGCCGTGATCCCGGATCATCCTTATTCGAGCGGCTATTTCATCGTCGTTTGTAGTGACCGCGCCTCCTTCTCCACAGGCGCCCAGATTTTTGCCGGGGTAAAAGGAGAAAGCGCCGGCAATACCCATTGAACCTGCTTTGCGGCCTTTATACTCGGCGAGGTGCGCTTGACAGGCATCCTCTACCACCCATAGTCCATGTTTTTCCGCAATGGAAGAAATGGCGTCCATGTCCACCGATTGGCCGTAAAGGTGGACCGGTACAATTCCTTTTGTATTTGATGTAATTGCCGCTTCAATTTTAGATGGGTCCAAATTATAAGTATCCGGATCAATATCCACAAATACTATTTTGCCCCCCGCTTGGGTAATCGCCTCGGTGGTAGCGATAAAGGTGTTGGGAACGGTTATAACCTCGTCTCCGGGATTTAAGTCCAGAGCCAGAAAAATAAAGCGCAGGGCATCGGTACCACTGTTTACCAGGACGCAATTTTTGACCGCACAGGCTTTAGCAAACTCTTCCTCGAAACCGCTGACATGCTGCCCCCCAATGAATCCCGCTGTATCAAGAATTTCTTCCCAATAATTAAGAATTTCGGATTTTAGCTTCCGGTGTGTTGCTTTTAAATCGAGGAACGGAATTTGATTCATGTATCTATCTTTCTAATAAATTTTGGCGGATTCCCGGCCCAGATCTCATTTACCGGTATATCCTTAGTTACCACAGAACCTGCGCCGACCAGTGAATCCGAACCAATGGTAATTCCACCCAAAATGGTGACACTGGACCCAATTGAGGCGCCGGTCTCAACTATCGTCGGTACGACGGACCAATCCTCTTCAGTTTGGAGACTGCCTGAAGAATTAACCGCTTTCGGGAAAAGATCATTAATAAATGTTACATTGTGCCCAATAAAAACGTTGTCCTGAATTGTAACACCCTCACAAATAAATGTATGGCTGGATATTTTACAGTTCTTTCCAATAGCGGCCTTTTTTTGGATCTCAATAAAAGCACCGAGTTGAGTATTATCGTCTATAAAGCATCCATATAGATTTACAAATCCATGTATTTTAACATCCTGGCCCAACTTTACATCAGGGGCTATTCGGCAATAATCCATTTTTATTCGATTTGTTATAGGCGGACGTTCGCACCGTCCGCTTTAATAGAACGGTCCGTGGCGTCTAGAATTCTGAGCACTCGTAAACCGGCTTCCCCGTCAGTAAAAGCCGGTCGGTTTTCACCGATACAGGCCGCGAACTCCGTCACCATCAAAAACAGGGCCTCAGTGCTGTCAACTCGGGGGGAGTACATATCACCGGCGCGATACGAAATAAGCAGGTGGTCACGATCCTCTTTGCTCTCTTTCTCAATCTGTATCCCTTTATCATATATCTTGATTTTCTCGTCAGCCTCAAGATCATTCCATTCAATCATCTTTTCACTTCCACCGATGATAGTCTTTCTTATTTTGACCGGGGACAACCAATTGACATGGAAATGAGCAATTAAATTAGTTGTATACCTGAGAGACACATACGCTACATTTTCTAAGTTATTTCCTGCGTGACTCACTCCATGGGCACTGACTGAAATGGGTTTTTCATCAATGAGAAAATCCAAAATGGACAGATCGTGAGGCGCCAGGTCCCAGACTACGTTAATGTCCGATTGAAATAATCCAAGATTTATCCTTATGGAGTCATAGTAGAGGATATCACCGAGCGTACCGGAATCAATTATTTCTTTCATCTTACGCACTGCCCCGGTGTAACAAAAAGTGTGGTCACACATTAATTGCAAACCATTGGCGCGGGCTAATTCTACGAGTTCCTCGCCCTCCTCAATCCTTAAAGTCAACGGTTTTTCCACCAGCACATGTTTTCCAGCTTCAAGACAGGCCTTCGCGATTGAGAAGTGTGTATGAACCGGGGTGGCAATTGCCACTGCCTCTACACCATTATCTTCTAAGATTTCATCGACGGCGTTCGTATTTTTCACTCCGGGATATATCTGTACGATCTTTTCGAGCTGCTTTTCCTCCTTATCACATACCCACTGCAGTTCGGTTTCAGGACATCTCATAAAATTTCTAATCAGATTTGGTCCCCAGTATCCACACCCAACAACTGCTACCGTAATCATCCGCTTTACATCCTTAATTCCATATGTGTTATTAAAAAAATGAGTTGCATGTTGATTGTTTAATAAGATTAGATAGTTACAGCATTTATCTTTAGAGTCCAACTATTCTAACTCTACTTATAAAAGCAGAATTACGCTTGGTTGTCAATAAAAAATGACTCATAGAGTCCGTTAATCCCACTCATTCGCATAGTGAAGCATGGATCTGCGAGATCGAGGATGATGATATGTGGAACATCCTGCGTAAAAACCCGATCCGAGCCGAGGAGATGGCCAGGACCAGAGCGTCGATACACAACACCACGACCTCCGGTTGTTCGATCCTAAACGCCAAAGAAACAATTGCTGAAGAATTGATCGGAAAATCCAAATCAACGGCCAGGAAAAGGTTTGAAAAAACCTCTCAGCCTGGTGAAAGGAGACCATGTCATCGGGATTCGTTTCCACAAAACTGGACTTAACCTCGGAATTACGCCATTTCGTTAAGGAGTTGCAAACAATCTAAAACAGTTGAGCGTATGCTGGAACCGAGGGCTTTCCTATCTAAGATTTTATCACGGCCTGGACCGGGCTTGGTCGGTATTGAATTTAATCGTCGAGGAGGGTTTGGGTCACTTGAAAAAACTAAGCGTTGGTCGAGGTGGGAAAAAAGGGCGGCGCTTCTTCCTTGCGCGTTCCCAAACCCGGCCTTAGGTCTTCAAAACTCCTATTCGCCTTGAAGGTAAAACGGCCTACGGTCCTGCCCAAATCCCAAGCCCGTGTAGTCAGAAGAAAAAAGTTCGCTCCAAGAAAATAACATGATTAAGATCAGTAAGTTATGGCATAATCCCATTGCGTTGGAAAAGGTGAGCTTCCGTTAAAATGGTCTTTCTGAAGAAAGATTATCAAGAGGACCGAGAACGCTGGTATTGTTTCCTAGTTTGCTATTTAGTGCCTGTCCGGAAGTGGTTATTTTCTCCAATCTCATTGTCATGCTCAAATTATGAACTGCCACTTCGGTTTCGCCTGCAGTGACTTTAGTCCTCGAAATACATACAGTATTCCTGCGGGTTAAATTATCGCATTCCTCGATCTTGAAGAAAATAACCACTTCCGGACAGACACTATTTAGAAATAATATTATAGCTTTGGCTTTTTATCATTTCATCAATCTTTCAAATAGAGAGGAATATTTGTAAAGCATATTTTCAACGGAATGATTCGCTGTGAAATATCTCAATCCCTTTTGTCCCAATTTTTTTCGGAGTGTTTGATCATTCCATAACTTCTTAACGGTTTGGGTAAGTTCTTCAAAATTAGTCACAACTACGCAAGGTATTTCGCCCCCAATTATTCCTGTTTTCTTCGGGAAGTATATAACCGGCACCCCGCGACTCCACGCCTGTAAAAATGTGTTGGGAAAACCTTCGGCTTCAGAAGTATTGATTAAAATTGAAGCCTCATCAAAATACCTGTCTATCTTGTTGTAGGGAACAAAACCTACGAATTCCAAGTTTGGCACATCTTTACATAATCCAGCTATAATATCGTAATATTCCTCACCTTGTTTTCCTAAAGCCGGTCCGCCAATCATTTGAAATTGCAATTGAGGAAAACTCTGCGCCAGCTTAATAAACAACTCAGGACGTTTCCATTTTCGTAGCGTACTAACCCAGATAATTTTCTTTTTCGAGACCGGTTCGTTTATTAAAGGGGCCTCGTAACAGCTCGGAACAATAACAGATGTATATCCAAAATTTTCTTTAAGCAACCGCTGTTGTTCCTGATGTTGAGAAACAATTATGTCGGCGTTCCGTAATCCGTATTCATAAATCAGTATATCTCTTTTAAACCGTATCCGATACTCACCGGGAATACAGTTTTTGTTATGAGCAATCGAAAATAAAAATTTCTTATTATGTAACTTACAAAAAGCGGCGGTTATGCCAGTACTAACCCCTGCAGCTCGTTGATAATAAATATCCGCGTCTACCCTTTTCATGGCCTTCCACAAAGAGAATAATCTTGGGTAGAAAAATCGAACGCCGGGAAGTCCTGCGTCGGGCTTGTGGGTTTTTATGATGGCAACATTATCAACAACGCAATCATGGTCCTGGCCGAAATCTAAACTTATCATAGAAATCTTATAGCCGTGTTTGGCTAAGTTTTTTGATATTACAGTTTGTTGAATTTCAGCTCCGCCGATATACCCGTAATCGCTTAAACTGACCATTCCCGCGGCGTAAGCATAAGGTGCAACAAAACAGATGTGAGGTTTTGGATCCATTTTTACTTTCCTAAGGTAGTATGTCCGTTGATATTTTTTCAGCCGTTAGGGTTGAATTGCCAGAGTTGATGCGACTCATGTTCGAGCGTCTTCAAAATTGAAAATTCTGAAAAAACTTCAGCTTGAACATCCACCACCGGTACCTCTTTAGGCATCCTATTATGTAATGATATTGCGTAAGTTAAGGGGTTTCTAGTGCTCGCTCAACCAGGATTCAAATACCAGGATAGACCATAAAATTCTAGTCCAATCTCTTTTCCCAGACAGATGCTCTCCCCATATCTTGGGCACCAGTACAGGATCCAGATACCCCTCATTTTTTAAACGGGTTTTATTTAGTAAGTCACTGGCCCAGTCTCGAAGGAGTGATTCTTTTAACCAATAGCCAATTGGAACTCCAAAACCCTTTTTCGGGCGGTCAAGCATGTTTTGAGGGACATATTTAAACAGGATTTTCCGCAAAAGGGATTTACCTGAACCCGCTTGAACCAGAAAGTGATTCGGTAGAGTACTTGCGAATTCCGCCACACGATGATCGATTAATGGAACCCGGGC
>SDBT01010346.1_pt1 | contig 15068 bp, 12 predicted proteins | sample 2277101 | NCBI WGS metagenome assembly SDBT01 (sample SAMN10404973, study PRJNA504765) | marine sediment metagenome | isolation source: marine sediment core GS10_PC15, 103 cmbsf | place: Arctic Ocean: Southern Knipovich Ridge | collected 2010 | reverse complement strand
TGCTGGAGCAGAACGATCTCAAATTAAGCGCCGCTGTAATTTCCACTCCTATAAAGACACATTTTGAAATAGCAAAGAAGCTGATTTTAAATAATATGTCTCTACTCATCGAAAAACCTGTCTGTGAGACGGCAAAAGAGGTTAAAGAGCTAATTGCAATTTCAAAAAAATACCAGGTAAGGATTATGCCTGGACATGTGGAAAGGTACAACCCTGTAACACTCGATGCTGCCGAAGCGGTAAAATACCGGATGTACGGGAAGGTGGTCAGTTATAGGTTTCTCAGAACGAGCTCAAAACCAAAGAGGGTTAAAGACAGTTTGATTATAGATAAACTTGTTCATGATCTGGATCTCGTACAATGTATTTTTGGTAAATACAAAATTTCAGATATAAATGTAAAAAAAGTACAGAATGAAATCATGGAATGTACTATTTGTACTACCCACAATAAAGGGTATCAGGGGGAAATTGTTTCATCCTGGCTATCAGAAGAAAAAAAGCGGGACATAACAATTAAATTTGAACGCGGGATTTTGAAAGGGAATCTGATTGAGAAGAAAATAGATGTTGACAGATATATGGAGTTATCAAAACAGATTTCAGGATATAAAAATAATCAGATCAAGGATCAGCTGGTTGATTTTATAGCTTATAAGTATAAGCTAATAAAAACTCTTGTAAATATGCAGGACGCTCTGGAATCAGCATATTTAATCGATGAAATAATCAGGAGAGTATAACGTGAAATTCAAAACGGGGATTTTAATAGACAGTTTACAGATAACCTTTGAAGATGCTCTAAAAATATCTTCGGAGTCAGGCGCTGATGGTATTCAGATGTATGCTGCATCCCATCATATGGCATCTCTGGAACTGGATTACAAAGCGGCAAAATCCTTAAAAAGAAAAGTGGAAAGCTACAACCTTGAAATATCGGCATTATGCGGTGATCTTGGAGGCCATGGGTTTGAGTTAAGAGATGAAAATCCTCAGAAAATTAAGAAAACCAGAGATATTATTGATTTTGCCGGAGAGTTGGGAACCGGTATTATCACCACGCATATAGGGGTAATTTCTGGGACTGATAACGATAAGAATTATATAATGCAGGAAGCACTGAGAGAGATTTGCAGGTATGCGGAAAAAGCAGGAGTTTATATTGCAGTTGAGACCGGACCGGAAAAATCTGAGCTTTTGAAAAAATTTATTGAAGACACAGGAAAAAAGAATTTAAAAGTTAATCTCGACCCTGCAAACCTGGTTATGGTTCAGGGAGAAAACCCTGCTGAAGCTGTGTTCAATCTTAAAGATTATATTGTATATACACATGCCAAGGATGGCCGGATGGTGACCGAATGTAATCCTGTCTTAATATACAATGCCTTTGCCCAAGGCAATCCTGATAATATAAACATTGATGATTATTTTGTGGAACTTCCTATTGGCTCCGGAGATGTTAACTTCCCTGAGTATCTTAAAGCTTTGGAGGATATTGGGTATTCCGGCTACCTGACAATTGAACGGGAAGCGGGATCTGATAGAATAAAGGATATTACAGAGGGAGTTGACTTCCTGAAAGGAGTAATGAGATGAGAAATATCAGCAAAGTAGCCCCCGGATGGTGGGATTATACAACTTTGGATGACGAGATACTGGGTGATGCGGCTAGACTGACCCCGGAGGATATTACTGAACTATCAAGACCGGGCTTCAAAGTCACTTTTTACGATACCCTTGAAGCATTTTTCAATGCAGAAGCTCTTGAGTATATCAGTGCATGGATGAAGTCAACTGACAATGAACCGGCTGGTATATGCGGTCCAATAGGACCTACAGAACAGCTTCCCCTGGTGGCGCAGATTGTCAATGAGCTGGAATTAGATATGCGGAACGGTCACTTCTGGGGTATGGACGAATGGTATGTTGATGGAAGGGCTGTGTCTCTTCAGCATCCTTTAAGTTTTGCGAAAGCGGATATGGATTTATGTTTCTTGAGGATAGACAAGAAATTGAGAATGCCTGAGGAAAATATGCATTTTCTGAATCATGAAAACCTGGAAGAATATACAGCATCTTTTGATAAGTACAGATGTGTTGTTGTGCAGGGTGGACAGGGGGAAGTGAAGCATTGGGCTTTTAATGATCCTCCAAAACGGGAAGGGAAATATATCGACAACCCCCCGTCACCTGAAGAGTTTAGAAAACAGAGTGCTAGAATAGTTGAACTGCATCCCATGACGATCATACAAAACGCGAGAACTTCCGGTGGAGGAGTCGTTTCCAATATACCTGCAAAGGCACTTACTGTAGGTCCGGTGGAGACCTGGAAATCAGAAAAAGTATCAATCTGGCATGCCGGCCGGCATGATAATCCCTTTGGCATGAGGCTTACAACACTCATGATTTCAAAGAAGATACCGGATTCCTCCGTTCCCATGTCACTGTTGGCTGATCATCGGGATGTGCATTTTCATTTTTACCGGGGCGGAATTGGTGCCTGCGAAGCAGAGATGCACTAGATTGAGGGATACTATGTTCTATGCAGAAATTGTTCAATGGGAATATTAGAAGTTAGCGTATGTTTTTACTACTTTTTTATTTCAAATTTGTGTGACGAGCTGTTTTAAGACTAAAACTCTGGATAGATAGTACTAAATATTTTATATTAGTTATTGCTTATATACTACACAGGAATATAGATGAAAGATTTTGTTGAAAAAATGGCAGAAATATTCAAGGCACTTGGTGATCCAACCAGACTGAGGATAATTAAAATACTTGCGTCATATATGCAAGATCGTTTTGGATATTTTTTGGCCTTGACATGATGGTGGCTATGATCTAACTGTATATTTTCCATTGCACTCCCTCTGCCAACGATCTCAGCTAGTTCATTATGTCCGTTCATTCTTGCGAAGTTGGCAGATGTCCTGCCCTTACTGTCTTTCAAACTTGAATCGGCACCGAGTGAAAGGAGGAGAACGACACACTCTGCCAGGCCGTAGGCGCAGTCGATATGCAGAGGAGTTCCACCTCCGGCACGGTTAGCTCTGGGGTTTGGATCCGCTCCGTTTTCAAGAGCCTGCTGGGCCAGGTTGAGATCGCCCTGCTGAACTGCTTTAGTAAGTTGGTCATCTGGTTTAATCTTTTTATCCATAACGGCAAGATCAGCTGTCCCTGTGTTCGGCAAAGGGCCTTGATTTCCCGGTGGTCATGCTTTTGTTGCCTGCCATGCCGTATATCGGAGACGGCAGGGATAAAATGGGAGAAGAACAGATATACCGGAACCTTATATATGTTTCGATAACAAGGGCGATTGATCATGTGAATGTGTTTCTGCCGGAAGGTGAAAAGAACCCGGTTATCCGTGACCTTGTGGAATGTTTCGAGAAGATGGAGGGGTAGGGAGGCTTTGGTGAGATTTGTCTTTTGAAATATTATAATAAGGTATATTAAGAAAGCTTCCATTTACGTTCATAGTAAAAATCTTTCATTCTTGGCAGTATTTCTAAGGATTTCCTTAAATTCTATAAAATTATCACTAGGATTAGAAGTTAAATTATTTGTAATGTTTATATATGGGCTATACGGGACTTTTAAGTAACGCCAATTTACACCGGTGAGTTTAGTAGCGTCTTCGCACCATTTTTCTGCTCTTGCATCCTTTAACGGAACGTCTTCTTGTTCCCAGCCTTTGGTCTCAATTAACCACATCACTTTTTCTTCATAAATTTTTTGTTCTGCCACAAAATCCGGATAGTAATATGCAATTGCGCCCTTGCGGTTTATGTATTCAATTGAAAATTTCGTATACGTCTCTGCCAGTTTTGCAAATTTGGTAATATCATTTGCATAATCCAGAAATTGCGCAAAGTGTTTTTCAAAATCATTGAAACATGGAGTAATATTAAATATTGTTTTCTCCAGTTCAATCCACATTCGTTTCCAGTAAAATCCATCCAGTTCAGATAAGCGTAAAGGAAAGCTTTCCATTTTTACCGTTGTTTTTGTAACGCTCTTCTCACCTATTGCCTTCGATAGAATTTTAATAATTTCTGCCGTGTTCCGGGGATCTGTCAAAAGTCTTCTGATTTTTCTATTGTCCAAATCTATTTCATAGCCGAAAAAAATAATTTTTAAATATTTTCGCAATAATGGATACACCACCGCAAAGTGTCCATCTAATCGCGCTTCCTTACAAATTCGATTGGTTAAATTGATTAATATTTCATTAATTTCAGGCACTGCTTCATCAATAGTTACTGTTTTTTGAGCAACGGTTTTCTGAGTAACTGTTTCAACTAATGTTATTTTGTTTATTACCCCTTCGGGTACCTTTAATCCTCTTGGATTTTTTGGCAATTCATTAATAAATGATTCTTCTAATGCTTCTATTCTGCGTGTGTAGGATGGCGTTAATAATGGGATTACGATATCGAATTCCAATTTTGCTTTATGCGGAAAAACATATTGTCCCATGTCCGGCGTTTGCCGTGTATAGCCAACTCCGACACCTTCCACTTCCAGTTGTTTGACAAATTCTTCAAATTTCTGGGCGCCTATAATTTCGACAATTTGAATATAATCCGGTCCAACTTCTTTCATCAAACGAAGCCCGCGGCCCACAGCCTGTTCCGGAAGAATATTTGCTTTTGCGGTAAAAGGTCTTAATCCCAATATAACAGAAACACCTCGCACATCCCATCCTTCACGCAGCATCATGACACTTACTATGGTCCTTATTTTATTCTCCGGTCTATCAATTAGCCGTGCTGCTTCTCTGGCTTTTTCCAGGTCTCGCTTTTGAATTTCACCCTTTTTATCCGTATGAATTAATAGGAGTTGCTCATCACCCTTAAATTCCGCCCTAGTTTTCAATGATGCATAAATATCATCTGCATCCTTTGTGTTTTCGGCCATAATGAAAAGCACAGGTTTCTTTTTAACTTTACCATATGCCTTATGATGATCTTTCCAGCGGGAAATGGCGATACTAATCCACTCTGCATAAGCAACACTGGCACGGTCGTACTTTTCCGGGTCGATTTTATCTGTCTGGTGGACAATCAAGGGTGCCTTTACTATGCGGTCTTCAATAGCCTGAGCCAAAGGATAATCACAGATAATCCATGGGAAAAAGGTGCCGTTTTGATCCTTAGGCGTGGCTGTGAAATCCAGTTGTATGGATATTCCTTTAGATCCCTTGTCTTTTAGATGATTATGCAGACGTAAAATAACCTGCATCCATTCCAGGTCTTCGTCATGGACGTGATGAGCTTCGTCGTTGATAATCAGTAGATCATCATGCGCTTTAATCCTGTCCAGCAGATGCTCTTCCCATGAACCTGTTGCCTCTTTAGGTTTGGGTCCCAGAAGGCGATTCACAGGGTTATCATAGTCATTGTTATTTCGAGGCTTATACAATTGATGTATATTGGTAAGATAGAGTGTTCCTTCTGTAGAAGTTTTCCGGCTTTCACCCCGCAGAATATAGGTCATCTGCCAGTGGTGTTTCCATTCACTCGGTATCAAGTCCCATTCCTGGAATATTTTGCCGCTCTCAAAATCTTGTTTTAACCTCTCAAATACAATCACATTCGGCGCAATGATTAAAAACGCTTTGCTTAATATTGAATTCGTTTCAAATTTTTTATGGAAATAGGACCAGACAACTGCCATTGCCATAACCATTGTCTTGCCCGAACCGGTTGCCATCTTGATTGCGTATCGATAATGATCCGGTGCTGGAATCTCCTGATGGGCGATAAGTCCTGTTTCAGGCACAACTCTGGTAAGCATGCGTCTTTGACGGGTTGTTTCTTCTATTTTTTTTCGAGTGGTGAATAGATCATCTCCGTATGCTTTTGAATCCATATATTTAAAGATAAGATCAGCAGCATCCCGTTTCTTAACAACTTCATACAGGTAAATGATGGTCTCTATTGCTTCCCGCTGGGCAAAATAATATTGAAATATTTCGCTATTTGTGAAGAAATGGGTTTCATCAAACCACCATGCCATTAATCTTCGGGAAGTATCGGAAATTCCGCCCGGATGCTTATATCCGTTTTCTCTCCATTTATTAACTTCTTCACGGATTTGGTTTACTAAAAGGGTTTTGCTGGGACGACGTTCATCTTTTTCTATGTAGCCGCCTTTGTTATCGGGCAACAAGTGTTTCACAGGAATGGAATACGGATTTCTTCCCGTCACCTCCGGAAGCCGTTGATCCAGGTGGATGATAGTCTGTTTTTGAGTTCGCTTTGCTTTATGTTTGTGTGCAAATTTATCTTTGGGTCTACCTAGAGTGCTGTAGTACCAAATGATTTCATTTCTAAAATTATCTATGTCAAAAATATCATCTAAAATTAACTTTATATAGTGAGATACATGCCAATCTAAATGTACATAAATAGAACCAGTATCTGACAATAGTTCTCTCATAAGTACCAACCGCTCATACATCATCTGGATATAACTATCCAGACCCTGGCCCCAAGTATCCCGATATGCCTTATCTTCAATCGCAGATGGCTCTTTGGTCCATTCAGCATCACCCAATGTCATTTTCACGCTAAAATCCGCACCCGTTGCAAACGGCGGGTCAATATAGATCAAATCAATTTTTCCGGCGAATTCTTCAAACAGAGATGCCATAATGTACTTGTTATCGCCCCAGATCAGGCAGTTATACCAAGTATCATTTTGCTGGTTTGTACCAAAAAGCTCTTTGCCTTTATCTTTCTCCCGTTGTCGGGTCGCGCGGCTTTCGTTTATGATTTCAATGGTCTGAAAGGGCAAAACTACCCGATCCACTTCGGTCTTTTTGCCTTTCCAGTAAAGTCCAGTAGGTAAGTCTTTGTATTTTTCTTCTGCCATAGTTTCTCCTAATTTCTCGAAAGGATGACGTTCTTTGTGTTTGTGGAGTTTTGTCTACAGTTAAAATTGGGTGGAGCAAAACGAAGCCCCAAACACTGTATTGGCCGGCGTTTTGTAAAAGTTATACCAAGTCCGTTTCTATTCATAAGTCTTTTCGCCTTGCACGCCAACGCTTCACTATACGGTCCACATCCATGCCTCTAATGCCTTTGGCCCAGTGTTCAGCGAACTTCACATCTGCGCTCTTTGGTTCAGGGTTTGGAAAATCAATTAAAACTCTGGTAGGCATTACTACTGAATCCCCAATAATAAGCGCTTCCCCAGTTCGCAGTGATGGCAACATGGCCATCAGTCCAGCCAAGGAATCAGGAACAAGACGCCGAACATAATTTTGGTCTTCAGGGTTGGTTAGGCGCATTGCGATAAAAGTGTTACACTGCGAAATAACAGTTTCAGAAAGTTCCTTTGGACGTTGACTCACGACCATTATCCCAATTCCATATTTCCGTCCCTCCTTTGCAAGTCTCTCTACAGCCACTCTAGCCGCTGAGAACTTGGCTTCTGATCGGTTGGGGATATAATTGTGTGCTTCCTCAAGAACCATAAGAATAGGAAAATCTCTTCGGTCCGGATTCCAAAAATTGAATTCGTATACGACTCGAGAAATTACTGAAACTACTATACCGACAGCCTCGAAAGGAATTCCGCTAAGATCAATAACGGTCATTCTTTTACCCGTATCAATGGAAAGGTATTCTTTGAGCAATTGAGGGAGGCTTGCATTCCCAGAATAGTTGGTAGGCAAGAACATAAACCGAAACCTAGGGTCATTTATCTTGCTGTCGAAACGGATCAAAAATCGATCAAAAACCCCGTTGAGTGGTCCTTTCTTTTCTTTTGTTGCTGCACCTTGAACCATTTTTTTATTCCAATCGCGAATTTGCTGGAGCATTCCCTGAAGGTCAAAGTATATGGGTGAATCGACTGTAACGGTGTTACCAAGCTTAAGTTTTTCCGTCTCATCGGTCTTCTGTCGGGCCTGCAGGAGTGCATCTCGGAGTCCAGTAATTTGATTATGAGCAGTAAATTCATTGATATCAACAGCCAAATCCTGAAATTCTTCGAAGTTTAATAACCAATAGGGTAACTCCACTTTATCAGCTTGAATAATTTGAGTGTCATTAGGAAAAGCGGCAGCGTATTCTCCATGCAAGTCTATTACGAGTATATGTGTATCTGGATACTTCTTGATTGTTTGCTGTAAAATACTTGCTACCGTGCAAGATTTTCCGCTTCCGGTAGTCCCAAGAATAGCGGAATGCCTACCAAAAAAGCGATCTACATGGATGAATGCCCTTTGGTCTTCTGCTTGAGATAAACAGGCAAAAGAGAAATCTTGCTTAACGAATTCCGAGAAGATTTCTTTGAGTTCTTCTAATCCTACCATTTTTACTTTTTGTCCAACGTTCGGATATACAGCAACTCCACGATTAAATTTCCCCTTGTGACTCAAAGTGCCTATAAGTAGGCATTCAGCAACTTTTCTGCTAATAGTCCCACTGGCAGCCTCTTGGCTTGGACTCGTTGAAGGCGTAATATCAGTCATACGGGTATTTGCTACCGTGGCAATAATGTTCTGGTCTCGGAAAGGAATCTTTACATGTGAACCTGGCTGACCTGGATAATAATCACCCTCCAATGGAGATGTTGTATCGACAGTCAATTCAACCACAGCACGGTCGCCACTAACTTCAATTACATAACCAATTTCTGTTTCTCTAGTTTTACTCATAGTTATTTCTCCTTTAGGGCTGGAAGCCATTTACTGAATTTCTTGAAATCCCACAAGTACTTAACTTCGTTTTGATCACTGCCATTAATTATTGTAGTTTCTTCATTTATCATACTAACTTGAAGATAATTGGGTTTATTATTAAGAGCCTCTATTGGCTCTTTGGAAAGCACTAAAAGAGAAAGTCCATTATTAAGGCCTATATCTATATACTGGTTCAAGTGTTTATCTGCAAACCGATAACCAATGCAAACCAATAGCTTGGCTTTGCTAACTGCATCACTAAATCTGCGGAAGAGCCAATCAAAGGGAGGGTGGATGGATTGAGTATATTTAAGCCTCGATGGATAGATGATTAACGGAATCCTACTTGATTCTGATGATGGTTTTTCCTCGAAAAATTTACCATTGTCTTCAAACCAACTGAGCGATCCGTGAAGTTTGTATAGCCTGATATGTCTAGAAGAAGGCTCAAAACGTGGATTTTTTGAATGGTTTGTTGCTTTTCCAATGTCAAAGTCAAAACAGCCTGGATTCCAGTAGCGGTGAAAAATACCTTCAAAACCGTTGATTAGAACTATATGCGATTCCTCGCAAGCCAACTCTATCAACAAATCATAGTTGGTTGTAAAAATCTGTACAGGGGGTGCCTTTTTGGCAGGTTCTGCTTCTCGACGACTGACTAAACGTTTCAAGAACTCTTTATGGTACTCACTTGAGCCATCAACATTTAAGTTGTTTTGAATAAGTTGACAAATTTCCTCTAATGTTACCTTTAGCTGTTTTTTATCATCATGTCCCAAGCCCGTACTACTCAAACGGTGGTATAATTCAGAAAGAACCTCTTCTATGTTAAGGTTTTCTATATTATTATCAGTCAAGGATTGTATTATTTCGCCAAACACACTACGTGATGTATTGTGCAAGCCAAGTTGAACCAACTCCGTTAATCTGAAAATGCCCGGAAGTCCAGCGCAGAATGATGCACCTCCACCCAGAAGATAAATAACTTTGGGCTCTCTTAGTTTTTGCTTCAGAACATTTTCCAACGTAAGCTTCTTTGCCATTCGTGTCACCTATTGATTTCTAAAATCAAGTGTCAAAATGTTGGCTAATGGGGCATATTCACCTCTTTCTTTTACTCCCACTTTGTTTTCTCCAAAATTCAAAAGTAAACGGACATACTCGATAATATCTGTAACAAATTGTGCTGCCCTTCTGCCTAATGTTTTCGGCACAAACGAAGTTATGGAGCAATTTCGACATCAGCCGTTTCTACCGTATTATCTAACGTTCGGCGGGTGTTATGCTACCATGTTTTTAATACTATTCCTTTAACTTCCTTGAAGTGTTCATCGCGTGTGACTAGTGTTAAACCATATTGCTTCGCAATAGATGCAATCCAAATATCATTTTCAGGTATTGGGCGACCTTTGTTTCGCAAGGTGTTCTTTATATCCCCGTATTTCTCTGGCAGTAGCTGTGTTAGGGGATATTATAGCATTACTAGCAGCAAGTTCGTCCACACAGGCAATGTTTTTTTCTTTCCGCAAAGATTTATGTGCACCATAATAAAGCTCACCTAAGACGATGCTTGGCACAAATACCTGCTCGGCTTTTATTAAGCCTTTTTGTACTGAAGTGTCCTTCGCGAACAAGGCTATGACAATATTCGTGTCCAGAAGAAATTTACCATTCATTCAAATCAACTCTTTCACATTCATCCTCAATGGCATGTCTCATAAACTCCAAGTCAGTCTTTTCTATTGTGCCGGCAAATCGGAACAGGTCTCGCCCTGTGATACCTACTGTTTTGCTCTCGGTTAAGGCGCAAGTAAAATCAAAAACCCTCCGTTGCTCTTCAACAGCCAACAAATCAAGTTTTTCAAGAATTTCCTTTTTTAGAGGTGAGCTTATCATAATTTGGCCTCCTATATACTACAATACTTATGGAAGTAAATCCTGTCAAAAGCTTTCCTATTCCAAATACCCGGTCTGCCGGTAACTGAAGTATTCATCTTCAACAATAATTAGATGATCCTGCAGACTAATCCCTACTGTTTGTAGCGCGTTCTTAATCTGCTCTGTAATTTTATCGTCATTATCCGATGGTTCTGCCAAACCGCCGGGATGGTTATGTGCAATAATCACGCTTACGGCATGGTATCTTAAGGCGCCTTCTACAATCTTTCGCGGGAATGCCACTGCTTCCGCCACAGTACCCTCACTCAAATTCTCTGCATGAATTAACCTGTTCCTACTATCTAAATATATTACTCGCATCACCTCATTTTTTATATTGCCGATTGTAGCTTTAAAGTATTCAAATAGCTGCAAAGTTTTTGTAAACTGTATCTCATCATTTCTGGCTCGCTCCTCGAATACATAACCAAGCGTATCATTCAACAGTTTAAGATAGACAGCTGTTCGTTCACCAACGCCTTTGATTTCCTGCAATTCTTCTTTTTCAGCGCTGAATACCCCGGCAAGTGTCTTAAATTTTGACAGTAAATCCTTGGCAATCGGTTTTGTATCTCTCCTCGAAAGCACAAAAGTCAACAGCAATTCCAGCACCTCATAATCGTGAAAACCATTCAGTTCCGATTTTATAAAGCGTTCCCGCAGCCGCTTATGATGACCTAGGTAGGACTTATTTTTTATTGTTTCTGTGAACAAAATTTTCTCCAATCACATTTTCTGCATACTTTCTTGTTTTTCGGGTTCCGCCTAAAACAGCGGATGGTTATTCCTTTAATAGCATCCGATATGGTCTTACTTGCCAGATCTAACTGCTTAGGCGTGGTCAATACTTCAATGCGTGCCTGTTTTTTAGCATCTAAAAAGTGTACATAAGCTTTATTTACTTTAAGATTAAATGCTTCCCGTGCAGCAATCGTATAAAGCTGCACCTGCAGGTTCAGTTCTTCATCCATCCTTTTTTCATTACCTGTCTTGAAATCAATAACTTCCAGAATGCTTTCATCGGCGTTTTCTCTTTTCAGCAAATCAATACTACCGGAAATAAGAGCATTATCCACATCCATTTCAAAATTACGCTCCGTATTCACGGAAAGGGTAAAATCTTCTCGCCACATTCCAATATATCTCAACACACTTCGCAAGGCGCTTCGCTTTAAGGTATCCTGCTGGCTTTCTGCAGCGTACCGAAGGTAGAATTGTTCCTTTAAGATTTCAGCCGCTTCTTCATCGGTTGGCACTTTGCCGGTTTCCTGGGCAACCTTATGCAGGATATTCAAGATATTGTGCACCTGATTTCCATATCCCAACGCCTGTACAATGGTGGGATTAAAACCGTAAATGTAACGCATTTTGTAATCATATTCACAACGCAAATAATAACTCATTTCAGAATAATTGGTAGGAAAACGGTAATCTTCTATTGCCGGCTGCGATTTTAATTTCTTTCGTTTGGTGGAGTCCTTAATTGGCTTATCGATAAAATAATTCCCGTTTAGTTCTTTCAAGAATTGACTGGGTTTTTTCTTTCTTTTATGTGGACCGGGATCCAGACAGGATGTAATGTATAGATACTTTTTTGACCTGGTCATGCCTACATAGAATAATCGCCGCTCGTCTTCTATGCTTCCCTGGTAACGGGTGAAATTGAACTTATTAGAATCCAGAAATCCGGGGTGTGTCTGCCGGATAGATTTTTCCACGCTGTAAGGCATGAATATTACTGGAAAGCCCAAACCTTTTGTTCCATGTAGTGTCATTACCTGCACAGCGTTAATGGAAAGTGTTATGTCATCCCCTGCTCCCGCATCATAGGCGTTTTGAGCATAGTTTTTGATGAACCAGCAAAAGCGTTTAATATCACGAGGTGTACAGTATGACCGTGTTCCCTCATAATCGGAAATCGCCTTACTTAATCGACCCATGTTATAAAGTGCTACTTCGTTTTCATCCTCATTGATACTACCCATTCCAACGCCAAGTATTGCCAAAATATCACCATAGATGCCTTGCAAAGATATTCTACCGGAAATTGATTCCTTTAATTCCCGTAGTTGTTTCTTAAATGTTTTTTTATTTTGCAATGAAAAGGTTGGCTTAGCGGAGGAATAAATAATATCTTCGGTTGGCACAAAGCCTGTTCCCGATTGACCGTCCCAAATCTTTTCGAAATCTCCAAGGTATGAAAGTATGGTAAAAATTGTATCTACTTCATTTACTTCGAATAAACCACCGATATTGGTAACGGCATAAGGGATTTTAGCATCGTCTAATGCATCAAGATATGGCTGTGCTCCATATTTTACCGATCGGAACAAAAAGGCGATGTCGGAATACGCTAAACCACGTTTTGAGCCATAATTGTTTATCCATTCAATGCCGATTAACTTTTTGATTCTATCAATAATAAATCCAATTTCATCAGCCTGATATTGAAATTCTATTTTATAAATATCGCCTGGCTGATATTTTCCGCCAGATGTTTTCATTGCTTTTTTTAGACGGCCGGGGTTGTTGTTTTGAATTAGTTCATTTGCGAGGTTAATAATTCCATCTGTAGAACGAAAGTTGGTGGGTAAATGATGGGTAAATACTTTCGGGTATCGTTTTTTGAAGTTGATAATATTATCTACAGTAGAACCACGCCATTGATAAACAGATTGGTCGTCATCACCTACGACACAGACATTATTATTCTTCCCCGTCATAAGTTCTATCAGTTTCTCTTGTATTGGGTTTACATCCTGGTACTCGTCAACGGTAATATAAATAAACCGTTCCCGAACATCTGAAAGAATATTACTGTCTTTCTCAAGAAATCCTACTGCAAGTGCCATTAAGCTGCTAAAATCTAAAAATCTTCTTTCATGTAGTTTTTCATCATATAAATGATAGGCATTTACAAATGTTTCAGAATTTGAAACGTCTTCTGGCTTTAACATTTCTTCCCGGACAATATCAACAGCACGAATAAATGTATTGATAATCCAGGCCTGTTTGGTTATGCCATAAGGCTTTTTCATTCCTATCGATACCAACCAATCTTGCAGACCACGCAAACCAAGCTCATATCTAATTGAGCTAATAAATGAAAATCGTTTGCCCTCATCGAGAACATCAAAGGCTCTATATTCAGGGGCAAGATCTTTTAATAATTCATAACAGAAACTGTGGATTGTTCCCACATATATATCGCCAATATCAGGTTGATGGCCTATTAGATCTCTTATTTTATTTCTTATTCTAAACTTTAGTTCTTCTGCAGCTTTTTCTGTAAAAGTGAATGCTGCAATATTCTCCGGTTTGGCAATTTCTTCGGCAATAATAAAAGCAATTCTATGGGAAATAAATTATGTTTTGCCTGAACCGGCACAAGCGATAATTTGTAAATTTCTTTCTGTTAAAGCGGGGTTATTTTTTATATCATCTATTATTTTCTGGTTTATCATTATTACATTTGAACCATTTTCATGACAACGAAATTGTTTAATAATAATGTATTCATAATAAAATGCAAATTTATTATCTTTATGATATCCCAATTGTTTTAGAAAAACAATTAGTTTTAAGAAATGTTAATTGATTGTCATGACCAATGTAAAATTCTCTACTATAAAACAGTAATTCCTCATAGGAAGATATTCATGAAAATCGAAAGTTTTTGTATTTTTTCCTTTAAAAATAATGCTTTTCAATATACTCAGAGGTCTTAGCAAACCGCCACTTTTTTCTGGAATCTTAAAAAATCTTTTGCATGTTTTTATTGCAATTCATAGTATATAGGCAGTTGAAACTTATCAAATGTCCCGGGAGCCATAGCATTTAGCTCTTCACAAAGCCTTCTGGCAGCATAATCAATTTCTTGGTTTTTAAACCTTTTAAAGCCTCACTTCCAAACTGCCATGCTTCAATTTTATGTATCCGCCTCTGTTCAGAATCATAGCCAGTGCCGGCATAATCTCTTTCTTTTTATCGTAGTAATTCAGTAGAATTTTACACATCTGTTCCTGCATGTTGCATGAAAATCCTTTGATAAAGTCTAAAAACCGTTTAGGCAAACTCATATATGATTTTTCACTCTTTTTAATTTCCTTGCTTTATGTAAAAATCTTCTCAGCGTAAATCGATTTTAAGTGTTTGATTAATCCGCGAACAAAAGGTATTGTGGTGGTACATCTTTATGGTGTTATTGCCGATGTGGGGCCGGTACTGGAGATAGCACGTAAGCATTCTAGGAGCAGGCATATAAAGAACGTAATGGATTCGGTTCTGTGCAGTTCCCTTTCCTCTTGAAAGAATGGTGTTAAAAGCGTGCTTTCAGAACACTATATAAAATAATCATTGCAAGTCGATATAACCAGATTTAGGTATCTGCTTTACTTAAAAGGGAGGATCTGTTCAGTATGTCACAAGGAAA
>SDBT01010345.1_pt1 | contig 15069 bp, 18 predicted proteins | sample 2277101 | NCBI WGS metagenome assembly SDBT01 (sample SAMN10404973, study PRJNA504765) | marine sediment metagenome | isolation source: marine sediment core GS10_PC15, 103 cmbsf | place: Arctic Ocean: Southern Knipovich Ridge | collected 2010 | reverse complement strand
GGCGAGATCGGCGCCGGGCATACGGTCACGGCACTGTATGAAATCGTGCCGCCGGGCGTGAAGATCGACGTGCCGACGGTCGACCCGTTGAAGTATAAGACTCCCGCTGAACCGGCGGACGATCAGGAGTTCGGCGACGAGTTGCTGACCGTCAAGCTCGCCTACAAAGAGCCGGACGCGGACAAGAGCAAGCGAGTGGAGATCCCGTTTGTCGACGAGGGCAAGCGCTTCGCCGAGGCGAGTCTCGACATGCAATTCGCCGCGGCGGTCGGCTCGTTCGGCATGTTGCTACGCGACTCGAAGTACAAGGGCACGGGCACGTACGACGCGGTCATCGAGATCGCCACGTCGTCGAAGGGCCCCGACCCGCACGGCTATCGGGCCGAGATGATCGAGATGGTCGAGCGAGCGAAGACGCTGGCCGATCGATAGGTGGGTTCGTAGTGACCGCATTCATGCGGTCTTTTTGCCATCTCTTGCGGCGTCTTCCCTCCCGCAGCCCCGATGAATCGGGGCACTACGAACCGGCTCGACGCAAGCCGTAGCCATGCCCCGAAGGGGCTGAAACATATCAGCCCAGCGCAACGCCCTGGGTGGCGAGAAGAGATGGCAGCGGAAGCCCCGCAGGGCCGACACAACTGCGAATCCGCCGCCATGTGACCACCTTGTCTCGCCCTTGCAGGGCTTCAGTTGGTTTCCGGTTTCCACAACCCAGGGCGTTACCCTGGGCTGATATGTTCCAGCCCCTTCAGGGCAATCTTTCCCGGCGTCTTCCCACCCGCAGCCCCGATGAATCGGGTCACTACGAGCCGGCTCGACGAATATCCGCGCCCCAGGCCGCAAAAACCATTGCACCCCCGCAGCGTGTGTGCGATAATCGCCGCTAGCGGGTGAGAGTCGCCGTTGGACATCGGCACGTCCCATTATCTATACCCAGAAATCCGACGGCGAGCAACAATCATTGACAATCACAGGGGGAGCTTTCGATGATCATTTTTGGGACGCGGGGTGTGACCTATTCGGCCGGGTCGGGGGATTTCTACTGTCCGCAATGTCAATCGAGTTTGCCGTATCGTCATCGGCGGGTTCGTCGTTTCTTTACGCTCTATTTTATCCCCCTGATTCCGCTCAATCTGCACGGGGAATATATCGAATGTCAACAGTGCCGTGGTACCTATCGGCTCGATGTTCTCAACTCGGCAGCGCCAGCGCAGGCGGGAGCGGGAGCCGCCCAGGTCGAGGCCGAGTTTCATCAGGCCGTCAAGCGTGTTATGGTGCAGATGATGCTGGCCGACGGGGAGATTGACGAGGAGGAAATCAATGTCATTCGGCGCCTCTATGCGCAGTTGACCAAGCGTTCGATCTCCGATGAAGACATTCAATTGGAAATCGGCCGGGTCAAACGCGAGGGACAAGACGTTGCCGCGTCGCTGCAACAGTGTGCCGGCTATCTCAACGACGGCGGCAAGGAGATGGTCGTCAAAGCGGCCTTCCTCGTCGCGGCCGCCGACGGCCAGTTTCAGGAGGAAGAAAAAGCGATGCTCGTTGCCATCGGCCAAGCGCTGAACATGACTACCGCTCACCTCCGCGGCGTCGTTAGCTCGATGGCTCAATCGTCATGACACTCAACGCCTCGAACGATCGACGGCAGCCGTTACCGCTGGTGGCTTCGGCGGGCATTCTCCACCTGCTGCTGCTATGCGCGCCCGTCGCGTTGGTGGGCGGAGGTGGCCACGTCGCCGAAAGCCCGAGGATCTTGGTGTTCCTGTCGGTCGCCAGTGTTTGGTACTTCGTCGAGAGCATGGCCTCGGCCGGCGAGAGTCGGCTGCCCATGCGATGCCACGGGCCGCAACGCCTTCCGCTGGCGATCGGGCTACTGCTGCTTGCCACGTTCTGGGTTTCGCTGGCCGATGCGGCGGCGTCGCTTACCGCTGCATTCGACACGGCCGCCGTCGCCGGGGCGCTGTTGATGGCGATGGGTATTGCCTTGCGATATCTCTCGCTACGAACGCTGGGACATTTCTTCTTGAACGAAGTGGCACTGATGCCGGGCCAGCCCTTGGTGACGGGTGGCATTTACGGACGGTTGCGTCATCCGTCGGAGACGGGCACCCTCTGCTTGGCCGTCGGCGGCGCCCTCGTGTTGGGCAGCGTTTATGGTTTGACGGTCGGTACGTTGCTGTTGCTACCCTGTGTGATTTGGCGGACTCGGCTCGAGGACCGAATGCTGCGGAATCACTACACGAGGGAATTCATCGGCTATGCGAAAGAGGTGCGTGCCTTTCTGCCCAGACTTCGCCGAACCAGGCTCTGGCGAGCGTAGCTACTGCTCTTTGCTGCGTTGCTTGGCCAAGATGACACGTCGCCCGGACGACTCGTATTCGACTTGCGACATGTAGGCCCTCATCAACATAACGCCGCGGCCGCCGGGGGTCTGGATCCGGCCGGGTGAGGTCGGGTCGGGAACGTCCTTCGGATCGAAGCCCTCGCCCTCGTCGGTCATCTCGGCTCGAATCAACTCGGCGGAGAGTCGGCAGACGATTTGCAAGTTCTTGCTCGGGTCCGACCGATTGCCGTGAGAAATGGCGTTGACCAGGGCTTCTTCCATCGCCAGATGCATCGCGAAAATGTCCCGCCGGCTCCAGCCGTGTTGCCGTAGCTGGCAGAGGATTTCATCCACGACGCGCCGACCAGCCTCCACCTCGCTGGAGACTGTATGATCGCAACACCATATCCAGCAATCGTCGGGCATGGGCATCGGCCGTGGCGGGGAAAATGGGCAGTAGCGGCGCGGCGGGCGACCCTAAAAGTCGGCCAGGGCGTCCGCTTCGTCGTCTTTTATGTCGAATAACCGGTTGAGCTTGGTGATCGCAAAGACCTCGTAGATCTCGGGCCGGATATTGGAGAGCTTCAGGACGCCCTCATGGGACTTTACTTTCTTGTCCAGGGTAATCAGCTTCCCCAACGCGGCGCTGGACAGGAAATCGACCGACGAGAAGTTCAGTAGCAATTTCCCCCGATTGTCTTCTTCCACCAAGCGGAACAGTTCGTGCCCCAACTCCTGGATGTTGATATCTTCGATGATCTTCTGGTCACGAAATCGAACGACAGTTACGTCGCCGACTTCGTTGACATCCAAGCGTCGGTATCCGGCCATCTCAAGAACTCCTCACGTAGGGTTATGCTGTACCACCCTGCCTTATGCCACGGTCTCACTCTCCAGATCTTATTGCCCCCAAGGGGTGGGTGTCAAGGTGGTCGATCACCGATCCGCCCATGGCGTCCTGGTTTGTCTTAGTCGCTCGTGGGTTGGGCGCGCAGGTTGGCACGGCGAACGAATAGATAATTGGCACCGCGATACTCGGTAACCGTTCCCGTCACGCTCCACTGAAGGGGTTTGACTTGCTGGGGATTGTCGGCGACGACTTGGGCGATGCGCTCGAGGTTCAGGTTTTCCAGCGCGATGAACTGCCGATTATCGCCGGACGGAGAAAAGACGATTCGGTCATCTGCTTGACGAAAGAAACCGTCTTGGTTGACGATCTCGGTCCCTTCCCTGGAACGAAACCCGTCCTGCGATGCGGGGGCGATTGTGTTGGCGACGGCTTTTCCGGCCGGCCGTTTATCGCCGCTGTCGAGCTGGGGGAGCCGATTCCGGGAAGAGAGTTGGGCCAGCGGCGGCTGATCCCGGGGGGGGGATTGGCCGGAAGCGGCAACGACGGCCAGTCCGACCAGGAACATGCCGATCCACGCGGCGACATCTTTGTAACGCAACCGGCTGGGGGGACAGTTTTTTCTGATTTTCCGGGGCATGGCTTTTCCGGGGTATGGCCTCGGGCTCCTCGTGGTTTGAGAGTTCTCTGCCTGGATGACGATGGCGGCTTTCCTCCAGGGTCGGTTCTCCCGGAGTGACCGACGGCAGGGGATCATCCGGGCCGTTTCATCCCCATACTGTGTAGGGTGAGCACCGAGCCGAGCGAGAGCAGGGCCCAGCCGATCCATTGGGGCGGGACGACGGTCTTCTTCAGGATTGGTTGGCCCGAGTTGGTCAAGATGGGCAGAGCGGCGTTGACGGCCGCTACGGGGTGATCGGTCTTCTCGGCCAGGAATTGCGTGAACTCAGGAGTAAGGACATAGGAGTCGACCATCAGAAGTTGGGCTCCCAGAGTCAGGGCAACCAGCCCGGCCAGCAGCACTTGATTTCGATTGACATCCATCACGTTGCTCCTACTTGAACCTACGCCGTAACCGGGCTTGTTCTATGTATCGAATGGATCGCCACGTAACTTCATGTAGCACGCATGGGTAGGAGTTATGACAGGTCAGTCACACCGGCTGTTTTGACTGTTCCGATTGTTCCGTTTACCAGGTGCAGGGCCGGCGAGGCAAACGGTCTTGGAAAAGGACCGCCAGAATTCGCGTACCCGCCGTGCGGCCGTGTTTCTGACCTATACTTGGACAACGGATCGAGTTCCGTGACGGGCCGGTACGCGAGGAGAGCAACCGGGACAGACGGCAACGCCGGCAGAGATCCCCAAAGGTTTTGTGGAAGGGACCAGAGCCATGTCGAAGCGAGTCTTGATCGTCGATGATTCGATGTTGATGCGGAGGATGATCGGAGAGAGTCTGGCCGACGATGGTTGGGACATCGTGGGAGAGGCCGCCGACGGACAGGAAGCCGTTGATCTGTACGAAGAATGTCGTCCCGACGCCGTCACGCTCGACATTGTCATGCCGGGAACCGACGGGATGTATGCGTTGGAGCATATCCTGCGGTTCGATCCCGACGCCAAAGTGGTCGTGGTCAGTGCGTTGAGCCAAACCAAGCTAATCTCCGAGGCCATTCGTCAAGGGGCCCAGGACTTCATCGCCAAGCCGTTCTTACCCGAGCAGTTGCAGGATACGGTCAATACGTGTCTGCAAGAGAGCCCCGTCGCGTAACGTGACCGTGGATCGGGGCCCCCGACACAATTCGAGTCGATCTACAGACGGCCATGGGCAAGGGAAATTTGCCCGTGGTCGTCGCCTTTTCTTGGCTTAGGGGCGGCCGATAAATAACTTCCCGGTTTCGAATATGGGTGGCTGGTGGCATAGCGCAGCGTTGCCCCAGATCGCCACCAACTGGGGCACCGCTGCGCTATGCCGCCAGCCACCCCGAATACTGAAGTTATTCATCGGCCGCCCCTTGCCTACGAGTCACACCTTCGGGCCGTGGCTGCCGAATGGATAGGGCTCGGGGACAACGTGGGCACGCTCGATCTCATGCAGGACGGGGGTAAAGATATCCCAAGCCGCCTGCAACTCGTCGGCTCGAATGAAGAGGCTGCGGTCTCCTTGAATCACGTCCAGAAGCAGGCTCTCATAGGCGTCGGGGATCTCTTCCGAGAAAGCCGCCTTGTACCGCAAATCGAGATTCCTCGACGCGACCTTGAACCCCATGCCGGGGACCTTGTTGGTCAGCGACAAGTAGATCGCTTCGTCCGGCTGAATGCGGATCACCATTTCGTTGGCGTCGGGACAGCCATCCGGTCCGCAGAATAGGTTGCCCGGCACATCGTGAAATCGGATGCGGATCTCGGTCTTCTGCGAGTCGAGCCCCTTGCCCGCCGTCATGACGAACGGAACGCCTTCCCAACGGGGGTTGTCGATTCGTAACGTAGCCGAGGCGAAGGTGGGGGTCGTCGAGTCGTCCGGCACGGTGGGGTCATCGACATAGGCAGGAAACTTTCGGCCCTTGCCGGACGACTGGCCGAACTGTCCGATCCGCACGTCGTCGAGTTTCAGCGGCGGGACACTCCGCAGCACGTCGACCTTCTCTTTGGCGATGTTCGACGCATTGAGTTTCCCCGGCGGCTCCATGGCGACCAGGGCCAAGATCTGCAAGAGATGGTTCTGCATGACGTCGCGGATGATCCCAAACTGGTCGAAATAACCACCGCGCCCCTCCGTCCCCTGATTCTCCTTCCAAAGGATATGCACGTCGCGGATATAGTTTCGGTTCCAAAGCGGCTCGAAGATCAGATTGGCAAAGCGAAGGACCATCAGGTTCTGGACGACTTCCTTGCCCAAGTAATGGTCGATGCGATAGGTCTGGTTCTCGACGAAGACCTGCGACAGGGCTTCGGCCAGATGGTCCGACGATTCGCGGTCGCGGCCGAAGGGCTTCTCCAGAACGACGTGCGACCATGGTTCGTCCGTGCTGCAACTGACCAAACCCGCGTCGCCGATCGATCGGGCAACGTCCAAGAAGACCGACGGAGGAATGGCCAAGTAGAAGAAACGGTTCGTACGCCGGTTCTGCTCGACCTGACGCATCAGAACGAACAGGTCCAGGATCGAATCGACCGAGTCGTATTGACCCGACGTGTAGTGGCAGCGGACCAGAAACTCATCCATCCGCTGTGCGCAGGACTCGCCGGGAGAGTATCGACAGGTCAGACGCTCTTGGATTCGAGCACGGAATTGCTCGTCGGTAAACTTCGATCGAGCGAACCCGAAGACATGGAAGTGCTCGGGCAACAAGCCTTGGCAGTAGAGGGCGAACAGGGCCGGGTAGATTTTCTTCCAGGCCAGATCACCCGAGGCGCCGAGGATCACAAAACTCAGGCTGCTGGATGACTGCTGCACAGGCAAACTCCCGAGACGAGGCACTCGATCGGTCCAGGGCGGCATACCTACCCCCCGCTACTGACCATTATGACACGCCGGGCAACCCCAATCGTTGACGTGCTAGCCGACTTGGATCTTGTTGATCTTCACTCGTGTGTACATCTGGCGGTGGCCCGTCTTGCGACGCGAGTTCTTTCGACGACGAATCTTTTGCACAACGAGCTTCGGGCCTTGCTGCATGGACAAGACTTCGGCACTGACCGAGGCCGATTCCAGCACGGGTTGCCCGACTTGAAAGCCGTCGTCGTCTCGATAGGCGAGAATCCGATCGAACGTGAGTTGGTCGCCGCCGGACAGATCGCGTAGGTCGATATCGAGCTCCTGGCCTTCCTCAACTTTGAACTGGCGACCGCCATCCTCGATGATTGCGTACATGGTAATTTCTGCTTGGGGGTGGGAGTATTCTCGGTTCGCTAAGGCGGCGCGTCTTCCAGGAGACGCCGCGCCTTGCGAAATACGTGTCTATTTCTCCGGCGGCTGCCGGGGAACCTTTCAGTCTACCGGATCGTGCGGTGGGTACACAAGGGCTACGGCGACGGAAACTTGACTTCTCGGTGGTCGGCATCACGACACACTAAGACGAGATGTTCCGGCGAAACTCCTTGTGTACCAAGGACTTGCACCACCATTTTCCCCTCATCCTCGAGCCGGGAAAGCTCGCGACGCTTGCGGTTACTAAGATAATCGGCCACCTTCTCGTCCACCGTGACAGACACCTCGACGATTCGTGAGTTGGGAGCGGCCAGAATCAGGAGCCGGAGGACCTCGATTGCCATGCTTTCGGGGGTCTTCACTACCGCCGTACCCTGACAGCAGGGGCAATCGGTGTATACGCTCCGCTTCAGGCTCGGGCGGATCCGCTGTCGGGTCATCTCGATGAGCCCGAAGGGGCTGGTCCGAAGGATCTTGGTGCGTGCCCGATCGCGGCGGACCGCGTCGCGCAGCGTTCTTTCGACACCCCGACGGTGCTTCTCCTTGCGCATGTCGATGAAGTCGTTGACGACCACACCGCCGAGATCTCGGATCCGGATTTGCCGGGCAATCTCGTTCGCGGCCAGCATATTCATCTGATAGGCCGTCTCTTCGGCCGAGTTGTCGGCCCGAAAACTGCCGCTGTTGACATCAATGGCCACCAGGGCTTCGGTCTGGTCGATGACGATCGAGCCGCCCCCCTTCAGCGAAACAGTACGCTGGTGGATCTTGTCGATCTCTTCGTCGAGGCCATATTTATGAAACAGCGGCTCCTTGCCGTCGTAGAACTTCAACCGATTGACATGTCGTGGCATGACCAACTGCAGGAATTCTTTGGCCCGATCGTGGGCAGCCTGCTCGTCGATATAGATTGTATCGACTTCGCTGGTGAAGATATCGCGAATGGTCCGGATGATCATGTCGCTCTCTTCGTAGATGTCGACCGGCGCCTTGAGCTTCTTGATCCGGCGCACGATCACCTTCCACAGACGCAGCAGATAGGCCAGATCGCGCGAGAGTTCTCGTTTTGTCCGATCGGATCCCGCCGTGCGAACGATGAACCCGAGACCCTTCGGTGGGTTCAATTCGAGCATCACCGAGCGCAGACGGCGCCGAACCTCATCGTCCTCGATCTTGCGAGAGACGCCAATCCGGCACAGCGCGGGCATCAGGACCAAGTAACGGCCGGGAATGCTGATATAAGTCGACAGCGTAGGGCCCTTCGTGCCGATGCCTTCCTTGATGACCTGGACCAGGACTTCGTCGCCGCGGCGGAGGATCTCTTGGATGGGGGGCTTGAAGCGGGGACGACCACCAGTGGGTCGGGGACGCTGGCGAGGTCGCCGGTCATCGACGTCGACGTCCACATCGTCGTCGGCCACGTCATCGTCGGACGGACCGCCACGTCGCGAGTCGCCGTCGACGGCTCGGGCCGGGTCGTAGCCTCCCTGGCGGAAGTACTCCGGTTGGACATCGCTGATGTGGAGGAAACCGTTGCGGCCGACACCGAAGTCGACAAACGCCGCCTGGATACTCGGCTCCAGGTTGACGACCACTCCCTTGTAGATGTTTCCTACGTAACTATCCTGGTCTGCTCGCTCGACGTAGAGTTCTTCCAGGACTCCATCCTCAACGATCGCGATGCGGCATTCCTCTGGTTGCGATACATTGATCAACATCTCTTGTTTCATAACGTTGCTTTCTCATTCGGCATGTTCGGGGAGCAAGCGTTCGATGATCTTGGTTGGCCGGTTGTGTCATGAGTCGATCTCCACGGCGGTGCGTGTCAGATGAACTCCCGTAAGCTCTAAATCGGAGAGCTCCAGGACATCCAACACTTCCCTTGGCCGTGCGAATCCTCGCGGACCGCCTCGCAGCCGCATCCGCAATACTCCCTCGCAAAACGTCAGCTCCTCGACAAGAGGGCGTAACTCGAAGGGAGCAGGTCGTTTGGCCCGCTCGATCGGCCACGACTCGGCAGCCAGGAAGCGGTCGATCCGCTGCTGGAGGCCGTCGCGGCGCGCCGAGGGAATTGGCATCCGATAGCGGACGCTTTGCACTTGCGCCTTGCGAGTGCCCTCGGGCAGGAGTTGGACCGACTGGATTTCCAGACCCTGGATCGCCCGCGATGCCAACCTCTCATGCACATCTTCGGCGGTTCGCGGCTGAGCCAACTGAAGTTCCATGACTTCGTCGACCGCCTCGATTCCGACCGCCAAGGCCGAGGGGAAAGAAACGCGTGGCTTCGGGTGAAAACCCTGACTCATCGCCAGCGGCAATCGGGCACGGCGAAAAAGCCGTTCCATACACCGCATCAGGTCACGATGCCCAATCATACGAAGGGCACCCTGCTTGCTGAATCGAATTCTTACTCGTTGTCGAACCATCGGTTCGCACTCCCCCGCCACAGCCGTTCGCGGCGGGAGATCCCATTTAGCTTGTTGATTGAATTGTATTTCGGCGGCGGATACCGCCCAAGGTTGCCCCAGTGATTCTGTTCAACGCAGTGATTCTCATTGCGCCGACTCTGGTAATCGCTTCTTCAACTCCTCCTTGAGACAGCTCTTAATATCTCGGGCGTTTTCCATCGTCATCACTCGCTCGGTGATGGCCCGACATTGTTCGATCGTTACGTGGCGACAGATGTTCTTAATTTCCGGTAGCACGCCCGGCGTCATGCTGAAGCGGCGCAGTCCGAGCCCCAGCAGCAGCATCGTGTAGATTGGGTTCCCGCTCATTTGCCCACAAAGGTTGATCGGGACCGACTTCTTATCGGCCGCCTCGATCGCCATGCGGATTAACTTCAGGACGGCCGGATCGCACGCATTATACAACCCCACGACGTCTTTGTTGCTCCGGTCGACCGCTAGCGTGTATTGGATCAGATCGTTCGTGCCGATGCTCAGGAAGTCGACCTCTTCGACGAACCGGTCGATCATCATCACGGCCGCGGGGACCTCGACCATCATGCCGATCTTCAGCGATCGATCAAACTCGATGCCGTGTTCGTCCAGATCCTCCATCACATCGGCCAAGACCATCTTCGCCTGGCGAAGTTCCATCAACGTAGAGACCAGCGGGAACATGATTCGCAAATTCCCCAAGGCACTGGCACGCAGAACGGCTCGCAGTTGGGTCCGAAACAGCGGCAAGTTTCTCAGTGCCAACCGGATACTTCGCAACCCGAGGAACGGATTCCGCTCGTCCTCCGGCTCGGGGAGATGGGGGACCTTGTCGGCACCCAAATCGAACGTCCGGATCGTAACCGGCTTGTCCTTCATTGCCCGAACCACGCGACAGTAGGCCTCGAAATGGACCTCCTCGTTCGGTTCGGTTTCGCTGCCAAGGTAGAGGAACTCGGTCCGATAGAGGCCCACTCCGTCGGCTCCCCGATCGATACAATGGTCGACCTCGTAGGGGAACTCGATGTTGCCCAACAGCTGTAGACTCACACCGTCGGATGTCTCGGCCCGCAGATCACGAAGGGATTCGAGCCGAACCGCCAGCGTGCGGATCTCCTCGACCTCATGTTGGTATCGGGCAAGGGTCTCCTCGTCGGGTTGCAGAATGACCAGGCCCTTGTCGCCGTCGATGATCACCTGGTCGCCGCCGGAGACATCGATCAGGAAGTCGCCGATGCCGACCACGGCGGGGATCTCCAGCGCCTCGGCCACGATCGCCGTATGGCTACTCGGCCCACCGATCTCGGTGACGAATCCCCGAACGAACTGGCGGTCCAGGTTGGCTGTCTCGCTAGGTGTCAGGTTATGGGCCAAAACGAGCACGGGCGACGTCAGATGCGAGATCCGCTCGGCGCGACCGCCCAGCAGATGGCGCAGCAATCGCTTCTCGATATCGAAAATGTCGTGAACTCGCTCGGCCAGATACGAGCTTTCCAGCCGCTGGAAGACTTGGGCATATCGCCGCAGAGTCCGGCTGACGGCATATTCGGGCGAGTAATGCCGCTGGCGGATCATCTCTTCCAACTCGCTGTGGAGTCGGGAATCCTGGAGCATCTGCAAGTGGGCTTCGAAGATGGCCCCGTATTTCTTGCCCAACTCCTGAGAGACCGCTTCCCGGTTGTGCGCGATCTCGCCACTGGCAGCGGCAATCGCTCGGTCGAGACGCTCGACTTCCTCGTCGACGGCATCGCGCGTAACGAACCGCCGGGGGATCTTGAATCCCTCGCTGTCCATTACCAGCGCTTCACCGATGGCAACGCCCGGCGAAACGGCGATTCCCTGAAGTTTCTGCATCCGAACCCTTCGCGGCAGAGCGGGATCACTTCGACCGAACCGGCCGAAAGATCAACCAGGCTACGCACCGCCTGTGTCTTTATTTGTGTTCTGTCAGTTCTCACCGAGGTTGTCCGAAAACAGCCTCGTCAGCGCGTCGAGGGCCTCTTCGGCGTCGTGGCCGGTCGCCTCCAACACGAGTTGATCGCCCTGCTTCGCCACCAACGAGATCACCTGCAACACGTCGGTGCCTTTGACTCGTTGGTGGTCCTTGATTAACAGGACACTCGAATCATAACGGCGGGCCAACTCGGCAATCAGCGTGGCCGCTCGGAGGTGAAGTCCCTCCGGATTGGTAACGGCGATGTTTCGAGTTACTTTGATTTCAGGCATTACCAAAGGCCTGCTGGTTTCGATTGCCGGATCCCGCCGCGTACACCGTCCACCGGGTGGTCCGCGGCGTTCCGTTACGAACCGAACTGGTTGTTGTCCGCTTCGTCGAGCAACTGCTGGATATCTTCCGTATTCTTCGCTTGCTTGAGGAACCTGCAGAAACTGTCGTCACGAAGCTGACGCGATATGTTCTCCAGGGCTCGAAGGTGATCTCCCGGCCGGTCCGGCGGCGAGATCAGCAAGAAGAAGAGTTGGACCGTTTCGCCGTCCAGGCTGGCGAAATCGACGCCCTCCCTGCTGACGGCTACCGTTCCCACCAACCGCTCGACACTCGGGTGCTTGGTGTGAGGCACGGCCACGCCCCGGCCGATTCCGGTGCTGCCCAGTTCCTCACGTTTGAGAATCGCCGAAACAATACTCTCGAATTCGGCGGCCTCGATTTTTCCGGCGTCCAACAAGGTCTGGGCCATCTCTCGAATAGCCCCTTCCTTGTCCATCGCACTTAGTTCGGCACGGATTGCCTCACCACTCACAAAGTCGGCAAACTTCATGCACGTGTTCTCCCTTATTCACTCTCCAACATGCAACCCTCGCGCCGGGCCAAGAGGCCGTCTGTCGACGCGGGGTGCGTGGTTTGAATGCCTATAGACTGTCCGGTGTGCGTTCCGCTTGCGCTTGTCGCAATCCCGAACCTCGATGACGTTCCTGTACCTTTTCCTTGTACTTGCGAAGCTGATGCTCCATCTTTTCCAGCACCGTGTCTACCGACGCCATCAGATTGTCGGAACGATCCGTTGCCAGAAAATCATGCTTGTGCTCGGCGGATACTTTCAGATCGACCGTCGGCGTATCGCGATGTTCCAGGTTGACGGTCACTTCCACCGAGGTCAGACGATCAAAGAACCGGGTTAGCTTCTCCAATTTCGTGGTGATTTTTCCCTGAGTTTCTTCGCTCAAATGCCCGTGTCGGGCCGAAATCTCGATCTGCACTGTGCCAACTCCTTTCGTACAAGCCTTCGGAACAAGTCCTGGCCGATTGCCTTCCATCGACAACCAAGCCGTCCATTCTAACGAGATAAGCCATTATAGACAAACGCAAACGAGCACTTCCTGGCCCAAGTCGCGGATGCATGCTCTAATAAGCTTATCCATCTACCCTAGCTTAGCTTTCTTCGCGTGCCCGGAAGGGGGATACGGGGGGGGATGTCGCCAAGACACGAGCCAAGTTGCAGTCCTTGTGGGGGGTATTAAATCCATGATATTGGAACCGCCCAAGCCGTTGCGGTGATCGGCATACAAGTCTCGGTCAGGCAGAGCACGCTCCCCGGCCCTTGTGGCATGCCGAGTTTCTTCAGGGCCGTGAAATGACGAATGTCCTTCTTGACCGGCGCCGTCGTCTTCTTGACCTCGACCGGGTAGATCGTGCCGTCTCGAATAATCACAAGGTCGATCTCGTGCTTGTCCTTGTCCCGATAGTAGTAGATTGGCGCTTGCCGGCCGGCGTGCCAATAGCTCTTGATCACTTCCGAGACGGCCCACGTTTCCAAGATGGCGCCGCTCATGGCTCCGGCTTCGAGTGTCTCGGGGCTGGACCACTCCGTTAGGTAGGTGGCCAGACCCGTGTCGAGAAAGTAGAGTTTCGGAGATTTGACCAACCGTTTCGTCAGATTCGAATGGTAGGGCTCAAGCAAGTAAACAATACCCGAGGCCTTCAGGATCGAGAGCCAACTTTTCGCCGTGTTCGGAGCAATGTCGATATCGCGGGCCATGTCGGCCATATTGAGAATCTGCCCCGTTCTCGCCGCGGCGGCACGCAGGAACTTCAGGAAGGCCATTTCGTCGCCGACGCTGGCCAGGGCGCGTACGTCGCGTTGCAGATAAGTCTGCACGTACGAGCTGTAGAACAGATCGCGCCCCACGTCTTCGCCCAACGCAATCGTCGGGAAGCTGCCGCGCCAGACGGCTCGATAAAAGTCAATCAGGCCAAGCGGATTCCGTTCGCCGTCGATCGCATCCGCACGCGGCAGAAATGGTTCGACCCGCTCGCTCCGGCCGTCAAGTTCGCGCCGGGAAAACCCCAACAGGTTGACGATGCCCACGCGTCCGGCAAGTGATTCCGAAACGCCCTGCATGAGATGAAAGTGCTGCGAACCGGTCAGCCAGAAATCGCCCGGCCGACGACGACGATCCACAGCCATCTTGATGTGTGGCAGAAGTTCCGGGGCATATTGGATCTCGTCGATCAGGACCGGCGGCGCAAATCGCTGAAGGAACAAGCCGGGCTCCTCCTTGGCCAACGCCCGAGCCTGCGGGTCATCGAGCGTCACGTACCGGCGATCCGCATCGGCGGCATGCTGCAGCAACGTCGTTTTGCCCACCTGCCGGGGCCCCGAGACCAAGATCACCGGAAACTGCCGACTGGCAGCGGCAAGCGGCCCGGTTAGTGTTCTTTCGACGTACATGCAAATCACCGTCCAATGTGCAGTCCCATTGCATTATAGACGCTATTTGACGGAAGGCAAGTTTCTTTCTCGCGAAAAGGTGCCAGGAGCCGTTTCCGTGTCGGGATTCTCATTCATGTTGGTACGGAGGGCTCGCGCAACGAAAAGAGTCCTTTCCAGATTCTGAACTTCTCAGGGCTGTAACCGACGGCAATAATCCGGTTGCGCCAATCGCCTTCGGCATAGTCGAGAACCGCTATCAGCAGCACGGGATATTTCAGACAGACAGGAGCGCTATGCCTAGGCAGGGAGTTCACTCGCCAGAATCCTCCTTCGTTGCAGCGGCAGTCGTCCAATAGAACATCGAACACTCGATAGCCGTACTTGACCCGGAGTTCCCCTCGCACGAGAGCCACGGTCGACCGATAGGTATGCTCCTGCGATGCTACCGTGAAGGAGAATATGGCGGCGATGGGTATGCCGGGTACAAGAATCAGTCCTGCGACCATGCAGATGTGCCACACGGCTGCCGCCGGATCCTCTACTAGAATCGCTATCGCCGCCGACGCTATTGCCACGAACAGGAGGAGCCAAGCGCACATGACGGCCATGAACTTACGAAACATCTGCCATCGCGAATACGGCATCGTCTCCTCCAATACGGCGTGATCCCGCGCATAGGCCACCATGCCCGGGCAGGCGGCTTCCATGCAATCGTGGCAATACTGCCTGCCATCCCAGAGACGTACGACATCATGGGAGACGTGATCGCAACGAACACAAGCATCTTTGCAATCTTGGCACATGGTACCACCTTGACCATGGATTCAATTGGCATTCCTATCTGCCAGCCGCTTCTC
>SDBT01010344.1_pt1 | contig 15069 bp, 12 predicted proteins | sample 2277101 | NCBI WGS metagenome assembly SDBT01 (sample SAMN10404973, study PRJNA504765) | marine sediment metagenome | isolation source: marine sediment core GS10_PC15, 103 cmbsf | place: Arctic Ocean: Southern Knipovich Ridge | collected 2010 | reverse complement strand
CAACGTCGTTCAGGGAAACCTGGCGGCCGAGGCGGCGCCGCAGGCCGTGGGTCGGGTCTTCAATGTTGCCTGCGGTCAACAATTCAGCTTGCTGGAGGTGATCGCCTCGATCAACCACGTGCTCGGCACGAACATCGAGCCCCAGTTCGACGAGCCGCGCGTCGGCGACGTTCGAGAAAGTTTGGCCGACATCTCCGCGGCCCGAGAGTTGTTGGGCTACGCACCCTCGGTGGATTTCGAGGAAGGACTGCGACGGTCCATCGATTACTACCGTTCGCTCACGTAGCTGACGGTGGTACGACGCCTCCTGGAGAAGTTCCCTGGAAAAATCTGGCGGCTATGCTTACCGCTCGAAGACTTGTGATAGTCAGGAAATCGAGTTCTCGGGTGGCTGCACCGATTTGCACACACGGGTGTAGGAAGAGATCCTGGCCGGCCGCGGCACGGGAATTGCCGGCGCCCGGCCCGCCATCGAACTGGCCCACGCCATCAGCAGAAGCAATACGGAGCTGAGCCTGACCGACGCTCATCCCTTGGTGTCTCAGGTTTCCAACAGCACCCTGCCCGCGCCCGACTGGCGTGCTAGCAAGGCGGCTTGATTCTCCTCTTGTGCTCGCGACTTTCGGTTCCCTACACTCCCTGACCGTTTGTCCCACTCCCAGCGGCGCCACGTCTCAAGTGTAGTGCCATGAATAGCGAAAAAGAGTTCTTCGTCCACGAGTCGGCTTATGTCGACCAGGAAACTTCCATCGGCAAGGAGACCCACATCTGGCATTTCTGCCGCGTACAACGGCAAAATCGAAAGGTTTCCACAAAGTCATTTTGGCCACCAGGCAACGTCGCCACTTTGGCTGGAGCTACGCTTCTGGGGCAGTTTTTGGTAGTTCTCGCTTGCCCTTTGCTGACTCGATGCTATTCTCCTCGCGAATTTGGGATTTTCGAGATATTCTTCAGTGTTGTCTCCATTGCCTCCGTAGTGGCAGCAGCAAGATACGAAGTTGCTCTTCCGATTGCGCGCAACGAAATCAGAGCACTTAATCTATTGGTACTTGTTTCGGCTATTATTCTCTGCTCCACGTTATTGTTCGGGATAGTGGCCTGGTTGTTTGGTGATCGAATCCTTTCGGTCATCGGTGCGGAAAAGTTCCGAGAGTATCTGTGGCTATTACCCTTCGGATTATTGTCGGCAGCCATCTACCAGGGATTTTCTTTTTGGGCGACTCGATGCCAATCCTTTTCCACCCTAGGCGTGGCAAAAATCATCCAGTCTCTTGGCCTACTGGACACCAAATCCATCGCTGGACTGGCGGGTGCTGGAGCAGTAGGCCTGATTGGTGGAGTCGTCGTAGGCTATCTGTGTGGCTGCGCCGTCCTGGTGAGGACGATCGTCGCGACGCCACGCCATATTTTTCGGAAACTCTCCTTCTCCGGCATGCTCTCCAGCGCGAAACGTTATCGTCGATTCCCACTTTTATCAACGTGGGGGGCCTTGATGAATTCCGTCGGCCTACGGGCTCCAACGCTCGTGATAGCGTCTTTCTTTGGACTTGAAACGGCCGGTCTATTCTCCCTTTGTAGCCGTGTGCTGGCGCTGCCGCTGTCGATCGTGGGCAGGTCTGTCTTGCAGGTGTCATTGGGAGAGGGGGCTCGTCTCGTCCGAGAGCAACCGGAAACTCTGCGCGGTTACTTCATCCAGATGATGAAGCGCCAATCTATACTGGCTTTCGCAATTCCACTGGCCACACTGCCAGCTCCTTTCTTGTTTCGATTCGCATTCGGTGCATCGTGGGAAACAGCAGGCTCATTCGCCCAGATTCTTTCAATTTCATGTGCCTTGCAGTTCGTTTCAAACCCGATGTCCGCATGTTTGGATTTAACAGAACGCCAAGACCTTCATTTGATACGTGAGTGCTTTCGGCTGGTTATTCTAGGCGGCGGAATCCTCATTATTGGAGCGTACGAAATCAATTCGATCCAGGCGGTTTCCGTGCTCAGTGGAGTGGGCTCCCTGTCGTGTATTGGCAGCTTAGCAATATCATTACTTGCATTGCGGGATTGGGACCGACAAATCTGCGGTCAGCAGACGAGCCTTGCTAGCAGCGAGGTCGCCACGTGAGCAGCATGAATTTCCTTTTTCCAGACTCTCAAGCTGCTGTTGACGCAATGCTTACTTTACAAAAAATCACTTGGAATGGCTCGGAATGTGCGGCTCCCGAACTCCTCCGTTAAGAAAACACCTGATGGAACCGCATCCTCTGCAAAAACATTTCCGCGAAACTACGAGAACATATGCTACCCAAACCAATCATTCCTGCATGTTTGCAAGATTGGAACCTATCTCAACAACGCCACTTGAACTGATGCCACAAGAGATCACTCGACAAGGTTTTCCCCGGTATCGAATGGAGACAATGATGCGTTCCCCTATGTTCTTGGACGAGTGGCTGGAATTCAACCAGCACAAATGGGGCCTCAAGGCCCGCCTTTGGCAGACGCCAGAAGACGCTTCGGGACTTCCCTCGCTGCGTGCTGTGCTTTACACCGATTCTCGCAATCGTCTCAGAATGCCGCCAAGAACTCCCTACTTGCCTGTGGAGTTTCAATCTACGCCGACTGAGTCGTCAATCAGATTATATCGGCAACGCCTTCAAGTGTTTGAACCGTTGGCTGAAGAAATGTATGGCCTAGGAGCAGATGGAACAATTCTCTTAGCTCCCGAAGTTACCGATGTGCGTCCGTGGAATTGGGCCGGTTTCCGCACGAGTGTACGTTATACGTTTCACATACAGTTACCTTGGGATAGCGAGAGCATGGACCCTCGGTTGCGACGTACTGTGGCGAAGTCGAAACGTGCCGGGTACGTATGTACTCGCTCCTATAAGATGCAAGAAGTTATCGAGTGCCTCCAAGGCACTGAGCAGCGAAAAGGGTTTGTCCATGATATGACCGTCGATGACTTGGAGACGGCCGTGAATATCCTTGGCGAAGAGCATCTGCGATGCTACATTTGTTACTCTTCTCAAGGCGAGCCTGCTGCCTCTCGCTTGGTGCTCGCTCAACCCCAAGGCATGGCGGTGGATTGGTTAGCTGGCACTCGAACCAAAGACATAAAATCGGGCGCCACGCAGCAACTGATTCAATTCATTCTCGACGACTTATCCGAAGCGGGATCGATCTGCTTTGACTTCGCCGGTGCAAACATTCCCAGCGTGGCGCTCTCCAAAGCATGTTGGGGTACCGAACTTGTACCAATCTATTCATTGGCTCCTACCGGGATCCGAGGAGTTGCTGGACATTGCAGGGACTACTTAAAGTCGCTATGGCGATCGAAGTCCAAGATATCACGTGCCGCATAGGTTCCGTATTAGCAAGACGACTTTGAAGCTCGGGGAGATTCACAATTTGGACATTTGCGGAGCACTTGCACGAACCACAGATGCTTGAAACCGCAAGAATCTCGTAGGCACTCACGCCGCAAGCAATGCCCGCAAGGCCTGTGTAATACTATTACGCGCCCGGAGGAGGATGTATCCATCCTTGCAATGCAAAGTGTAACTCCCTTCCCGCATCCGTTCGAGTGTGGCAACCGGATGTCTTTCTTGGTTTTGTGAATAAAGAGAATATGAGCACAGTGTCCAATTCTTGCACTTTAGCCAAAAGCCTTTAGGCTTGCTGACAAAGTCTGGCCAGTTCGGCGTACCTTGAAAGACATGCCATATTTTTTCCACACTTAGTTCTTGCCAATCAATAAGCGTCTGGTAGTCCTTTTTGCTCAAGCGTCTCGCTCGAATAGTAGGAGAGTCGCGGGGTTGTTCTTCTGAGGGCAATACTTCTCCTACCTCGAGCATTCTGATCGCGTCGATGACCATGGAAGATCCTAGTTTCAGGAGACTTTCATCATAAGCTTTACAAGGAAGGCCTAATGGCAAATCCAACGATTCTTGGGCAACGATATTACCCGTATCTTCACCTCGGTCGACATAGTGCAGCGTGATTCCTCGGCGTTGCTCCATATTGTTGTAAATCCAAAACCGGGGATTCGGTCCACGATACGCTGGCAACAACGATGGGTGTAGATTTATCGTTCCAAATATCGGGAACGAGAATACTTCCGCTTCTAGAAGTTGCGACATGGAATAGACAACAATCAGATCTGGCCTCAGGTGTTCGACAAACTTCCTCAACTGCACGCCATTAGGCTGGTAAAACAGAAAATAAGGAATTTGCTTTAGATAAGCAGATAACCTGAGGTTCTTTCCGGGCTTCAAGAGCAAATTGATCCAGAATTTGATTCGTCCCAAAGAAAAGAGATGTTTTGGATCGTAACTGCGTGGCGCAGACTCGACGATGCCGATAACGTCAACATGTGCCTTAAGAATTGCGCTGACGATCGGGTTAACACTTTGAGTAATAATGAGGACCTTGAGCGTCCTATGGTTACATGATTCAGACTTTGCCATGGTTCGATTCGCAAAGAGGTTCGACAGACTGGGTGTCACCCAATGAGTCGATCCTAGTTCTACGTTGCTTTATGGGATTAGCTGCAGAGAACCTATCAATACTGCGTTTGATTTGATCCCACACTAGACAAGTCTCTCAAGAAACAACGTTGCTAGCAATGCCAAGCGTGTCGTTTGCTAGCATTCCAGTGATCAAAATCCTCCGACTGACTCAGAATTGCAGACAATCAGCAAAAACTGTATTTACATGCCAAGTCATACTTCAAGACCGCCTCTACCAGTGTGTTCTTGTCAACTCTCCTGACAAAATAGAGTTTCATGAGTCCGTTTGTCATCCAGCATCCCCCCGGCTATTCAGCGGAAAGAAAGTATGCGCTGGAAATTGCCTTCGACAAGTATTTTGGTGTCGCCTATCGGTCGGAAGAAACGAAGAGATCGGACGTGTGCATCACGTTGCCCCAGGCCGGTCTAGCAAAGTCACTGACCGTATCCGACGTTCTGTTTCAGGCCCCTTTCAACAAATGGTTGAGATTGGAGTCCGTACCCAAGGAGCCACTTCCCTGGTGGAACATTCCGAAAGAGTTAATCAAGTCTGGCAATGGCCCTGCCTCGATTCCTATTCTCTACGGGCTTCCTGTTGGCAACAGCTACTATCAAGCCCAACCGGTCGACAATCACTACCTTGGCATAGACGTTTTTGGCGCCTTGTTTTTTATGTTGTCCCGTTATGAAGAAGCGGTCCACACTGCGCGCGACGAACATGATAGATTCCCAGCATCCGCTAGCTTAGCCTATCGTGAAGGTTTTCTTGAGCGGCCCATCATCAACGAATACTTAGATTTGCTGTGGGCAGTTTTGGAAAGACTCTGGCCGCACATCCGACGAAAGCGTACTACGAATCCACGAATTCTATTGAGTCACGATGTGGATTGGCCAAGTAGTACTCGATCGGTCTCCACGGCGCGAATTCTCAAGAGTTGTGTCGGAGACGTCGTCAGAAGACACGACGGAGTGGCTGCGTTCCGCCGGCTGTCTTCCTATGCCATAGGCGGCGAAGCTGGTTGGCGACTAGACCCGTACAATACGTTTGACTTTCTCATGGACCAAAGTGAACGTGCTGGACTTCGCTCTGAGTTCTACTTCATTCCCGCCACAAATACTGGTGATATTGACGGCAATTGCGATCTGGATTCTGCGGAGATTCGCCGCCTCATTCGTTTGATCCATGAGCGAGGTCACGGCATTGGATATCATGCCAGTTATCGTACCGTCTGCGATGCAACACGAACACGCCGAGAATTCAACAAATTGAAACGCGTGTTGCGCGAAGAAGGGGCCTCACAGGAGTCGTGGCACGGACGCCAACATTATCTTCGCTGGCAAGTTCCTCATACGTGGCAGAACTGGCAGGAGGCGGGGCTCGACTGTGATAGTTCCGTCGGCTTCGCCGATCGGGTCGGATTCCGTTGCGGCTACTGCCATGAGTTTCCGGTTTTCAATCTCGCCTCACGCCAACGACTAGATCTGGTGGAACGTCCGTTAATCGCCATGGATCAAACGCTCACCAACTACATGGGACTGACTTGGCCGCAAATCGTCGAAAAAATGTCGGAACTGTGGCGAACGTGCCAATGCTACGGTGGCGATTTCACCCTGCTTTGGCACAACAGTTCGCTGGTTACCAAACGTTCTCAAAGATGGTATCGCGAAATTCTGCGTAACCTGACATCGTCAAACATCATATCGGCTGCCGCTTGAATGCTTCAGGCAACAGAAGGTTGAAAAGGCAACATGAATCGTCCCGTTCCACGACTGCAAGACAGAACATTATCTTCACCGCGGGACAGGATATCTGCGACACGGGTCGCCCTAATTGCATCAAGTGTGCTGCTATGTGTGGTTCTTAACTACAGCTACGCAGAGATAGAAAGCCACAGTTTCAGTCATCTCGGGCTCATCTATAATCCTCCTGCTGTTGGCTATGTGCTCTTGGGGTATTTGTTAGCCATTGCGCCGGCGTTCTGGATGCCGATCACTTTGGAGCGTCCCTCTCAAATTGTCTTGTGGTGGTTGTACGTGGCAATAGTCATCCCGTCCATGTTCCTGCCTTTCCATATATTGAGCTTGCCCTCACACGAGACAGCACTTCTACCGCTGAGTTATTTTGGCTGTTTTCTTCTGATTTGTGTGTCCGTCAGGTACATGCCGGAAATTAAGCCTCCTTCGTTCCATTTGAATTCAGACGCGCTGTGCATGTGGCTGGCTTTCTTTGTAATAGTGATGTGTGTAGTAATATCAACCAAAGAAGGATTTCACGTTAGTCTTTCGTTAGAAGATGTTTACACACGGCGTCTTGAATCGCGAGATTCCGTGGTTGGTGGTTCCTTGAGATCCTATGCCCTGGCTGGACTGCGCTGGAGTATTGCACCGATTCTAATTGCTCAGGGAATTATCCGAAAAAAGCCTCTCTGGATGGCTGCAGGAGTACTGGGAGCCATTTATAGCTTCTCATTCTCTGGAGAGAAGATGACCATCTTTCTCCCCTTCTATTTGCTCGGTCTGTCTTTGCTTGTAGTCCGATTTAGAAGGCACTTTGGCATGATGTACCTCCTGGGGTTTACTGCAGTAATCCTCATGGGAATCTATGAACACTACTGTATGAATAGCGAGTACATAAGTTTGCATATTTCGCGGCGTCAGCTCTTTTCACCCGCACTTCTCAACGTATATTACTACGATTTCTTTTCGCAGCATGGATTCACTTGGTTTGCCGATTCACTTCTGCAATGGTTCATCGATTCGCCCTACGAGTTGAGACCCGGTCCTTTGATTGGTAGCACCTATTTTGGCAACGCGGAAAACAATTGTGTCGCCAATTTCTGGGCAGTTGGGTTCTCGGAAATCGGATTCGCAGGAATGGTGTTTTATAGCCTGATCTTGGCTTTCTTGCTTAAGTTCCTTGATACTCTGGGAAAAACCGGACATTTTTCTCTGACTTGTCTGGTGGCAGGATTAATGTCTTTGTCTTGGGGTAGCTCTGGGTTGTTCACGTCAATTTTATCCAGTGGTATTGCAATCGACTTTGCCTTGCTGTGTCTGTTGCAGAAAGAATCGCCGAATAGTGCGCACCAACTCGTTGGATTACGACCCGTTGCTTCCGTAAGAGGAGAACTCTCGACAAAATGACACAGACAAGACTTGTCCACCTCACTTCCGTACACCCAGCGTTCGATACACGAATATTCCATAAGGAATGTGTTTCGTTGTTCGAGGCGGGCTACGACGTGACGTTGATCGTTCCACACGAGTCGGACCAGGTGGTGAAGGGCGTGTCAGTGCGACACATCGCTAGACCAACGTCCAGAGCTCGCAGAATGTTCGGAACGACGTTTCGCGTGTTGTTTGCAGCGATCGCTGAGAATGCCGACATTTATCACTTTCATGATCCCGAGTTGATTCCAGTTGGAATCTTGCTCAAGGCAATCGGGAAAAGAGTGATTTATGACGTACATGAAGACGTGCCCATGCAAACCCTGGGGAAATATTGGATTCCTCGCTTGCTCCGCCGTCCGATTGCAAGCCTCATGGCGATCTTCGAAGCAGTAGCCGCACGGGTCTTCGATGGCATAGTCACAGCCACGCCAACTATCTCTAAACGATTTCCCCCTGGAAAAACGATCACGATCCACAACTATCCGATCGCTACACCAACGGCTGTTCAAACTGCTCCACAATCAGAACGTGGCCGATACATTGTTTACGTGGGAGCTATCAGCCGAGACCGCGGCCTTTTTGCCATGTTGGAAGCGTTGGCCAAAACCGACGCTCGATTGCTATTAGGCGGAAAATTCTCGGAACCGCGTCTTGCCGAACAGGCTCGGCATTCGCCGGGATGGAACCAAGTCGACTATCGGGGCGTTCTGAGCCGTGCAGAGGTGAATTCCCTTCTTAACGAATCGCGACTCGGGATCGTTACTCTGCTGCCAATACCAAGCTACGTTCCATCGCTACCCGTCAAGCTATTCGAGTACATGCTTGCAGGATTGCCAGTAGTCGCCTCAGATTTTCCGCTTTGGCGGCGCATCATCGACGATGCCAAGTGCGGTTTGCTCGTCGATCCTCAGAATCCGGATGCTATCGCTCAGGCTTGCCAGTGGCTACTCGACCATCCTATTGAAGCCCAAGCAATGGGGAACCGGGGAAGAGCCGCGGTTCTACAAAAGTACTGTTGGTCTTCCGAAGCTCGACGGTTGGTGAATTTCTATCGGCGATTGGACTCCGGTCTTTCAGTCGACTCGGCGACGCCCAATGTGATTACAAAGGCGGCCTAGAAAGAGAGTGCTAGCTTCCATTGGCATTGCCGTAAGGTTAGCGGTTTTCTAGAGTGCATCACCGCTATAGCCGCTAGCTATCAATTAGGGCCACGGCAGCATCCGTGAGGGATTCTCATAGTTGCTTCCCGGTACCGCCGGGTTGCCAACCCGTGAAACTCAACATTCTCGAACGATGGTAATTACATGCGCATTTGGCTGCTTCACGTAGGGGAAGAGTTGCCGGGCGACGATCAACCGCGCAGATTCCGATACGGATACTTGGCCGATGCACTTGCTCAAAAAGGCCACCAAGTCTTGCGTTGGGCGCCGACGTTTCAGCACGCTTGCAAGATACAACGCTTCACGGAACATACTCGCTTGAATGTAAATGATCGCTACTCTATTCAATTTGTGTATGCGCCAGGATATCGCAGCAATGCGAGTCTGGCTCGGTGGCAATGCTATCGGCGGCTGGCACTGGAGTTTCGCAAGTTAGCTCCCCAATACGAGCGACCAGACCTGATCGTTACGGGCATTCCCTCGCTGGAATGGTGCGAGGCCGCGATTCGGTTCGGTAGGCGGCACCATGTTCCAACAGTTGTCGACGTTCGCGATCTTTGGCCTGACGTGATGCTCAATGCAGTGCCTCGTCAACTTCGCCCTCTGGGACGACTGGCCCTCACGGCTCTATTTCGTCAGTCTCGTTGGAATTGCCGACATGCAGATGCGATCACTGCCGTTTCGCATTCGTACTTGGATTGGGCACTACAGCACGCAGGTCGAACTCCTCGTAAGCTAGATCAAGTGTATCCTCTTGGCTATGAAGCTCCCACTGTCTCCGACGAACAAAGGAGAGTTCAGCTTGAATGGTTGCGTTCTCAGGGTGTCGATTCAGCCAAGACGATATGCTGCTACACCGGTCTGTTCGAGAATAGCTACGACGTTGAATCGATTGTTAACGCAGCTCGCCAGCTGCATGAATCTGGCCAGGGCAGACACCTTCAGTTTGTACTTTGTGGCGACGGCAGCAAAATGAAAACCGTGCGACAATTGGCCTCGGGACTACCAAACGTAGTAATACTTGGGTGGGTCAAGGCTTCGACAATTACCGTGCTATTGGAAATCGCACGAATTGGGATCGCAGCGTATGCCCCCCATGCGCTGCAAAGCCTCCCGAACAAGGTGTTTGAATACATGTCCGGAGGATTAGCCATCGTGTCGAGTTTGCAGGGCGAAATGGCGAAGCTGCTGGAGAAACATCAAATCGGGGCAACCTATTTGGCTGGCGACTTCCATGACTTGGCGTCCGTCGTTCTCACCGCCGTGCACTCAGCGGATCAATTGAAGAAAATGTGTCGAGGAAGTCGTCAGTTGTTCGACGCCCAGTATCGTGTCGAAACACTTTATGACCAATTCTCGAACTACCTGGAAGACGTGGCTCTCAAGCATCAACATCGACAAGCTCATTCGCTGAATAGAACAGTCGTCCCCTTTGCTGCAGATAGAGGGAATGAGTCTCTAGTAGCTTGTCGAACGGCATCATAAACATCGTTCTCGTTTTGGTCCCTGCTGTATGTTATATCGCTACTACTTAAAGTCTGATGAGACTCTGACCGCGAACCTTCAGCCGCTACCTGACGGCTATAAGATGAGCTACTGGCAGCCCCGTTTGCTCGAAACAAAGCCGGGAGAGCTCCCCTGGTATCCCTTTCTCGTCTGGTGGGTGATGCACTACTGTAGACTGTTCGAGAGTCGTAACTACGGCATGCTACTTGTTCACCATAGCGGAAAACTAGTTCACCGTTCGTGTATCTTTCCAAAGTTTTTTCGGTTCCCTTTCATGACTCGAGGCGATTTGCAAATTGGGGACACTTGGACTGCCCTAGAACATCGTGGGAAAGGGTTGGCCACATTCGCTTTGCAAGCTATTCTAATGAAACACGAACTGACTCATTGTCGATTCTGGTATGTCGTCGAAGACAACAATGATTTTTCTGTTCGAGTTGTTGAGAAGTCTGGTTTTAGTATGGTCGGTACTGGTAGAAAAATGCCGCGTTTTGGTATGAGCGCATTAGGATTTTATCACATGCATGCAAGCGACGGGGCCGTCGATTTGTCACGTTCGCCCACAATCGCTTTGAATATCACTCGGCCAAAATCGAATCAATGGGGACTAGCGATGAAACGCACGCTGGACTTTGTGGCCAGCAGTCTGGGACTTGTACTCTGCCTACCACTTTTTGCCTTCATTGCCCTGTGGATCAAATTCGACTCGCCCGGCCCCGTATTTTACCGCGGTCGACGAGCCGGCAAACATGGCAAGCCCTTCGAGATATTCAAATTCCGTTCGATGGTAATTGGAGCCGACAAGGTCGGCGGTCCCACCACGTCGAACGACGATGCCCGAGTAACTCGAAGCGGCAAATTCATTCGCCGTTTGAAGCTCGATGAACTATCTCAGTTGATCAACGTAGTTCGTGGCGACATGAGCCTGGTTGGACCACGACCTGAGGTCGTTCACAAAGTGGAGAAATACTCTGCGGAGGAGCGTCGCGTACTAACGCTCCGCCCGGGAATCACTGACTGGGCTTCAATCTGGAACTCCGACGAGGGAGGCGTGTTGGCCGCCGCGCCGGACCCAGACGAAGCTTACGAACGCGTTATCCGTCCCTGGAAGATCAAGTTGCAGCTTCATTACGTTCAGACGCACACGTTTCTAACCGATGTCCAGATCGTTTTCTACACTCTCCTGAAACTAGTACTCCGAGATTGGACTCCAGTACCACTGAAAGAGTATCCAACGTTTGACAAATTACGAGATACAGTCGATGCATTGTCGATTCGATCAACCGAAGTCGCTTAACAACATGGCAATGCATCGCGGCAACTGTAGAAGCGGCATGCTCGATGTTTCATGACCCTATTCCTAGTTGCCTTGCTAATCCGCAGTTTATCGTAGAAAGGAAATCTCGCATGAGCACAGCCACTGCGGCTCGCAACGTACCATTCTTCAACTATCCAGACGTCTTCTGTTCCCAGGAACAAGAGCTGCTTGAAGTGATCTCGGATGTCTGTCGACGCGGCGCGTACATAATGCAACGTGATCTGGAAGAACTCGAACAACAACTTGCGGATTATGTTGGTGTTAAACACGTAATTGGCTTGGCCAATGCAACCGATGCGTTGCACTTTGCGGTGCGTGCTGCGGGGATCGGTCCTGGCGACGAGGTAATCTTCTGCTCGCACACGATGGTCGCCACACCTGCGGCGGTTCATTTTGCCGGAGCTACGCCCGTCCCCGTGGAACGCGCTGGCGATCACTTGATCGATCCCGCAGCCGTGGAAACGGCGATCACTCCTCGCACCAAAGCTGTGATGCCAACACAACTCAACGGCCGTACGGCCGACATGGAGGCCTTGCAGGAAATCGCCGAACGGCATGGACTACTGATCATCGAAGATTCCGCCCAGGCGTTGGGATCCAAGTTCAAAGGGCGTTGTGCCGGTACATTCGGCCTGGCGGGCTGCATCAGTTTTTATCCCGCCAAAACTTTGGGCTGCCTGGGGGATGGCGGATGCTTGTTCACCAATAGCGATGAACTGCACAAAAAAGTCTTGCTGCTTCGCGACCATGGACGAAACACTGCCGGTGAAGTGGTTTGCTGGGGCCTCAACTCGCGGCTGGATAATCTGCAGGCCGCGATTCTAAGCCACAAATTGAAAACTTATGATCGTGACATTGCCCGTCGACGAGAAATTGCACAGATGTATCACGAAGCTCTGAGTGGCGTGACTTCCTTGGTCCTGCCTCCTGCCCCCGAAAACGATCCAGATCACTTTGACATCTATCAGAACTATGAACTGGAGGCGGAAGATCGAGATGCCTTGCGCGACCACCTAGCACAACATGGGGTGGGAACGATGATCCAATGGGGTGGCAAGGCGGTTCACCAGTTTGAATGCCTCGGGTTTTCCGATAGCTTGCCGAACACCGAACGGCTGTTCGAACGAATGTTGATGTTGCCAATGAATACGTCTCTATCTGATGACGAGGTAGTCTACGTGGCTCAATGTGTTGTGAAGTTCTATAAAATGTCCAAGTCCAAACGTCTGAACGCGGCGTGATCTCATCGGTCCCAAACATGATAAATACAGAACATCTCGCCAGAAGAGTACGCATCCACACGGTCAACATGACCAGCCGTGGCGGCAGCTCACATGTCGGATCGGCTCTGTCGATCGCCGACATACTAGCTGTTTTGTATGGCGGTGTTCTTGACGTTGATCCGGCTGAACCTGATAAGCCGGACCGCGACCGATTCATCCTCAGCAAAGGACACGCCGGCGCGGCGGTGTACGCCACCCTGGCCGAGACAGGGTTCCTTCCCGTCGAAAAACTAAGTACGCACTACCAGGACGGTTCCCATCTCAGCGGTCACGTCTCCCACAAAGGAATCTCCGGTGTGGAGCTGTCCACAGGTTCGTTGGGTCACGGGTTGCCGGTTGGCGCGGGCATGGCGTACGCAGGAAAGCTGAAAACCAACAGCCATCGTGTGTTCGTACTCTTGAGCGATGGCGAATGCGATGAAGGATCGAATTGGGAAGCGATTCTTTTTGCTTCGCATCACAAGTTGGACAACCTGATTGCCATCGTTGATTACAACAAAATTCAGAGTCTGGCTCCCGTCGAGGAAACCTTGGCCCTGGAGCCTTTTGCAGACAAATGGCGTAGTTTCGGCTGGTCGGTCGTCGAAGCCGATGGTCATGACCACGAGCAGTTGCGAGACGCTTTCGAGGATATTCCAACTGAACCCAAGAAGCCGACGTGCGTAATTGCTCACACGACCAAGGGCAAAGGCGTTTCGTTCATGGAGAACAGTGTCTTGTGGCACTATCGCACTGCGCGAGGTGAGGAACTCGCCGGGGCTCTGGAAGAATTGGAGGGTGATGCATGAGAGATCACTTTATCGAAACACTCACACAAATGGCGGAGCGTGATTCTCGAATCATGCTGATCACTGGCGACTTGGGATTCGGTGTCTTGGACGAATACAGGCGCCGATTCCCCAAGCAATTCCTGAACGCTGGAGTTGCAGAACAGAACATGACGGGAATCGCCACAGGATTGGCACTCGATGGATTCATCGTTTACACATATTCAATTGCGAATTTCGTATTCATGCGCTGTCTCGAGCAAATCCGCAATGATGCAGCCTACCACGATTGTAATGTAAACATAGTCTGCGTCGGTGGCGGTTTCAGTTACGGCGCCCTTGGAATTTCGCACCATGCGACAGAAGACTTGGCAATTATGCGATCGCTTCCCGGCGTCACGGTTGTTTCTCCCGGCGATGGTTGGGAGGCTTCCGAAGCGACCGAAGCAATTACTCGGCAAGCAGGGGTCTGTTATCTCCGGCTAGACAGGTCTGGTGCTGGTGATCTGGAACATCCACAATGTCAATTCCAGCTCGGATTGGCTCGGCAGATTCGAGACGGCACCGACGTCACACTCATGGCCACGGGCGGTATCCTTGGCGACGTGGTCAAAGCAGCCGAGAGGCTACAACGCAACGGAATCTCATGCCGCGTGTTGAGCGTACATACGATCAAACCTCTCGACAGGGAATCTATACAGAGAGCGGCAAGAGAAACGGGAGGGATTGTGACCGTTGAAGAACATACCGTTGACGGCGGGCTTGGCAGTGCCGTGGCGGAAACACTCCTAGAAAGCGGCGTATTCCCAGGCTTCTTTCAAAGAGTTGGATTGCGAAACGGGTTTTCTTCAGTGGTCGGTAGCCAAACCTATCTGCGCGCACGATACAACATAGACACAGAAGCGATCGTCGCCGCCGTTCTCCAGCAAATCGCCAATGGCCAAAGCGTTGCCGCCTAGCTGAGTTTGTCTCAAGTCGTGCTAGTGGAGAATCTCATACCGACGAATACCGTTAATTCCACGCTCCCATTTGCTCGAAAAGGTAGTCGACGGTTGCAACGTCGAACGTATTGTCACCGCCTGCCGTACCGTGGGCGGTGATCTTGTTAAAGCCGTGTGCAAAATTGTCAAATCCAGTCCCTGCCACGCTTGCACCCCATTGGGCGACAGTCAGAAGATCGTCGCCGCTGGAGTCATACATGTGCGTATGGTCGAAGCCGCCCGCAGTGGCGTAGGCGTTGACCCGCTCGAAGCCGTTGGCCTGAATGTAGTAGCCAATGTTGTCGTTGCGAGAATAGGCCGTGCTGCGTAGGAAGGCATAGTTCTCGGTTGCCTTCAGATAATCGTTCCCCGCCGAGTCGTA
>SDBT01010343.1_pt1 | contig 15071 bp, 8 predicted proteins | sample 2277101 | NCBI WGS metagenome assembly SDBT01 (sample SAMN10404973, study PRJNA504765) | marine sediment metagenome | isolation source: marine sediment core GS10_PC15, 103 cmbsf | place: Arctic Ocean: Southern Knipovich Ridge | collected 2010 | reverse complement strand
AAACACGCGCTATATTCTGGACCCAAGCCTTCCCTACCAAGCAAGATATTCCATCGTTGATGACACCATCCATTACAATCCGAAATTCAATCCTTTGTTGAAACAATGGAAGCAAGAGCTTTTATGGGGACGACCATTGAACACAATCTTAAGATTTCATGAGGAACTTCACAGAACACAAGTTGCTTTCTCAGAACGTGGAGCATTCTTTAACTTTTTCAGGGAGAATGGGGAGATTGACGAACAGATGCTTCCCAGCGGTAGAGCAAGCTACGAATTTACATTGAATGTGCCTCGTGGCGAAGAAGGCAAATTATTGAATTTCGCTGGTTCTCTGGTTGGATATCCGATTTTAGACATACAAACAGCGGGTGAAACTGTCAGAAAAAAGATGGATGAGATAAACGCGCCTCAAAGGGAGCAACTATTGCTAAAGGAGATTCATGCTTACCTCGGCTCTGACATCGCAACAGCTAAAGGGGTCTATTCTCAATTGTATGAGACTACAGGAAAAGGTTATGAAAACCTGCCAAAGATGGAATTCCCTGATTTTTCCCATCTTTGCGATTTGATTGTGCAACTGTATGGTTTCTATCGTGGTAATCATGATAAGGTTTGTGAAGCTGTAGGTAAATCTAAATCAATCTCGGATTTTCAAAAGAGAGTGCAAATCATCCTTTGGGGTGTTTCATCTGAAGAGTTGAACCGTAAGGTAGATGATTGGATGGAGATGAAAAAGGAATGGGCAAGAGGGACTATAAGGATAGCCGAAGAAGTCTTGAAAGCCGACCTGTAAAGAATAGCACCCGCGAAGGGGATTGAAACGTCTAATCGCTTCATACCATTTCGGTTGCCATCGCGGAGATATCGGTGCGCATAATCCTGCGACGTTGCTCGGCCTTCCGCGGGAAGCTGTATTCGTCGGTCACGAAACATCCGCTATTCTTCCACGTTCCCGTCGCGTGCGATTGCACGCGACAGTATTTTGGTTCGTCGGTCACCTTTCAATCGGTATTCTTCCACGCTTCAGGGGGCTTATGGAAATCGCTACGCGGTGCTATGCGCTACGCGTAAGCCTTCCGCGTCGGTCACGAGAGCGGTGTTATTCTTCCACGCTACATGGGGAAAATCAAGCGTGCATTCGTCGGTCACGAGAGCCTCGCTTTCGTTCAACGTTACAGGGGGATTGTGAAAGCCGCGCTTTCGTGTGACGAGCGTTTCGTTTGCGTGGAATGCTACAGAGGGGCTTATAAATGCGCTTGCGGGTCACGATGGCCTGTCACGCCAGATGGCCCCCCTTACCCTCCCCAGAACGTCCCGGTTGCTTAGAAAGCGTTGCGCCCTTGCGTCCGCTTCCGTCCACGTCTTGCGCAAAGTCACGTATTGCCGCCGAGCTTTGCGGACGGGGAACGGTTAATTCCCTTTCCGAGCATTGCGCCCTATCTGGTTGTTAGCTGGCGCGTGCGAGTCGCAATATTGCGCTAGCACGCGACAGTAAAATCACATCTTGCGTCGCACGCGGAAGGCTTCCCGCTATGCGGGATAGCACCGCGGGCAAGCCGAAAGAAAGAAAATCTGGAGACACACTTGGCGCGTGTGATCGCACGCGCCTTAGAAGCCGAGAGGCTTCGCCTGTGTGCTCCACCACATCTCACTCTGCCCATTCCACCTCTCATTCACCCCGTGAGATAGAATAGTACACATTATTATTCTCTGGGCGTTGGCTGCTTATCTCACGGGGTGAACCACAAACGGTGATGGAAAAGCTTCGGGTAGGTGGGTTTTTGTGTGTGTTTCGCCTTCTACACTTCCACATCGCAAAGTGGTCACGGTTGTGATTCTCTGATGATACGGTATTCACCTCAACATGATGCTACGCATGGCTATCACACCTGTTAAAAAAGAAATGCCGTAAGCCCAGCGAAGCGCCAGGCGTCGGGCGAAGCGGTAGTTCACATCACATCTTGCGCTCCCCATCTTCACCCCTTGCGCAAATCACGGTGACAGGATCAGCCGAAAGAAAAGAAATCAATTTGAGCAGCGCGACGCGCGCCATCGGCGCGAGCGCTCTACCCGTGGCCGTCACGTCTTTTTAAAGCCCGTTTGCGGCAGCTATGTTTTTTGGGCGCGCCTATACGTTTGCGGCAGCCGAGTTTAACTTCGCGGTTCCGCCTAGGAATGATGAGGATGACATCTAATTCTCTGGTGACATCTAATTTTCATCATTCTACGGCGGTGTTGTTAAAAGACTTCGGGATTGATGTTTCGCTGAGGACACACGGCTTCGCCGAAGGCGAAAGCCTGTGTGCCTCACGTGAACATCTTGCGGGTGGAGGCGGGTGCGTCGAAACAAGCCGAAGGAAAGAAAGGCTGGTTTTGCCTTTGCGATGAGGTCACACGGCGAAGCCGATGCGGTCACACGGCGAAGCCGAAGGCTACGCCTGTGCGCCGCACTTCGCCTGTGTGCCTCACCATACGTCTAAACGTTGACACAAAGGGCTGTCTTGGTCACGTTTCGCTTACGTCACTTTGAATTGATGGAAGCGGATGCGTCGGACGGATTGTGGGACGCGGAAGTGGAGACACACGGCGAAGCCGCAAGGCTTCGCCTGTGTGCTCCATCCGAAGGCATGGCACCGCGGCCAGTATCAGCTCTCCCGTGTCCTGTTAAAGTTCAACAACGCCTATATCAGCTCCACACGCAATCGCCTGAGTAAGCCGAAGGACAGAATTTCCTTTGAGGTCTCCAGCTTCTGCAAAGGTTATCGCCTTACGTGTTCCATCCTTCTCTACCAGCCACACTTGTCTGTCCTTGCCCATTACCAGCTTACGTACCGCGGTGCCATCCGTACCGAGGCCTCCCGCGCCGTTCTCATTTTCCAGCGGTGCGTCGTTAGCATCATCGGTGGTATCATCCGCGCTTTCCTTTTCGGCTTGTTTGCATCGTTCTACGAATTCCGCTTCGGTGCTAGGTACGGTCTCAATGGAGCGCACAGGCTCTGCCTTCGGCGATGGAGCACACAGGTGAAACCTTTGCGGTTTCACCGTGTGTCTCCAGTGTGACTCCACGTGATACAAGTCATCAAACTTCTTGACAAGGATAGACTTGTCAAGTTCACCGTTGCCAGCCTTCCGAGAACATCTCATACAGAGTGAAGTCTTAATCTCGTAGCGTCCCCAGTCGATAAAAGTATCTGGCATTGTACCTTTCGTTTCACCACACCAGAAACACCGTTTTGACATCGGTGTAAGCAAAAAAGACCAACGTCGTTGGTATGCCCACTTCCCACGATTAGGTTGAATTTCAATTTCAAAATGTCCAAGCTCTTTCCCGAATAGCGAAGCATCCACTTCGCATGCTTCTTTCAACTTTGCGATGTCGTCATCCGTCCAGTCACCGCTTACCTCACCGCTTTTTAGCATTGCATCTTTCAACCATGAATATCTTATGAAGTCCTTCGCAGTGTCTCTACATTCTGTGAATTTATCGGATGGTAGCGGTTTCCCGCCACCATCATCGTTACCGTTAATCTCTGCGTCCTTCTTAACTGCGTTGTGAATCATCAACCATTCCTTGCGGTTGTAGTCTGATGGATGCGCTTGTCTGAGCGTGCCAGCTTTGACTAAATCATGGATTAGGATGTCCAGCTTGAAGTCAGGTACAATTTTAAGGCACTTCGCCTTCGCCTTCTGCCAGTCAAATTCAGCTTCTAGCTTGGCTTTATGCTCTAATGCCTTTATCTCTGGAAGTGGTAGTAATTGGCGACAGGCATTTCTACGAGCGAGGGCGACCGCTATCTCAAATGAGCCATTCATAGGTTTACCGCTTGCCCTGGTATTGTTTCCACACCGTGCATAGGCGATAACCGTGCGTGTGTCTTTTGCTTCCTGTTCGTCTGTATGTTGGTCAAACGTCACGCCGTGCTTCTCTGCCAGCTTCATAATTCCGCGATAACTGATGACATACTCTCTGTTTGAGAGAACATGAACCAAGTCACCTAGCGCGTGCCGCGATGGTTTATCATCGCGTCGCACGCGCCAGCCATTGCCGTTTATCTGGTCGATGTCTAACTGCTCAGCTTCTTGAAACGGGTCGCTGGTGTTCAACTGATGGTGGACCGGGGTTTGATTATCCCCGGTTCCGTTGGACCCATTCAGTTTTTCCTGAAGCGCTTTAGCTTCCGATGTTCCACAGTCATTGACTATCTTGGAACCGTTACCGTTATTACCACCGCTGTAATACTCACGGATTGATTGCTTATGGATACAGTCTCTTTTGTAGTAAGCCCCACACACACAACAGACTTTCCCGTTTAGGTCTTGCCAGACATTTGTGTATAGCGTGCCATCGGTTACAACCCATGATGCCTTGACAAGCTCGGTGTGTGCCGTTTCCTTGACAATCAAGACTGATGCCTTTCGCTCTCGCTCTTTCGTTACCATCATCGACGCGATGGAATGCTTACAGAAAATCGTCCGCTCATTGTCGGGGCACGTACAGTGCGGATTTCCATGATTTAACTCGACCGTATAAATTGCCTTCGGGTCGTATTGACTGCGCACGCGATAGATGGAGCACACAGGCGAAGCCTCGGCTTCGCCGTGTGACTCCACGTCATCATGGGAAATCTCATTGACTTTGCTTGTCTCGACCAAATCATAAGCTCTGGCAATGCGTCGTTGGAAAAAGGGAATTGTCGGAATTCCCAGACGGACTGCGGTGTCGTTAATTTGTTCTTGACTAATCGTTGATTTCATTGTTATAATATCTCCATAACTCCAATATATATTTTTTTCACAACAAAACCTCGTCGAGATAAACACTGCGATAACAGTGCTTGACGGGGTTTTGTTGTATACCGATGCTACGCGGTGCTATACTTCGTAAGCCTTCCGCGTTTGCATCATTAGTAATTACTTCCCATCTTAGCTTGCATCCTGTCGCCTACAGTCCCTATCAGCTATTTCGCTGAATTATCGGGTTCGTCATTGCTTTGCCCATCATTTCAGGGCGTTAGGTTTGCTAAACCTGACTGGCACTCGAACAAGCTGTTTCGTTTCTATAATATTTAGACGTAAGTAGTATCAAAAAGGTTTACTTGAAAACAAACTTTTCTCAAACTTTTTTTGGCTTAAATTTACGGTCTCCACCACGCGGGTCTATCTCGCGGGCAAGTTCTTTTACCTCATCTACGCTTACCACTGTCACCCCATACCGTTTATACGTTTTGAGCTTCCCCATTCGGATTAGTTTGTACAGATTTTGCTTCGTACATCCGTAAACCTTCTCCGCTGCTTCACTTACTCTCATCAATTTTCTTTCCATTTTTATCACCTCCAAACAATTTGACGTAATTGCTGATAAAAGGTTTACTTATAATAAAATTATTATTTTCATCGCGCTTTGTTGTCCGACACATCCTCTTCCACCGCGCAAGATGTTGACGCACGCGAGACATCAATCCCGAAGTCTTTTAACAACACCGCCGTAGAATGATGGGAGTTAGACATCACCAGAGAGTTAAACGTTATTCCCATCAGTCCTAGGCGGAACCGCGAAATTAACCTCGGCTGCCACAAACCTATCGTCGCGCCCATAGAACGTGATTGCCGCAAACGGGCTTTAAAGAAACGTCATGGCCATGGGTAGATCGCTACTCCCATTTTCTGGTAGCGCTGGTGAGGTCACACGGCGAAGCCGCCAAAGGCTTCGCCTGTGTGCCTCAGTCACCACCGCCGCGCTGTGCGTAGCAGTGGTTTGGTTTTTGCTTGGCTTTTGCTTTGTGTAGGCTTTTGTCTTGTGTAGGCCTTTGTTTTGTCTTGGCCTTTGTCTTGTGTAGGCCTTTGTCTTGTGTAGGCCTTTGTTTTGTCTTGGCCTTTGTCTTTTTTATCCGGCGTGGCAGCCATGCGTAGCAACACGTGGAATTGAACACCGCATGACTGGAGAACGACAACCGTGACCACTTTGCGACGTGGAAGCGTAGAAGGCGAAAAAAACACACAAACCCACCTACCCGAAGCTTTTCCATCTAGCGCCCACATGAGTAAACCGTGAGATGGGCAGAGTGAGATGTGGATGTGGTTTTCTTTCTTTCGGCTTGCCTTTTGCGACGCAAGCGGTGACTTCGTATGGGGCGTGGACGGAAGCGGATGCAAGGGCGCACCGCTCGGAAGGAGAATCAAACGTGCAAGGGCGGGGAGGGGGTCCGCAAAGCTCGGCGGCAATACGTGACTTTGCGCAAGACGTGGATGAACGCGAACGCAAGGGCGCAACGCTCGAACAGAGAATTAACCGTTCCCCGTCCGCAAGACTCGGCGGCAATACGTGACTTCGCGCAAGGCGTGGATGAAAATCAATTAGGGCGCAACGCTCGGAAAGCAAACGGAACGTTCGAGGGTGGGTAAGGGGGGCATCTGACGTGACAGGCCATCGTGACCGACGACTACATCTCGTTTTCTAGCCTTGTGATGGAGCACACAGGCGCGCGGTGCCATGCTTCGACAGGCCTTCCGCGTGCCTCTCGGCTTCGCCTGTGTGCCGCACTTCCGCGCTTGGCAAGCGCCCTCATCGCGGTGCTATACTAACGTAAGCCAGAGCGCGTGCGACTTCGAGGCCTTCCGCCTTGTCGCGTGCGATTTAATCCAAGTATTCAATTTTTTCTGTTTCTGTGTTATATATTTTCCATTTTCCATCGGATTTTCTTAGTATATGTATTCCTGTTACCTTGTTATTTCTGAATGCAGGACCGCTCACTTTCCTGGTTATTTGAACAAACTTCACCCTTGCCTCTTGCTCAGATTTCTCAATAACCTCAATATCTTTAAGTTCATATTCTAAATCATATGTATTAAAAAATTGTTTCATCTGCTGTTCCGTTGCAGCATACATTGGAGATAGCTCATGAATAGTAGCCATATAAGCTACCAAGTTTTCATCTTCCGCAGCACGCATGTTTTGGTAGAGGACTAATGTTACCTCATTGTCATTTTCAATTTCTGTTGTTGTGTCACACCCAGATGCAAAAATCCCTGCAATAATGGTTGTCAATACCAAGATAAACACTCTTTTCATTCCTTGTACCTCCCGTAAGGCAGTGGGTACTGTCAAACGAAATTTAACCACAAAGACACAAAGAAAACAGACAGTTTTCCCTTGGTGTTCTTGGTGTCTTAGTGGTTCCATCAAGGGGGAGAAACGAATGAAAAGGCACGAAACTTACCAGCCTTGTACCCCCCTAGAAACTCCCATGTTTTCTGGGTTTCCGGGAATCTTTTCATTCCTAACCTGAGAACGTACAATTGATAAGGCATCGCACAGGTCATTCGATACTATTTTTTGACGTGGCAAGGAAGTAACTTTCGCCAAAATGTTTCCCTACTAAGACGAGGTCAGATATATCAACTGCTCCATCCTTGTTTACGTCGGCCCCTGGATGAGTCGGTGGGGATTCTCCTAAGTGTTTACCGACAATTATTAGGTCAAAAATATCAACTGTACCATCCGAATTTATATCCCAAGGATGTTCTTCTTCGGAGGCAATGAAAGTTGCTCCCGTATAGAGAGTTTCCTCAAATGTGCCATCACCATCGGAATCCATCTGGACGGTAACCCCTTTTTCTCCTTTGGAAAGGACATCCCAATCAATAGCATATTGGTGTACTGCAGCAAGCGATGTAGGAATATCGGTAGCAGTAAAGGTAGTAGCTTCCCCGCCTGCAACTTCTCTTACTTCTAATTCGTACTTCCCTTCATCCGTACCTACTATTTCATAGCGATATGAATCAGAAGGAGAGAATATTATGGCTTCTTTTCGTTCGTCGTCGTATACCGAACCCGGAATTTCCTCTCTTATTTCTCCATTCACTAAGCCAGTAACGCGTCCTTGTGAATCATAAACTCTAAGCTCACTGGGGCTGTGTAGGCTAACTATTTGAACGTGGTCGATTATAGATTCTGGGTCAGTTAGTGTGTTTTCAGGGGGATAGGCGAATGCATTCCATACAGGTACCGTTGAGTGAGCATTAACATCCCAGTCCATCTTTAATTCGTTTTGCCATTCGCCAACAGATATAATCATACAACCTCTTTTAGCAGGTTTATTTAAGTATATGTTTACGAATATCTTATCCTCTGGTGGTCTTCGCCATACAATCTCCATTCTTCCAACGCTAGGGTATTCTACTGTAGCAGAACCCATATCTTTTAATACCATCCACTCACCAAGTTTGAGACCGAACAGTTTAGCTACCTCTCCAAGCCCAAAAGGCGCAGGTATTCCAGTTAGGAACGTAACACCAGCACCGGCTATTCCACCAGCAAACCCTACGAAAAGTTCTTGTCCTTCTGAAAGTGCGTTTTCTTTTACAACATCTTTCACAGCAAGTTCTTTATCTTGTTTGTCAGGATGTAGCTGATTTAGTAAGAGGTTTACATCGCTAAGTAATGTCTCATCTTGCTCTCCTATTAGTTTAGATTTTGCCTTGCCTATATTTAACACTTGCTTTATGACATTATATAGCTGCTCTCTATCACCTTTATCTAAATTAGCTATCTCTAATGTTGGTGAGCCTGAATAAGATATAATAAAACTTCCACCGCCAATTAAAGGGGTAGGAAGCCCAATTGTCTGTTCTGCCTTATCGCCTCCATCATCGGTAACTGTCAAAGTGATGATGTAAGTGTAAGGAGTGTCGTAGCTATGTGTTACTTTTTCACCAGAAGCGGTATTTCCATCTCCCAAATCCCACTGGTAAGAGACAATCTCTCCATCAGGAGCATTGGAATTTGAAGCATCAAATGTTATTTCATCACCAACGCTTGGACTTTCTGGTGAATAGGTAAAAGATGCAACTGTCAGGCTTCCCAACGGCAAGGGTTTTTCAACCAAGAAGGGGACTACATCGACAATTGCTTTGCTCATATCAGCAAAGAAATCATGAATTTTTCCCCGGATTTCTACTTCGGTTGTAACTCCCCAATAATTATTGGTGGCATTGAGATTGGGCGAATCCTTGCTTGCGTCATAGTAAAGATTATATTTTGTCTGATTGCCGATAATCGTGTTTCCCGTAAATGTGGGATTGCCATCAATATAAACGGCGTTGGTATTTCCACCTCCTTCAGCCACATTGTTGGCTATGAAATTATCGGTGATGTTTTGACTACCAGTATAATAAATAGCGGCTCCATTTGAGCTGCGGTTTTCAGTGAGGTTATTGCCAGTTATTGTTGCTGAGGAAGTAGTATAAATGCCACCACCGTAGCCTGCCGTGTTCCCATTCACGATATTATCGCTGATAGAGACAGTGCCGTTTGGGACATAGATGCCACCCCCATAGTCAGCCGTATTCGCGGTTAAGATATTATCGCTGATAGAGACAGTGCCGTTTGGGACATAGATACCACCGCCGTAGCCACTGCCCTCATCGCGCCACCCGCTTTCGCCGCCTTTAGCTATGTTTTCAGTCAAGGTATTATCGTTGATAGTGGCAATGTTGCTGCTGACATAGATACCACCGCCGTAGCCACTGCCCCCATCGTCCCAGTAGCTTTCGCCGCCTTTAGCTACGTTTTCAGTCAAGGTATTATCGTTGATAGTGGCAATGTTGCTGCTGACATAGATACCACCGCCTTGGCCATCATCGCTGGAGCCGCCTGCAGCAGTGTTATCTATCACTATGTTGTTGCTGATAGTAACATTACCGCCTTTACTATAGATATAGATACCGCCGCCAGAGCTAGTGTTGCCCCAGCTTTGGGTTGAAACCGTGTTTCCAGTTATGGTGTTATTGCTGATAGTGGCATTACCTTCTACATATATACCACCGCCGCCACCATAGGAGAAATGGCTTTGAGCTGTGTTTTCAGTTATGGTGTTACTATTGATAGCAGCATTGCTGCTTTCAACATAGATACCTCCACCGAAGCTATGGTCGTCGCCCCGAGCCGTGTTTCTAGTCACGGCATTATTACTAATAGTGACAATGACACTACTAACATGGATACCACCCCCTTTGTGACCATCCTTGTAGTGTTGAGCCGTGTTCCCCATCACGGAGTTCCCAGTTAGGGTAGTATTTTCACTCTCAGAAACAGAAATGCCGCCACCTTTGTTATCTGCAATCATACTATTTTGGATAACAACAATATCTCCCTTAGAGATAGAAATTCCTCCGTTGGCATTGTTGCTAATCACACAGTGGTCAATGAGAGGTGAAGACGTATTTGTTTTTACTGCTGTTTTAGCGAATTCCACAGTACAATACTGCAAAATGGGGCCGCTGACATAGTTGCCGGCGTCATCAAATTCTGCGTCTGTGCTGGAATCCTCAAACGCAATGCCATCCCATGCTCCAGGTTTTTGTTCACCTTTTGGGGTAAATTTGATGCCTTGCTTGTCAGTGCCTCTGGCAATCAAGGTGCCTTCGATGGTGAGGCTATGTCCAGTGTCAAACTGGACAGTGACACCCGGCTTGATGGTCAGTGTCACGCCTTCTTTCACGATGATATGGCCCAAAGTGACGTAGGGGCTGTTCGCCTGCGTCCAGGTGGTATCTTGTGCGACGAAACCTATCACGGGTGTCTCTGCCAAACTTTTGGCGGCGGTGAAACTGATGGTCAAATTGACCATGACCAATAAAATAAAAATTGTTCTCGTTCTGATTCTTTGCATTTTTGCTGTCTCCTTTCATCCTTGAAAAACTTTTGTAGAACATTTCTCCCAAAAACTCAGCGGATTATCACCATCCTTCTGGTTGCTCTAAAGCTACCAGCCTCAATGGTATAGAAATATACTCCGCTGGATACCATCTCGCCATGTTCATCCCTACCGTTCCAGTGCGCAGCTCGTTCTTTGGATAGATACATCCCCGCTGGTTTCTGACCCAAGCGTAGTGTGCGAATCAACTGTCCTTTGATATTGTAGATGCTAATTGTAACATCTTTGTCTTGAGGAAGTTGATACGGTATCCACGTCTCTGGGTTGAAAGGATTGGGATAGTTTTGTAGCAGGGCGCATTTTTCAGGGATAACATCGCCTAAGCGCATATTGAACTTCGCATAGCCTTTTGCGATATCTTCTACGCTGATTCTGCGTGTGATGGGTCCTGATATAACATTGCCAGCGGCATCTGTGATCTTTACCTTCAGAAGTTCATCTGCAAAAACTACTGCTTTGCGGTTCGGATCTACCAATGCGGCGGCGAATTTTCCCGCTTCGAGTTGACCGACTATGCACGTGGTTGTTTTATGATTTTGAGTATTTTCCACCACGCTATGAATAATAGGCACATCCCTCAATGGTTCACCGTCTTCATCGAACACCGTTCCAGCCACGACGAACGCCCACGTTGGTTTTTCCAGTGGCGGTGCAGCAGCTTCCAACGGTACGTTGCTCCAACCCGTCCCAGTAAAGGTGATCTCTTTCTGTTCAAGAACATTCACAATGTATCCCTGTCCACCTTCAATCGGAAATCCATCGCCAGAAAATACTTCGGGGACGAACGGGATAAACTTATCTTCCGTTGTGTCAAAACTGATAATGGTTGTCGCCCCCAGTTTTGCCGCAAAGGTGCGAGCGGTGAGGTCAACACCAGGGTTTAGTGGCAATGAAATCATATTTGCCCCTGAATCCAACGATAACTTGAAGGCTAACTCGGATACTTCGCAGGAAATCAGGGTTATCTTTAAGCTTTGGCTTATCCCTGCGTTGGTCGCCGTTGCTTTCAGAGTAATCTCGCCGGCTTGCTCCCCAGATGTGTAGGTAGCGGAATAGGTGCCGTCTCGGTTGTTTTTTACCTTGGAAACTTCCCCCAACGTCGCTGTGATTGCCACGGTTTCGTCTATCACGGGATTGCCGTATTCGTCCTTGAGAGTTATGGTAATCTGAGCTATTTGAGATTCATCGGGTATCAATTTGTCAGGGAACGCTTTGATTTCGATTTGCTTAGTCAATACGCCTGAAGGGAACGGGACAAGGTCAATAGAAAGCGCGGCGGTTGCATTCCCTATTACTATTCTCGGCAACACCAAAGCTGTTTTATTGATAAGCTCCGCTGGGATAGCAGTATTCTCACGCTTTAGAGTCGAACTTGCATTTTCTACTATCAACCTCGAGTACACTTCAGCGGTTTTGCTGGAAAGCCCTGCGGGGATGCTGATTAAATTAAGTTTCAAGTTCGAACCAGCGTGGTCTACTAACAAGCTCGAAGGCACTTCAGCCATCTTGGTAGCAAGCTCTTGGGAGATACTGCTCAAACTGAGCTTTGAGTTTGAACCAGCGTGCTCTACCGATATCCTTGAAGGTACATCAGTTGTGGCGGTTCTAAGCTCTGGTAGATAATTTGGGTCTGCCTTCCAAACGTCATCCGCATCCTCCACGACTATCTCAGCCGCGCTAACAATCGGCGCTTGCAAACACACCAAGAACGATAGCAGTAGCAAAGCTTTCAAGTTCATCTTGAAGCCTCCTTCAGGAAAAATTAAGGCTCTTTATAGACGAGAGCCATGCCGAAAGGGAGATTTGGGCGAAAGCTAATAGTATGAAACACACCCTGACTTAATTGAATTGGAGTAATCTTTATAGAAAGATTACTCTGATAACGGCATTTTGCCACTATATCTGCATCAATAGAAATATCATAAGAATTCCCAGACGTGTTGTAACACCACAAAGTTCTTTCGTAGACTGTGATATCATCCGGTATCTTGACCTTGAATTCAGCGTCTTTATCCGCGATTATCATCAGGTTGTTTGCATCCGGATACCTGAAGTCGTAATACTTTACATCTGGCAGGAGCTTGCCGAGCTGATCGCACATGAGCTTTAATGCCGCTTCAAGTTTTGTGCTAACAGCGCCTGTCTTATCGTAGCTGACCCAATCCATCATCTTGCTCGCTGGGTCATCCTTAAGATAGTACCCTACAACCCAACCGTCTTTGCTTACATATACGTGTGGGTCCTGGCTCTCACTATAGTCCGGAATCGCGACTGAACCAACAATATATTCCTCTCATAGCAACACACAAGAAGAGAACAACAGCAATTGCCCAAGCAGCACCTTTCATACTCTGTTCAAATAGCAAAAAGTTCTTTCTAATGACCTTTGGGTTTTTGGGTTAATTTTCTATTTCAAATACTAAGCTAAGAGCAATTTGCCGACATAATCTCTCTATAAAGCGCCATCTGGTCTTCGGGGACTTCCACCTCTGGGTCAGACTTTCTTGGCAGCTTCCAGCGCTCGCCTGATTCTGCCTGTCTAAGCAGCTCCTTGATAGCTTCGGCTGTCTGTTCATCTACCTCACCAGAAGCAGGGATATCGAGTTCATGCTGAGCCGCTTGTAACGAACGCCGCGTGCCTCTTCCGAAATCGCCGTCAATCCTACCGTGATAGAAGCCCAACCTCTTGAGCGCTATCTGCAAACTTTCCGCATGTTCGGTTTCTTCTGTCCCAAGAAACAGGGGATGGAAGGCATCGTATATCTCACTTACCAGCTCTTCTATCTCTTCGGGTGTAATCACTGGCTTAACAAGAGGTTGCTTCCACTCAGCGACAACCAGCGCGTCTATCAACCGCTGAAGCTCAGATGATACGCCTTCCTCTTTTAGCAGATCAATCAGCTCCTGCTTGAACTCGGAGATAGCGGATTCTGTTTCGTTTCCGTAGTCGCCGTCGGCTCCAAACTTGGGCAGTTCATAGCCAAGTTGTAGAAGTTTTTCCTGAAGGTCTCTGACCTCTTTGCCTTTATCTCCTCTTTTTAGCATTTCAAATTCCCCTTATGTAGATATACTGTTATACCAGCTTGACAGATAACCAGCATAACAGATTAGCGGAGTAAGTTCAATGATAATCGCATTGGCAAACAACAAAGGCGGAACAGGTAAAACTACTACTGCGGTCAACTTAGGCGCGGCGCTTGCTGAGAAAGAAAAACGAGTCTTACTCATAGACATAGACCCGCAAGGTAATCTCTCTGTCAATTTGGGTGTCGATATAGATAAGCCTCGCGGTGCCATGCGTTCCGAGGCCTTCCGCGAGCGCACTATCTATGACGTCCTGCTAAATCCTGAATCAATGATTCTTAAGAGCGTAATCCTGCATGATTTGTCTGGGATGGATTTAGCGCCTGCTAACATCGACCTCTCTGGCGCCATGGTTGAACTTTACTCAGTAACAAAACGTGATACCTCATCTTCCGTCCCTGCCAACTCTTCCTTTACTTTAAGAATAACCCAATCAAGCAGCCAGGACAACGTTACCAACGGATTCTCCTTTCCTCATCTAGCTCACGGCGGACTTCTTCTATGTATTCCTGTCGGGCTTTTTCTTCCTCTCTTTCTTTTCTTTCTACCTCTGCAAAGAACGCTTTCGCCGCATCTAAGTCGCCCCATATCTTGTAGGGTCGCCAGACGCCGTCTTGATGAACTGACATCCTAGCAGGGGAAAGACAAAAATCGGCAAGGATAGCATCGCGGTCATTTCTGTATACATAGTTCTTTTCACCATAGCACGCGGTGATATCACTACCGATAATCCTGCGGGCAGAACCCGCGTCATTGTTGGTTACGTACAACCCTCTTATAAGTATATTCTTATTAGAAGGTTGTACATAACCAGTATCCATGCGGTCTCCCACACCACCATCATCCACACCCACACCATAGCAAAGTCCAAGAAAACCAGTATCCATGCACTCTCGCACCCCATCAAAACCGTGCATGCACACATCACCACCTGTGGTCTTTATAAAGCCGGCGGCGACGGCGAAACTGTCAAAGTAGAAGCCATACTCTTTTAGACACGCTTCTATGAGTTGACTAAGGCGTTCTTTGCGCAGTTCTCTCTGGGCGGACTTTTTATCGAGTGTCTGCGGGTCAATTATCCTATCGGGCGGTAACTGTGGGCAGTATAACTGACTCATTACTACAACCTTCTTATCCAATCCTTTTCCCCAGATTGGGCGGATGCGATGCACGTCTTGCATTATCTCATCCTCGCGCTTCATCTCTCGCAGAAGTTGGAGGCGGCTATCCGCGTATTTGCGTGGGTCGCTCTCACTCTGTGCCAAGCTT
>SDBT01010342.1_pt1 | contig 15071 bp, 20 predicted proteins | sample 2277101 | NCBI WGS metagenome assembly SDBT01 (sample SAMN10404973, study PRJNA504765) | marine sediment metagenome | isolation source: marine sediment core GS10_PC15, 103 cmbsf | place: Arctic Ocean: Southern Knipovich Ridge | collected 2010 | reverse complement strand
GATTACGATTTTGAACAAAATGACGATTTTAATGGTGAACTCTTACGTTATTATAATTGACATAAAATCCTCCTTCTAGATTGATTTCCGTTCCGACACTCATAATAATACCTCCAGTAGAAACAACTTCTCCTTTTGTTTTGCTTTTGCTTTTATGCTGGGGATTAGTGACAACCAATACGATCGGATATTTGGTCTGAAACTTTGGCTTGGGATGACCTGTTTCCATTTTCGTTTTTATTAATATATTGATAGAAGATTTTAGCCATCATTTTTTACACATTATTACATAATCGAATTTGATCATATCTTGGATCATCTAATGCCTTACGCATGATTCCGACGGGCGTCATTTCTTCTCCTGCCAAAATTGCCTTCAAAATTGATGGCGAAAATCCAGAAACCATTGCAATCCCTTTATCTTCCGAACCAGCTGGATAATCCAAAGTATTTCCTCTCAAATTCCAAAAAACTAATTCTGGCATTGGATATCCGGCTCTTCTAAAATTCATTTCCATCGTTTCATAATTGGTCAAAAAGTTACCGCTTGAGTTAGCCATATTGAATTGCATGTCAGATAAAATATAAAAACGTTTCGGCATTTCCTCCGGTGGAATAGGATCTCGGGCTTTAACCCATCTTCCATTCGATCTCATATATCCAGCTGCAACTCTCAAGATTTCCATATATGCGGCTTCAAAATTGGTACTTCCACCCCACATACCACTGGCAGCCATACCTCGATACATATATTTCGCTCGTTCATATAGACCATTACCTTGAATTTGATAGAATTGAGGATTAGTCGAAAAGGTCATAATCATATTTTGAAACGGCGGGGCTGTCAATTCACTACCCAATAAAGAAAGAGCCATCGCTACCATCATTGGGTCACCTGACATCGATCCCGACATATCTGCCAACCAAATCGATGAACCTATCGAACCCATCGAATGAACTTTTTCACGAATTTGATTCCACTGTTCTTCCGCGATTTGATCAGCCTGACAATTAAATTGTTGGTTAAAATATGATTTAAGAATTTCATGAGGATGCATTTGACCTTGCATGGAGTTGACTTTGACTGATTTATCTCCTGTTGATAATCTCTCTTTCCATGCTTTGAATCTCTCTTCATCGCGTTTCTCAAATGTTTTCTTATTCTTATGCATACAACATCCAGGTACTGTATTGTAATTAATACCAAACCAATTCTTGGAACACATATAGGTTTCCACGATTTTCAAATAATTTCTCAAAGGAGTCAGATACCGAACACGATATTGCCGAGGAGTACATTCCAACTCTTCTGCTAATAATTTAGCAGCCTTGAATTTCTTATCATATTTTCCTCCTTCCGTTGGAGCCCATTTGGCAGCCAAACTAATTTCTCTATCAGTTCGCTTCAATCCAATAATATCTTCTCTCAATTGATTGGCATAAAATTGGACCGCTTCTTTACCAATCTTAGTTGGGAAAAGACGAATAATATCATCCCAACGGCCATAAGACGGAATATATTGCATATTTTTCAATATATGTTCTGGATATCTTTCAATTAACCATTCTAAACAATAATGAAAAATCTCTCGTTCACCTTTTCCACCACGACAATCTCGGCCTTGAAACACAATTTTCAAAGTATCTAATGGATCTTCTAGCCATGATTCAGTCAAAAGTTGTTGAGCCTGAATTTTAGGCAGTTTTCTAACCACCTTGAACCAAAAATTGACTCTTTTAGCTGAATTCTTTCTATCAAATGGTCGAGCTGTAGTAGCGTAAGACCTAGCCTGATTTTCAGTAACAGCAATGATTTCCTCTTCCTCCGGTAAGTGTGCAGTATTCATCGCTTGGGCAAACATGTTGATACAAATATTATGTGTAATTTCTTTAAATGGGTTTTATAATTTCTTTTCACTCCTGGACTGTTTTTAACTCCTCTTCTAAAAAATTTTTACAAAAACAATCAGCATACACACGTAGTACGTATTTTTTTTCATCTTTTTTTCGAAAACGTGTAATGTATTCATTATTAAATTCCTTTTCTGCAAATCTTGCTTTTAACTCATCTTCTAAAAATAGTTGATTAAGATATCGATTATCCAATTTTTTTTTATATAAATCAGAATGTTCTTTATCAAAAAGATAATGTTGTATTTCATGAACTAGCACGTTGGCCACATCCACATCCCCATCTGTATTTACAAATATCGAGTTTTTGCTTGGATAAAAAAACCCTACTAATCTTTCTTTTAATAATTTTATTCTCTTTGCCGTTGAATATTTTTCTATTTTTTTCATCTCCGCACGCGACATATACGTTGCCATCTTACTCATGGTTTCCGTAGACGTCATCTTACTCATCGGTTGAATACTAAAACGATGATTCCGAATAGTTTGATAAGTTTTGTGGCCTCTTGGGGTTTTATTATTTTTTATATTTTCAATAGCCTTTCTTATTTTATACATTCTTGCCTCATATGATTAATTTTTTTTATTCAATTTTTTAGTAAGAATTTGCTATCGCTTTTATGTATTTTTCGCTGAAATACCTGTTTGCAAGAATTCGCTAACGATCCTTTGCCACTCGGCTCCGAAGTGCCTTTGGCACAAGCGCCCGGGCCTTCAGGCCCTCGCTTTTATATATTTTTCGCTGAAGTATCCATTTGCAATATTTTTATAAAATTTATATTCCACGCGAGCTAAGCGCCTTGGTGCGAGATGAGGGCTTCAGCCCGAATTCTTTTAATGCTTCTTATTCAGTACAACTTTAGTACTTCCATTCTTCGCTTTTTCAAGATGACCTACATATTTCAGTACACCATTCTCTTTCTGATATAATTTGTCTGACAAAACACATTGAATATATTTATCATCATATTCTTTACCAACAATGTAGGTTCCTCCTTCATGGACAATTGGTGCAATCTTGTTATTCACACTCATTAGTTCTCCCATTTCAGTTCCACCATCTTCTTCATCTTCCATTGAATATACCACATGGGTTTCTTCATTGAGATATAGTTCACGACCATCTTTCGTTGTAATCGGAATTGCTTCTAGTTCATCGTCATCGCTTTTTTCATCTTGCTCGCTTTTTACATCTTCTTCTTCTTGATCACTTTGGACCTTATCGGATTGTTCATCTGGAGGACTATCGTTTTCAGATGCAGATGCAGATGCAGATGCAGATGATTGTGCTGACTCGGAATCCTTTCCAGATTCAGACTCAGTATTCGATTCATCGCCAAAAAATAGTTCATAATATGACCTCATCTTTTCCTTCAAACCTTTGGTAATCGACATTTGAAGAATCGGATTCGGATTGACAATTCCATCTCTATTCAGACGGGTAGGACGTTTGGTTTCTAATAACTTATCCTCCGTCATCTTCCATGTCTTTTTTGATTCCATCAGATCTTTGAATAGATGAACATTCTTTGGATTGCTTTGGTAAGTGTCATTGTGTTTAAAACAAAAACCGCATTTATTTTCACCCGGCTCAGTATCTTTCGTGATATATTCAGTTCTCGAACAAGCTCCATAATATTCATCCTTTCCATCGACTTTCATTCCATATACATCTTTTCCTTCCAAAATAAAAGTATTCACTTTGTCTTTGGGAGTCAGTTTGACAGCTGCTGGACAAAGATTCTTTTGCTTCTTCATGATCTTTTTCTCATCAAATTCCTTCCCTGTTTTGAATAACGTTTTTAAATCGATTTTACCGCTCTTACTTAGTTTTTCAAGTTCGGCGACATCAATAATTAGTTGTTTCGGCATGTTTCGGTTTATATTGATATAGTTTTTATAATTCAATTTTTTTTTTCAATTTTTTTTAAATAGTCCACCCTTCCTCATCATCGATATATTGAGCAACGGATGGTCCTAGCTCATATTCTGAGAAATCAACTTTATTCTTCACCTTTCCATCATGGACTTTTTTCACAAATTCTTTAAATTGATTCTTTGATACAATAATATAACTTGCTGTACCATCAGGATCGTCTTGTTCGATGGTCACAATTTTGACTTTGGTATCGTCATCATCAAACGGAAAAACATGGATTCCTGAAATCTTTTCAGTCCTTCGGACTAAGGATTCAATTTTCTTACTCTTCTTCTTTGATTTGCCTTCTGTTAAGGCAGTTACAGAAGATTTAATACTCGACATTTCAGATAATAGTTTTTGAAAATCAGAATGAGAAATTTCGATTTTCTTTTGTTGTTGAACTAGTGATGCGGGCATGGTTTTTGTATATTATCTTCTTGCAAAAATATTTTTCAATTTTTTTATATCGTAAAATTTGAATAAATTTTTCATAAAGAAATGCATATGGAACGTAAATCAAGATTTAACATACAAACAGGGGGAACTCGATATAAATCGAAATCGCCACCTCCTAAGACTAGAACTAAGCCAAAAGGACCATCATACGAATCGGCATATGATAATAATTTACCGACGTATGAGTTTTTTATGAAAGCGTCCCCCATGGAAACAAATATTTTATTTGATAGAGAAATTAAGTCTCTGAGAGAAGAAATAACAAGACTCAAATCTGAGAATTGTGAAATAAAAAGTATGTTGGAAGAAATAATTGAAATGATTAAATATGCTCCTGGTGGACCAGTTTTTATCAAGGCAAAAAATGATTTTGATTCCATAAAAAATTGAATTCTTTTTTCTATCATACTCTATCATAATTTTATGCCAAATGATCGAAGAAATATATCAAGTAACAACTCTTTAATGGATCTTTATCCAACTAGTATAGCTATATCAAATGCATTATATCATTCCACCAATAAAAATAGTGCTGTCAATAAGATCGCTAACATTAAAATAGGCCATACTGATACTTGTGTAAGTTCTAGAACAGCTGGCATTATTTATGATAAATATTGTGAATATGCCGGCAGTGCTAGAAGGAGGTAAAAAAAAAATTTGAATAATATTTTCACTTTTATAAATTATCATAAGTAACATGAACAAGAAACCCTCTGGAAAAAAGAAAGAAGAATCAGCAGTCCTCTCCATCGATAAACTCAGGGAAGCCACTACTAAATCCAAAAATGAATTGGACACTTTCTATAAAAAAGCCTGTGATAAAGCATTCGATACTGTCACCAGCGATGCATATTCTAGAATGAAAGAAGCCGGCGATCGTGGACGCGAACGTGTCTATCTCTATGAATGGCACTTTCTCGATGATCCCAAAGATGATACTTTCTCCTTTGGCAATGTCAAAATGCTAGATATTGTTCGAAAAGGAGATCTAATTCTACGATTAAAAGATCTTTTCAATCCTGATAATGACCCAAATGGTTATTTCGTCGGCTGGCATAAATTTCAACGTAAACAACAAAATGAACCCAACCGATATGGAATTTATGTCTCTTGGAGAGTTCGGACACCTCAACACGAATCCCAAGAGTAATTCCCATTATAAAATCCTAGAAAAAATGAAAGTATTTAAAAACATATCCATATATCCATATAAACGGATATATGCCAAAACTATGCGAATTTCAAAATAACGGGGGATACAGGTGCAAGAAACAGGCTGTGTGGGGGGTAGAAAAGGATAAACCAATTTATTGTAAAAAACATAAAAAAGAAAATATGAAATATGTTAAGATGTTGTGTTCTTGTAGCAAAGTTCTACCAAGCTTTGGATATGAAGATGATAAACGACCCACTAGGTGCCTCCAATGCAAGGAGAAAGGAATGATTAATATTGTAAGTAAAAAATGTGATTGTAATAAAGTTCAGCCACACTTTGGATATGAAACTGATGACAAACCTACTAGATGTTCCCAATGCAAAGTTGAAGGGATGGTTAATATTAAAAGTAAAAAATGTGATTGTAATAAAGCTCAGCCACTCTTTGGATATGAAACTGATACGCATCCCACTAGATGTGGACAATGCAAGGAGAAAGGAATGATTAATATTAAAATTAATAGATGCAAGTGTAGCAAAACTAAACCAAACTTTGGATATGAAGATGACAAACGAGCTACTAGATGTTCCCAATGCAAGGTAGAAGGGATGATTAATATTGTAACTAAAAGATGTGAGTGTAGCAAAACTTTTCCATCCTTTGGATATGAAACTGATAAGCGACCCACTAGATGTAGCCAATGCAAAGTGGAAGAAATGGTTAATATTGTATGTAAAAGATGTAAGTGTAGCAAAGCCAAAGCATGCTTTGGATTTGAAACTGATGAACGACCCACTAGATGTTTTCAATGTAAACTCAATGGGATGGTTAATATTACAGGTAAAAAATGTAAAGCAAACGAAACACATGATATATTATGTCCCAAATTTAGTAATAAAAAATATAATGATTATTGTGCCCGTTGTTTTGGATTTTTATTCCCAGATCATCCAAAAACTCTAAAAATTAGAATTCATTCTAGGGAACTTCAAGTAGTCGCATATATAACAAATAAATATGATGGGTTTCTACACGATAAGCCATTACACGTAGATTTAGAAGGTGGTTGTTGTGTTTCTAAAAGAAGAATCGATCTAAGAAAATTGATTGGTAATACGATGTTGTGCATTGAAATTGATGAAAATCAACATAAATATTATGTAACATTAGATGAACGAGCAAGATACGATAATTTATATATGGATTTTAGTGGTAAATATATTTTTATAAGGTACAATCCAGACCCATATAAATTAAATAATAAAAAACGCAATCCTGAATTTTCAAATCGTATGGAGAAATTAGAAAACGAGATGGAGAAGCATATAAAAAGAATAGAAAATGATGAAAACCAAGATCTAATTGAAATTCATCATTTATATTATGATATGTAAATTCTTGAAAAAAGTAGTAACGTTCACATTTTACTCAATTAAGAGTTTTGAGAAAAAATTTGAGTGGAATTTCTATAAAAATTGAATATAAAAGATTATATATTTATCGTAATGCAAACTATTAATAATTATTTTGGCAGAGACATATCAACGGTGATATTGCGATATTATATAAAAGATCTATATAGACCAGTACTATTGGAAATTAATAAAATAGTTCACGAAACACGCGAAGATGTTGCTGGAAGGAAACCTTCCAATGGAGTTTATTGTTATCATAAATTAACTTTGGATAAACCACTGTTCATAAAGGGGATAAAAATACTAGGTTTCCAGTACGAATATGCTAAGAGCAAACTATATAACTATTTTAATTCACACAAGCACTGTGAAGAGTATGTTGATAATAAATTGGTAAGGACTATATACGGGGTTGATACTACGTGGCAGCCTGATCGAAGGGGTGTAACAATTTATGACGCTTTTCGCATTTTTTCACACAACCTGGTATAAGATCTTGATAAAAAAATGAATATAAAAATGATATTATATAAATATTATGATCATAAAAACTATTAATGATATATTTGGTAAGGATATAGGTCCAAAAATAGTGAGGTATTATATAAGAGATCTATATAGACCAGTACTATTGGAAATTAATAAAATAGTTCATGACTTTGATGAAGATATTGGAATGAAACCTTCCGAAGGAGTTTTTTGTCATCATACCTTATTGTTGGATAGACCACTGCTCATAAAAGGGGAGAAGATACTCGGTTTCGGGTACCAGTATAGGAAGAGTAGCTATAAAAACTATTTTGAGTCATTCAAGTGCTGTGAAGAGATGGATAATAAGTGGAAAAATACTTATTACAGAGAATACCAAGGGGGAGTCAGATCGATCGGAGACTATTGGAAACGCTTATCGCACAACCAGGCTAAGATTTTAGGGTAAAATTTGAGTGGGAGTGAAATTTATAAAAATACTCTATTAAGATACTTATTGCGCGTAATCGCAGTGTAGACACCACCATTTAGATCTTTGATTCTATTAACATCACGAATTTGATATTCAACATCTAAAGTATGACCCCTGCGATTTATATATAGAAATTCCAAAGCCAACAACATAATATTTAGAGAAGTCCGAAGCACTAACTACGACTTCTGCACGAGCATGTTCCCCTTCGGGGTAGCCTATTTTTATATTACCATCTTTTATTTCATCGATAAAACAAAATGTACCATTAACTATTTGTTTTGTTTTATTAGTATTATATGCGATTACTGGCATACCTTCGGCAATCGCAATATTTTGTGAGAAATGTTCAATCTCCTTTTCTTGATTGTCCATTTTTATTATTCTTTCTATTTGTATTATTTGGTTATCAGGATTTACCGTAATATATTTTGATGACGATTCTTTATTGATTAGTTTCCGTGTGTTATTATAATATTTAATCTTCTCCAAATAGACCAAACATCGGCTCATCATCCGATGTCAAAGGAGTCGGCGGGGTTTTTGGTTTCTGTGGCTTTGTTGGCTTCTCTTCATCTGGTTCATTAAATAAATCAAACATCGGCTCACCATCCGATGTTAGCGGTGTGGATGGTTTTGGTGGTTTCTTCCCATCTAGTTTTTTCTTTGTAGTTTGAATAGCAGATGGCACTCCATCATTATTAAGCAAATCATTGATAAAACGTTGTAGAAAAAATTCAAGCAAAGGATTCGCAGCATAACGTTTTCGTGTTCTAGGACTATGAGATTCTAAAAATTTTACCCATTTCTCACGTGTCTCTGGATCTTTTTGTGCGTTGATCGATTTTTCTACCACTGGATTCATTGTTTTGTTTATATATTATGTAAGTTTTTTATATTCAATTTTTTTCCACAGCTGAAGTATCCACATGCAAAATAAAAAAATACTCAATAGCATTAAAAATCTACAATCCCCACAACAACAATATACTAAACATCTATCATTCCAGCTCTTAGGTGAAGCCAAATCTAACCAAATTGTTAAATTAACCAATGTCGAGGATCAATTATTTGTTCAACCTATTCATGGACCACAATGGAAAATATCAAAAGATTTTCCGCCCGATCTTATTTGTTCTGTCATCCGGTTTGATCAATATTCCAATTTATATTTAGCTGGTCATTTCAAAAATGACATTCTAGCTCAAGGAAGAACTATTCAAGTTACTGAAAAAAATTGTTCCGATATTTTTGTTGCTAAATACCACGATAATAATAATATCTTCTTTATTACTATTCCTGGACTTGGCAATGATATACCACATGATCTTATTATTGATCAGGATTCGTTATATTTAACAGGAAATTTCACTCATTCCATTACCTTCGATTCCGCTTATCTCCAATCAAAAAAAGAAGAGGGTACCAATGTTTTTATTGCCAAAATGAATATATTGACTCAAGAATGGATATGGGCTAAAAATGCTGGTGGGATGGGCAACGATGTCGGATTATCCCTCGGACTCGATGACGATTATCTTTACTTAACTGGCATTTATCAAAATGAGATCCAATTCTTTGATGCCATTCCTGAAATCAAATTAAATAATCGTGGTCATGATCTCTTTTTAGCAAAAATTAATTATCATAATGGGGATTGGATTTGGACTAAAAATACTTCTGGCTTCTTAATTGATGAAATTCTTTTCCAAGATATTAGGATTTCTATCAGCCAACACAATAAATATCTAATCGGAAAATATCGTGGAAAAACCTATCTCGGAGACTGCGAATTGATTGCTACCGATCATGTCAATGGATTTATTACTAAATTTGATGACCATGGTAATTGGCTCTGGGTTATTGACCTTAAAGAATTGCCAATTATGATAAAACAAGATTCTCGAGAATTTGTCTATTTATTATCACATTATAATGAAGATTCAATCTTAACTCGATATAATAATAATGGTATTCTTGTTTGGAAAAAGAAATTAAGTGGAAAACTCAATGATTTGGTTTTAGATCACGAATTTCACATATTGTTGACCGGAAAAATAGGTAAAAAAATTATTATTTATAAATTTAAAAATACAGGGGATCTCGTCTATCAGGACAGTTTTGCCAATTTAGACACAGAAGGGATCCAATTAGAAAAAAATGGAGAAGATTTATTTATTCTCACTCAAAATTCAGAAAAAACTAAAACACAAGTATTGATTCACCAAGAAGATAATCGATATTTACCAGCATTGGGCATTATTAAAAAACCGTTCCAAGCTAAGCACGGTGAAACTGTCGATGTTGATTTTATGGGTATTGTTAGTCAATTCCAGACTGATCTAATTCCGAGTTATAATTATTATATTCAAGAAGATGGCACGTTGGAACCTATATCAAATAATTTCTATTTTGGAACTGCGATCAGTACTGATAAAATGTTAATCAAACTTCATTAGCCAATTCTTGTGATATTTCTCTCAATAATCGTTTTTTATATTTTTCGGTAGATAATTGTTGAATATGTTCTTGATTCATTTGAAACTCTTCTATACTAAAAGCATCTAATCGATTAACCATATAATAGGATTGTTGAATATTATACTGTACTATTTGCATCAATCTAAGACCATCAATATCGATGCGCCATTTTCCTTCAGCAAAATATTCATATTTCCTGGGACTCACTCTTCTGATGGGGGTGAAACTATTTTTTAGATAATATTCTTTGAATAAATAAACGTCACCTCTAACATCATGAAAACTAAGTGCATGGAGAATCTTATCTTTGCCGATGTTCAATCTTTCTCTTTTCAATTCAACTAAATCAGAATTACTACTTTTCTTGACATCCAATTTCAATTCAGATAATATTACCTTCATATCTCGAACTTCGGAGATCAATGATTCTACCGCTTGTGTTAGATCTTTTTTTTCCATTTGTTTTTTGACCTTAATTTTCATCAAACTTTAACATTAAGATATTTTTTTCAATTTTTCTCTCAAGATATTATATTATTATATGAAAAACAATTCGCCATATGTTATATCTCTCAAAGAAACAAATAAATTCAATCAAAATAAGGATTACTACTTTTTAAATCGACGAAAACAAAATGAGTCACGAGACCAATCTCCAAAATCAGGTTCTGAACCCAAATTTGAGCCTGAAAAATGGAACAACAATGATAATATCAAACATAGTCATAATTGTTATGCCTATCTATTAAATACGATTGTTGGCAAACGAGATGGAAAACCGCAACCTGGATATTTTTCCAATTTTCCTCCCATCAGAAATAAAGATTATACATGTGAAAGTTTCTTCCAACGTCTCAAAAAAGATATTCCTTCCCTCTATTTAACTACTTTCAGCCAAAAATGTAAAAAAGGTTTCTATAAAGGCTTCATCGCACTTGATCCTAAAATGGAAGATCAGGATTATCATTTCTATCGACATGATCAAAGCGGCTTTTGGTCTCACAAACCGGGGAGAACTGAAGCCGACAATATTGATGCTGATAATAAGATAATCAAAAATCCACTCAAGGCTAATCGAAATTACCGATTTTTTAATTACTCTAGACCATGTTTCTTTTTTTGTCTAAATAATAAACTTTCACGCTCACGATCACGATCCAAACATTACTGATTTAATTTTTCAGAAAAGCGACTTAAACGTTTTTTATATATCTTATAGTACAATATGGAATCCATTGGAGATTATGTATATTCTACAAAATATATTGGTAGAGGATCATTTTCCTTTGTGTATAAAGGACATCATCATAAAACTAATCAAACTGTTGCTATAAAAAAAATGGAATTGGATTCAGTTGATGATAATTTACGTAATCATATACGTTCTGAAATTAAATTAATGAAAAAACTTAGACATCCCAATATTGTCATTTTAATTGATGTTCTTCATGATAACAAAGGTTCTGTTTATTTAATCATGGAATATTGCCCCGGCGGAGATTTAGCCACTTTTTTAAATAGAAAACCACTTAAAGAAAAATATGCTAAAAAGTACATTCAACAAATAGCCAATGCGATGGAGTATTTAGTCTCCAGAAATATCATGCATCGCGATCTAAAACCACAAAATATTATGCTACATGATCCCAATACTATCAAGTTAACAGATTTCGGATTTGCTAAAGTTTTCGATTCTGACCATGACCAAATGACCAATACTATTTGTGGAAGCCCTATTTATATGGCTCCTGAGATAATTAAATGCAATAATTACAGTATGAAAACTGATTTATGGTCTATTGGTATTATTTTGTATGAAATGATTGTTGGACAACCTCCTTATAAAGCAAGAAATCATTATGAATTAGTACAAAAGATTGAAACCTCGACAATTTATATCCCTAAATCTATTGAGGTTTCGAATGATTGTAAAGACTTGATATATAAATTATTACAAAAAGAACCTGATAAAAGAATTTCTTGGAATGAATTCTTTCAACATTTTTGGATTACTGGAGATATCGTACTGAATTCTTTACGAAAAAACTACGAAAATGAATTAGATGAGCTATTAGATTCTCTTGACCTGACTCTCCCCTCTTCCGATGATGAAAAGAAAAAATCAAAACCCATTCCAATTAAGAAAAAAGAAAACGATGGAACCGAAGGAGAAACTATTTCTTCACCAATGTTTAATAATTCCATCCCTTTTTCACCAAATGAAGATAATGGTTTTGTTTTAGTCGAACCACCAAAGGATTATAACAATAATGATACCGAAAGAATATACTCTGAAAGTCTACTCGGATATATGAAGAATACTCTTAACTATTTAAAGAGCTATTATTGGTGGAAATAAAGAGGAATCGTCTCACCGATCCCTCCAACCCAAAATAATTATTGAGGAACTTCTGGGGGAGACTGTTTTATTGAAACAGGTTCAACTTCCAATAGTGCAGCACAACGGCTTTGCACAGATTTCATTATATTTCGATCCTTTTGAGAATGTCGATTTTGATAATAAACTATATGGACAATATATCCAACCCAACCTGCGATACTAGTAAACCCAAGTAGTGCTGGAATCTTCGTTAGAAAAAAAGATGGACCAAATACTAATCCACCCAAAACAACCCCACCTAGGGAACATCCCATAGAAATTTTCGAAAGCATATTCATTTTTCGATAATAAATTTTGCGGGCCAAGACTGGTTGTACATTATCCAACAACAATGTGATGCTAGTAATATGAGGATGGTATAGGTATGTAACATCCATTTCGCGGATATCTGTCAATTGTTTTCTGCATTCAATTGCTTCTTCCTTCTTATCTTTGAGTTTCTCAATTTTAACGTAATCTTTAGTCACAAAAAAGGCTGCTACAGAAGAAACTGCTGCCAAACCTGACCAGAGGAGAAATTTCTGAAATGGTGTAAAGTCTTCCTTCTTTTCCTTCTCCTTTTCCTTTTCCTTTTCCTTTTCCTTTTTTTCTTCCTTTTCTCTGTATTCAATCTTCGTCGAATTATCAATTTTGATAGAATTATCTACATAAGTAGAAGGATACAATGTAGGCATAGTAGGCACCCAATTTAGAGGGGCCACACTAAATACAAAAGACTTGGAAACTGATGTTTTTTCAGAATATGCTCTCAAAAAACGTTCCACATTTTCCGAAAAAATAGATTGTCCTGGTTCAATATATGTTCGATAAAGACCATAACAGGTAAATTTATTCATCGCATCAGCTGCAGTTACAGTTGGTTCCGGACTTTCTGGTGTCTGTCCAGGACTTTCGGTTGTTGCTCCAGGACTTTCGGCTGTTTGATGTATTGAATAATCCTCGTATTGAGTCGCGGTTTCTGACATTTTCTTTATTCCTTTTATTACAAATTATCCTTCATTTTTTTTTAAAGCAATTCTAACTAAACACATGTTCAGAGTCTCTTCTCGTAGCGATGATAAAATTATAAATTTAACAACTACAAATATTGCACGTTGCAGATCTGTGATCTTCTCCAGTTCGATCATAAGCAAAGCTTGTCGAACAACTTGGTGATTTGTGAAAAATCTTGTAGATTGCCGCGAAAATTATTCCAAAAATCCCAACAACCGCTACTATTCCAATCCACAGATTGCTACCTGATGAGTTTTCTTCTTCCGTACTCCCAGACGATGATACGATGGTTGATAAATCTGTCGATAAAGCTGGGGGAGGCGCAGGAGGAGGCGCAGGAGGAGGCGCAGGAGGAGGCGCAGGAGGAGGGGGCGGAGGAGGGGACAAAGGAGCTAATTGCACAAAAAGTATCGAATTAACTGATTGAGAAAGTAAGTGTTTACAAGAACATTTTACATCAATATAAGCACCAATTTCTTCGTGTATGCTACAATGTGGTTTTTCATTTTTCTCCCAACGTACACTTTGAATTGGCCGTGGAAAGGTTTCAATACAGTGAACTTCATCTTTGCAATTTAGCTCCCCATAAATGTTTAGGAGCCGAGTATCAGAAGATGGTGTCTGTAAATCACAATGTACTGTTGCTGCTTCCACAAAGGCCATATAAAATACTAATAGTATACAACTTAAGACTAAAAGTTTGATATTTAACATTTTTTCCTCTTATTCTACAATATCAATAAACCCTTCATTTTTTTAAAAGGTATTCACAAGTTTTTCTCTAATACGCATTTATATTTTTTTACGATATTTATAAGCTAAATAGAGAAATAATAATAATAATATTAACGAAACTACGACAGAAATATAAAACATGGCTTTTTCACTCTCCACAAACTTTTTACTATCGATGTTCTTAATACGATAATAATAAACAATCAACGTTGCAATATTTAATCCCACACCTAATAATATCGTGGCTAATGATAATTCAAAATGACCCAAATTAATCAAAACAGTGCCTGTACTGATAAGAATTAATGAATTTCTTACCCAAGATGCAAAATTAGAATTTATTGCCAAATATACACTCGATTTAATATGATGATCAATGGTTTGAACTTTTTGTGTCTGATCCATATATTATATCCATTGAAAAAAATTGAAATTAATTTAAAAATTCTAGCGCTTAGATATAATACAAATGAAATGCCAAAACCAAGATTGTAAAAAAAACGTTGATATCATCGTAGGTGATTGCAACTATTGTAAGAAAAATTTTTGCCAAAAACATCGACTCCCGGAAGATCATTCTTGCCAAAATTTAGAAGATTGTAGAAAATCAGCTTTTACTAAAAATTCCAACAAACTTA
>SDBT01010341.1_pt1 | contig 15071 bp, 21 predicted proteins | sample 2277101 | NCBI WGS metagenome assembly SDBT01 (sample SAMN10404973, study PRJNA504765) | marine sediment metagenome | isolation source: marine sediment core GS10_PC15, 103 cmbsf | place: Arctic Ocean: Southern Knipovich Ridge | collected 2010 | reverse complement strand
AGATTGAAGAAAAGATAGTCTTCAAAGATGCGCCGCCGCCAAACCTACAGGCTGGACCGCCCGGAATCGACATCGAAGTTTCCGGTGACCCATTTGACACGGGACCAGCTTCTATGCCTCAACCAGTGCAGAGCGGTGACGGCAATCAACCACCTGTGGCCGTAGCTGCGAACACAGACCTGCCAGCAGATGATGGAGATGTGCCACCAATTCAGATTCCGGCAGGACACAAAAGATTCAAGACAACCCCTCAACAAAGAGATAAGGTAGTCCGAGACTCTACTAGATTTGAAAATGGCACTCTACCAGCACTGACCGCAGGCGCGCGAGCACAAAGAGAGGCTAGCGCTAAGTTGCGAGCAGAGAAGGATAAAGATACTGATTACTTGAATCGACTTAGTGGCAATGGTATTAGGCTAAAGGATTTAAACTAATATGCAACAATCACTCACACTATCGTTACTAGCCGCTCTTATGCTGCCTAGTTGTTCTGCAATTTCTAGTGCACGGCTTGAACTTAATGAGATGACCGTATCTCAATACAAACTCATTCAAGCTAAGGTTATGACCATTACTGAACTTGCTAGCTTCAATATCGCTATGAATTGGGATGCAGCACGTAAAGCTCAAGCTGTCAGTATTATTGCTGAAGGGCGTGCGCTACTACAAGACCTTCCTAGGTTACGTGAACTAGATACTACAGATCTTGTGCGCGCCCTTACTGATCGCTATAGTGAACGCATGGGGCTTGATGAAGAAACAAGATCACATATTCGTAACGCTACACTACTTATGGATGTTCTAGTAGGTCCAATCACGATAGATATTGATGGGAAGCTTGATATACGAGAAGTAGGACTCTTGCTAGCTGTCTTAGAAGGATTAGAAAACGGTTTAACAAGATGATCCAAGCTTGGTTCAACGAACGTGGCTATAGAGTTGTTGCTGACAGGGGGATTAGTAGATTAGTCTATGAGTTCCCCGACGACGTCATAAATAATGCTGCCTCGTTATACATCTGTCGATGGATGGTGTTGAACGAAGTGTTAGATGTGATTCATGAACTGAGCGAGACGATCGAGGATAGGGACATAGTGCTGTATACAGACAGCCGACTGATTGAGGAACTGAAGGGTGAGCTTACTCCAAACAATGAATATGCCAAGTCCTCACTGCAACACTTTATCGAATGCGACTATGTCAAGTTCCGACAAGTTGATTTTAAGAAGTGCGCAGCAACTCTTATTTATAGTAAGCTCAGTGAACAAGTCGACGCAAAACGACATCCAACAGCTTGAACAAATGGTAGATCGATACATCAAGCTTGTTGATGATTTAAACAACCCCGAATTACCTCATTACCAACGTCAATGTATGGAAGCGGCAATCGTAATGCTTAAAGAGTTTATGGAATTCAAAACCCGAGATATTAAACGTCATATACCTGGCGCGTAAAAATATGAAATTGTCTCTTATATGCATTCCGTTTTTACTCTTGACAAGTTGTAGCTTGTTTGAGAAAACTCCATCTGTTGTCTTAGGTGGGCAGCGCGCTGTGTATCAAAGTGTGATGATGGGTGAAGAAGCATCAATGAATGTTATAGATGTTTATGTAAGTGACTCTAAAAAAGCTGTAACATATCATCTCAACTATATATTTCAATTAGACATAAGTAGTGTAGATTCAAGTGTCTGGGAAAAAGAATATAAGCAACGACGCAAGCTAGAAATAGAAAAGAAACGAGATGAGAAACTCAAAAAAGCTTACGACAATATTGATAGACGTGCGAACAGTATGAGATCTGTTATAAAGAAACGACACAAGGCAACGTTACGTCTAGTTGGCTCTGTATACAACTACCTGTCCACTAATCCTATTGAGATAGACAACATGGAATTTTGGATTAAGAAATTAGATAAGCTTGCAGAAAAGGCAAAGGCAAGATAATTATGGATCAACATTTTATTCAACATACCTTAAAGGCTCTGTTAATTACCGTAGCAGAAAAAGCTAAAGCAGATGCTCAGCAAGGTGAATCAGATATTGGTTCAATCTTTGAAGATTCAATTGATACATTGCCAGATGTAGATGTAAGTAAAATCGAACAGGCAATTAGAGATATAGATAAGGCAACAGCAACCAAAGAAGGAGCACGACGCTTAATGAATGGTATTTTGATAGCAGCCAGAGTGGCAGCTAAGGCAGTTTTTCCGGCATGAACCAAAGCGAAAAGGATGACCGCAAAGATCGTTATGATCGAAGACGTGGTCAAGCTAAGGCAGAGGTGAATGATAACGATCCCCGACCACGTAAAGCACCATATAAACGACAACACAAGGACTACAATGATTATCTAGAGCCAGACATGCTAGACGATTGGTTTGAACAAGACATGTAAATATAGAACAACCCATGAAGGTATCTTTAATCCTGGCGCTCGTTGCTATTATAGGCATGAGCAGTCCTTATTTAATACAAGAACCAGCTACACCTGTTGTTATTCAACAAACTAAGACAGTTGCTGCATTAGAGAGAGCACGTCGCGCAACATTTTTGCTAGCACTGCCAGGCTATAACATTAGTGGATCAGCAATTTTAGTTGGGCGTAAAAAATTAGACAATGGTTTGTATCATTACAGGGCTTTAACTGCTCATCATGTCGTAAGAGGAATGTATAAAGCGTTTCTTGAAGATAAAATAAAAGCAGATCATCGTCTTGAATTAATGTTTCAACCTAACTTTCATGGTAAGCCACTTAGAATAGCATTACTTATAGAAGATATTGATTGGGCAAATGCCATTGAAGACTGGTCGTCTATAACTTTTAGTATGCCACACAAAATCAGTTGCGCGCTAGTAGCAAACAAACAAGAGTTTGAAGCTATTAAACCATTTGAAAAAATCTATGCTATAGGTTGTGGTGGCGGATACGCACAACTATGTCGTGATGGCATAATTGGTTCAACACATAACGAATACATAAATCATAAAGAACAAGTAACACATACAAAATCATATGAAAGACATCCTCATAGGTTTTTTCGTCCATACATGAGTGTTTGGTATGGTGATTCTGGTGGGGGTGTTTTTAACAAACAGGGTAAACTAATTGGTATCATGAATGCATACGGGATGATGCGTGATTGGGGTGCTGGTCCCGTAACACATAGTATTATAGCATTTAAGACACATATATTAAAAGACTTAGTGTCAGGAAACAAGAACTTTTTTCTAATAGAGGACTAAGAAATGCGGCTCAATGAAGAGATTTGGAATGAAATTAATAGCACACTCAAATTATCTGATGAGATAAAAAGAAGTTTGCATGTGCGTATCATACGACTGATTGAAGAATCACAATCTAATCCTGCACGGAAGACTTTAGGTGTGACAATCATGACGGAAGAAGCTTCTATGGCAGCAGACAAAGTAGCAGCCAATCGTCACAATCCACCACTTGCAGGTGATGCAAAACCAAAGAGTATATAATGTTTAAATGGTTAAGTAAATTATGGAAAAGGGGATCAAGCGAAGGTCAAAATAGATCAACCGGTCCGCTCGTTATTGATTATGGACAATATCAACACAAGCCTGTTATTGCACGCGCCCTTTCAGTTGTTATAGGTGTGTCACAATCAGAGCTTTGTGCCTGGGTTGCAAATCCAGCTATTAGTGTCTACTTAAATGATGAACTACTCCAGGGTGCGCAATGGGCACGTAGACGACTGGAGTCAGGTCAGTATGAGGTTAAAATCTCTACACAAGATAAGATCTGGCGCTTTTTCATAGGCTAATCCCGCCCTCCTGTTACGACGTTTTAGTGTATTAGATAGAAGGTAGCTCCTTTAGGGAGCGTTTTTTATTATAATATTTGTAACAGTAACGAGGGCAATAAAATGGCTCACGAAAGTTCAGTTAGGGTCGGATCTGGAGTTTCTGTCTTGCGCGCAGGTCTTGTGCCAGGATTTCCAGGAACGCTGCCGGGTATGCGCGGAACCAATGCAGTTGTTATCAACTATGAAGATATCAACTCTCTTATTGGTATCATCCAATCATCTAGCGTAAGTGTGACAGGTGCTGTCACCGGAGTTCATATCACAACTCCCGCAAATCGATTGCGTGGTCGTCGTCAAGTGACTATCCAAAATCTAGGTCCACAAACTGCATACATCGGAGAAGAGTTTTTCGACATCGATGATGGATACCCTATTGGTTCAGGCGTATCGTTGACTTTGGATATTCTAGACCGTGGAGATATCTTCACACTCAGTGACGGCGTATCAGATTTACGAATCCTGGAACTCAAGTAAAGTTAGATCGCTTGGGTTTTAACTTCTATGAAGATAGAAGACAGGAGGAAGAATGGCAAGAGAAGCATCGGTCATTGTGGGATCTGGTATCAATCCACTCAAAAAGGATTTATGCCCAAACAACACCACGCAAGAAAGACATTTAAGGGGAACGGCAACTGTAATTCTCAATCCAGAGGATGCAAGTGCGGGTTGTAGCGGATTAGTTACTCCACTTACTATTTGTGGAACGACAGAAGAGTTACCAGTTCCCCCGCTGAAATATCGACGAGCGATTTCGATATGCAATAACAGCACAGTGGATACTTTGTATATTGGGTTTGATCCTGGCGTCACTACGGGAACGGGGTGGCCAATTGGACCTAAAAATACAATATCGTTAGACATTAATGGGCAAGTTGTTGTGTATGGTGTCAGCGATGGCTCAAGCACAGACGTAAGGATTCTGGAGCTTAGTTAATGCCGCTGATTAATGGAGGTCTAATAAATGTAGGAGCGCACGGAGCGCAAGCATCAACACAGCTTGCGTTATCTGACGGTCTTGCCTGTTTTACCGGATCTTTCTCCGGTGTAACGACCACCTCTATTAGTCACGGATTAAACACAACCGATCTAGTTGTTGAGTTTAAAGACAGTGCTGGCAATTTGTTGATCCCAGATACTTGGTCGATCACAAATCCAAACGTTATAGAAGTAGAGTTTACACCCGCGGCAACTGGTGATGTAACTATCATTGGCTGTATTGCGAGCGGATTGTCTCCTATAACTGGCGGCGTTTTAATCCTAGAAGGTTTATCAGGAATCATTGATCTTGATTGTCCTAATGGTAGTGTAGATATTACTACTAGTGGACAGGTTATCAATATCTGTGCAATATTTACGCCAGAGTCTGGAGCGCTACTAGAACAAAAGTGTAGGGATATTGCTATCCTTAGCGGGCTTATTGTTTCTGGCAGCGGCACACAAGGCGAACCAGGTCCCAGCGGTGCACAAGGTGAGCAAGGTGAGCCGGGTCCAAGTGGTGCACAAGGCGAGCCAGGTCCAAGCGGCGCGCAAGGTCCAAGTGGCGTAGCAGGACCATTAGGTGTAGATGGTGCAGCGGGACCATCAGGTGTAGATGGTGCAGCGGGACCATCAGGCGCACAAGGTCCAAGCGGAGTTGCTGGTCCGTCAGGAGCAATTGGACCGAGTGGTGCTACTGGTGCCACTGGCGCAACCGGATCACAAGGCTTGCAGGGTGCTGGCGCTAGCGGAGCATCAATCCAAGTATGTTTCTCTGCGTTGAGCGGCACAGAATTTGTTCTTGAGCATGGTCTAGGAACTGAAATTTGGACTTGGGATGTATGGTCATTTGAATCTGATCCTATCCTTATAATGACTCCAGAGAATGTATATCCTTCGGGTATTGATCATGTAGTTATTGAATTAGATCTTCCAACTTCAGGTTGTATAGTATTGACCGCAGGTGGACAAGGCGCTTCTGGCATTGCTGGACCTCAAGGCGAACAAGGACCATCTGGTGTGGCTGGACCTTCGGGAGCGCCAGGACCAAGTGGCGCAACTGGACTACAAGGAGAACAAGGTCCATCTGGAGTAGCGGGACCTTCAGGAGCAACTGGTCTAACAGGTGCAACCGGTAGTGGTATATCAAAAGAGGTGTGTTTCACGCCAGCTAGTGGTATTGAATTTGTTCTTGAACACGGATTGAATACAGATATTTGGACTTGGGACATGTGGTCAACTGAGTTTGATCCCAGAATCATTATGCATCCAGATAATGTATATCCTTCTGGTGCCAATCATGTTGTTATCACACTAGACACGCCAAGTTCGGGATGTATCATTCTTACCGCTGGCGGTAAAGGAGATACAGGACCATCTGGTGTAGCTGGACCTTCAGGCGTGCCAGGACCATCTGGTGCACAAGGTGCGACGGGAGCAACTGGCGCACAAGGACCAAGCGGAGTTCAAGGACCAAGCGGGGTAGCTGGTCCGTCAGGAGCAACAGGTGACACGGGTGCAACAGGCGCTACGGGAGACGCTGGACCAAGTGGAGCCACAGGACCGTCTGGCGCGACAGGCGCAACAGGCGCAACTGGAGCCACTGGAGCGCAAGGTGATCCAGGTCCGTCAGGCGCATCAGGACTTCAGGGTCCGCAAGGTGAACAAGGTGAGCAAGGACCAAGCGGCGTTGCTGGACCAAGTGGAGCACAAGGTGCAAGCGGCGTTGCTGGTCCTTCAGGAGAGATCGGTCCATCAGGCGTAGCAGGACCGTCCGGCGCACAAGGTCCAAGTGGAGCAACAGGAGCCCAGGGAGAGCCGGGAACGATTGACACACAAACATCTATTAATGGTCTGTCAGGTGTGGTTGGCCTTATCGGAGTTAGTGGTATTGTTGTAGATGCTAGTGGTAACAATATACTTATAGGAACCGACCCTGAGATTATTGAAAGTCTGATTACGCTAAGTGGTATTGTTAATAGTGTTTCCTCTGCTTCATCACCACTTCAAACAACAACCTCAATCACCCTAGTAGAAGCCCTGAGTTTAGATTTCAACATCTTAGAATCAGGCACTTATAAAATTTCGTGGAGCATGGAAGCGTCTTGTAATAAGTCGAATAAGATATGTCAATTTATTGTAGAGTTAGACGACATAACTACCTTAATGGACTCACAAACAACATTCAATGTTGCGGCTGGCAATTTACCATTCGGAGGTTTTACCCATGAAATTCTAGGATCGGGAACACATTTTGTAGACATCGATTTTAGGTATGCTGATGTTGGTGTTGGAGAAGCTGAGTTAGAACGTATGATCTTAGAAGTCTGGAGGATTGCAGGATGACACTATTTTTTGATTTTATCAAAGCTGTCGATGCTGAACGGCTACATATAGATATAATCGACTCTGGCTTAATGTCAGTGCTCGAACACGTGCACACACTAGGTCCAACAGACGTCCGTATTGCCGTAGATAATAGTATTACGCCAACACAAGAAGCTACTTTGTCAGGTATTGTTGATGCACATATTAACATTCCTTTACCTCAAGATCCAGAAACATCAGGTGTGTTTGTTCATACTATTAATGACCTTTCTGGCTTGATTACTCTCACCGTCAATCAAGGCGACGCCATCACTAAACAACAAATCAACGAAGGCGAAGCTACGTTTGATATTACGGCGGTTAGATCTCTCAATGGACTGACAAGTGTAGTTTCTATTGGATCGGGTGTTTCAAATCTAATTGAATTTACAACTAGTGAAACTAGTGGTATTATACTTGATATTGATCCAACTAGACTTGAGACCGTTCTTACCCTAAGTGGTATTTCAAAACTGATTGCGGCAGAAGAGTTGACTTTTGCTTCTACGACATCTACTACATTCGTAGAGTTTTTATCACTAGCTTGGAACGCGCCAACTTCAGGAGTTTATAGGGTGCAATGGAGTTTTGAGGGATCTGCTTCATCTAATAATAAAGTGTGCGAATTCAGAATTCAGGTTGATGACTCAGCAGTGTTGTCAGACCTAATGCTTATGACGACTTCGTTTAACGTTACTAATGGAAACTTACAATTCGGTGGATTCGCGCAATTCGACAAACCCGATGGAGATCACTTTGTTGATTTTGATATGCGATTCGCAGATACAGGTGGTTTTGCCGCAGAAGTTGCTAACCTTAGGCTTGAAATATTAAGAATCACTTAGATAACAGGATAATAATATGGCAATTACAAAATATTCATACACCAAGAAAGTTAATGTAGCAAAGCTACAGCATGAAATTTCTATAGATGCTACTATAACAACAGCAATAGAAAGTATCAGTCGTAAGAACAATGATGTAGACATCTATATGAAAGCGGCTTTAGCTACGGCTGAAGAGACCGCCTTGACTAGTCTCGTTACTGCACATGATTCAACCCCTATTGGCACACCAACTTTGCTTTTAGATGATGATGGTGCGACTATGACACGCCCAAAAATGGCAGCTATAGGACGACACCAACAACTTCATGGTATGTTGTTTACGACAGCTATGGAAGATTCATTTCAACAACGAGATGCGAATGATGACAATCTTCAATATGGCACCATGACTTTTTATGATGTAAATAATATTCAAGTCAGCGGCACGGCCAATATGCCTAAAGCCTGCAAGACAACAGTAGATTGGGAGCCGCCATTTGATTATGAAATTATGGGTGGTGTATGCCATCAGATGCAGATACCTAGCGGTAGATTAGTTCTAAATGTTATAGCATTACCAGATATTCCCACCACTTTGGGGGGCAATATTAGATTCGTTCTTTCTACTGATTTACGTTTTATTGGTGTAGACGCAGGGCTTCATGTTGCTGGGCAGACCACTAGTGAACTGATATATAGTCCGACCCTGCATACAAATAAAATACAGATGACATTTCACCATGCGTCTGGTCTTCAGCACGACCTATATCTTGGTTTTGAAATCTTTGTCTAATAATATCTTAAGTTAGTGTATTATAATCTAACGGCGGGAGGTCCGCCGGCATTTGCAAATAATTTAAAAAAAAGAGTGTAATTATGGCCCTATTTAACACGAAAGTCGAGTTTGTCGGCAGTGGTAAGATCAAGGCTAACGTTGACACTATCCTTTTCGAAGATACCTACCTAACGGGCACCTTGGCGCTCGCACAGGCTGGTCATGCCGATTTGGATGTGCGCTTCGTAAATAACTCCATTCTAGGTGCTCTTAATGAGCTACTAGATGGCTTGATCGAAACTTCTGGCAGCGTTAACGTCAGTGTGCAATGCTATACGGAAGCTGTAGACACTGCTGCGTTTGTTCATACCCTAACCCACGACCTAGGAACCCTAGATCTTATGGTGCAGATGTATGATGCTAACCCAGCTAGTGGTCCTGTTGCAGTTAACGTTATCACTTGCTACACACCGTTAACAGATGACACAGTTCAGATCGATCTAGATGCGTCAGCTTCTGGCTACTTCGTAGTCTTTGGTTGCCCAGACCAGTCCTAATCTGAGCGGATAATATAATGGAGCCACCTTCGGGTGGACTCCATTCTTTTTGATAGGTATAGAATGGTTAGGTTTAATAGCGACGTCGTCTTTATTGACGGTAGCGGACAAGTCCGATCTCAAGTAGGAGATTTGACACTACGTTCAAATACAAATGGTGACGGAGCTGTCATCGTTGGAGACGCCTTCTCTCTACGCCCTGAGATAGATTTGAATGCAGATCTCGGTGTAGGAACTATACGTTGGAAAACCTTATTTGCTACTAGTGGTGATCTAAACAATATCTTTATTGATAACACTACTAATACTGTGGCTCTTTTGGTTCAACAAGATGGCGACGTTGATGCTGTTTGTATTGATAAAACTGGCACCGGCACAGGCTCTGCGCTTAATATTGTCAATGATGGCACGGGAGATGCCGTAATTATTGATCAACAAGGTGTGGCTAGAGCGGTGCAAATTTTTCAAAATGCTGATAGAGAAGGCATGCGAATTACGCAAATTGGTGCCAACATTGGATTATTTGTAAATAAAACAAATACAAGCTTTGGCAATGCACTTCAAGTAAACAACGCAGGTATACGTGATGCTGTAGAGATTAATCAAACAGGAAACGCCGCAGCTCTTGAAGTAAATCATAGTCCTGCTGTAATAGCCGTAGTGATTAATAAAAACAACGTCGGAGGAGGCGATGGACTTCGGGTTAATAATGCAGGCACTGGCAAAGCTGTAGAAGTTAATCAAACTGGTGCAGGAATAGCATTACAAATTAATCAAGACACTGACGTTAATAGTCTTGAACAAGATTGCACAGATGCTACTTATAGCAGCACAGCACATCAAATACAAACAACTAGAACAAGTAGTGTAGACTTTAATTATGCTGAATATCTGAGCAACGCTGGAGGTAGTTCAGATGTCCGTATCCGTGGAGATGGAACAATATTCGCCACTAGTGGCAATTATACAAATCGTCCTACGGTTGGTATCAATGAACTTCTTCCTGCAATTACAGAAGACACAACACTATTTATTGATCCTACGGGCGACGATCTAACAGGCGATGGTTCTAGTAGCACCCCTTGGCTAACATTAAGACAGGCATTCAGCCATCTTAATAACCTATGGATAGCTGGCGGAGTTGATGTTATAATTGACGTAGCGAATGGTGTTTATACAGACGTGCCACAAGCCACATTTGAACACCCTAACGCTTCTCAAGTTAGCGTTATTGGTGATACTTCAACACCTATTGCTAATACAATTACTGATGTTAGCACTGGAAGTAAAACATTTACAGTGGCTGGCGATCACACAACATTATTCCCCAATGGTAGCCTTTGCTATGTGATGGGGTCAACACTGAATGACAGCTCTTACACTGTTGTTTCATCAACCTTCAGCGCTGACACAGTAGTAACGGTTGAAGAAAGTATTCAAGATTCTATTCCTGGTGGATCATTATATGACTGTCCAGCAAGTGTCAATTGTATTTTTGAAATGGCATCTAGCGCAGGAATTACTATACAGTCTTGTGTTCTTCAAAAATTTGATGGTATATGTCTTAAAGGCAATATTAGCACACCATCATCAGGTCTTGTAATACGTGACCAAGGTGGAGTTTCATCATCTGGACCAAACTTAGTAGCTAGTGGTCACTTTGTGGGTATAGAATTAAAGAACAGCTCTTCATTAGTTGGTGAAACATTAGTAGTGCATGAGTGTGACTTTGGTATAGAGGTTGCTGATCACTCTGTCATGAAAATCAGTAATGGTGCAGTAGCATCTAATAATACAACTCGTGGTTTACTAGTTCGTCTTGGTTCTGCTATGGAAGTAATAACTGCTGGATCTGATGACACTCTTCAAAGTCTAGTTTGTTCTAAAAATGATGGCGATGGTATACATCTTCTTCATGGAACGCTCGCTGCTTTTTTTGTTCAAGCTATTGGCAATACTGATACAGGAATATTGGCTGAATTTAACAGCGTGTTGGAAGCTCGTTTTGCAAAATCATGGCATAATGATGTCGGTATGCATTCATTAGATGGCTCGACTATTTTCTGTCCAGATTCAAGTGGTAGTCAAAATACTTCCCAAGGATACATCGCAGACAAGTCAAATATTTCTGCATCGGGTAGTGTAGCACAAAACAATGACGTTGGTGTTCTGGCCACAAGGGGTAGTTTTATACGCTTTGATGATGGTATTGTGGATAGCAATACAACAACTCAATTCTCACCAGCTATTAATACTGAAGGAAATGACAATTCTTACATTACGGATGTGGGATAAGATATGTTAGTAATTATTAAAAACGGAAAGGTTATTGCGACTCATACTGATGATCAAGATCTGACTGTCCACTTTGAATCAGGTGGTGCTTATGAAGGTGCTACACTAGTTGGAGTTCTAGATGGAACTGCTGTTACGGGTGATGATGATCCCCGAATAGGTATGGCAGATGATATAGCCATTAGCGGCATCCGTCTTTTGAGAAATCAGAGACTACAAGATTCTGACTGGACGCAAATATCGGATTCGCCTTTGGCTTCTGGAACCCAAGCTAATTGGGTAACCTATCGTCAGGAGTTGCGAGATTTTCCAGCTACTGTAAGTAACCCACAAAATCCGACTTGGCCTACAGAACCATAATTAATAATTAGTGTATGATAAAAGTAAGGATTTAATGCCTATAATATCTAACGGAGTATACACCTATGTCATTATTTAATACTAAAGTCGAATTTGTTGGCAGTGGTAAAATCCAAGCCAACGTCGATACGATCCTATTTGAAGACACCTTCCTTACAGACACACTAGCTGTTTCTGAGGCAGGACACGCAGATTTAGATGTTCGTTTCATTAACGACTCTATCCTAGGTGCATTAAACGAACTACTAGATGGTTTGATTACAACCTCTGGCGCAACCCGCGGAGCTGAGCTATTCTTCACACCGGCAAGCGGCACGACATTTGTGATGGAGCATGGTCTAGACTCAGAAGTGTGGGCATGGGATATGTGGTGCACCGATGAAGATCCGATCGCATTCATTACGCCGGAAAACGTCTATCCATCTGGCGCTGATCATGTTGCAGTTGTATTAGATCAAGCCGCATCGGGACGTCTAGTATTAACTGTTGGTGGTGGAACTAGCCCTGGGGGCGGAGGACTCCACGTAGATGAGCGTGAAGCTATAGGAAGTATTATTCCTGACACCAGTGGTGTTTATGACTTAGGAGTTGAAAGTCTACGATGGCGTAACCTGTTCGCTACTAGCGGCACGTTTGGTGCGGAGAGTGTGAAGATTCAGGATTGTATCTCTATTACCAATCCGAACGCAGAGCCAGGGTTGACGATCAACCAAAATTCAGCCATCCAAGCTCTTGAGGTAAACAAGTCAGCAGGCACGGGTGACGGTATTAGAGTCAACCAAGCCGCAAACGCTCCAGCTCTACGCCTTGTTCAAACTGGTCAAGGCACGTCACTCTTTGTGAATCAAACTACTGATCGTCGTGGTATGCTTATCCAAAAGCCTAGCACTGGTGGAGGTGAAGCCGCACAAATTGAGAACGCTGGAACGCAGGCATGTTTGCGACTAATTCAAACTGGCACAGGACCAGCAATTACTGGCAGTATGAGTCAGGACGCTGACGCTGTAGAACTAGTATGTTCAAACGCCAGCTTCAGCAATACAGCACATACTACATCAGTGCCTAACGCAGCAGGCTCAGGTTTTAACTTTGCTTCATACAGTAGCCAAGATGGCCAACAATTCCTAATCCGTGGAGATGGCGCCTTCCTTGCAAGTAGCGGTATCCTAAATAGTGTCCAGACTACAACAGTAGATGACGGTGATGGAATTCTAATTCGAAACTCTGGTATTGGACATGGATTACTTATAATCAATGACAATCCCGCAGACACAGGAACAGGATTCGGTCGCGGTCTTGAAATTACCAATAATGCTTTCGCTGAAGCTTTAAGTGTTACACATAATAAGGGATCAGACTGGGCATTTCATCTTACAGTCAGAGAAGAATCTAACGCTAAAGCTATTGTAGCAGAAACAGAAAGCACGAGCTATACTGAGAATATGCTCCAACTACGGGCTGAACGAACAGCGAATGCTGCTTATAAATTCATCTCTGCTTTCTCTGGTCCCGGATTTGCCGACCAAGAATTTGCTGTAGATGGAGTTGGCGACGTTACTGCCGATGGCACATTCACCTCTCCTGCTGACTATGCTGAATATTTTGAGTCTAGTGATCCTAGTGGTATTGAGCATGGTTATGCTGTTCAAATGACTAGTAGTCTTATTGAATTAGCAACTAGTGGCGAAAACCTACTTGGTTTTGTTTCTGCTCGACCAGGTGTCCTAGGAGATGGAGCGCCGTTTAAGTGGCACAACAAATATCTTATGACTGACTTCGGCGCATACGATCTAGATGAAAATGATGATCGTCAAATTAATCCAGTGTGGAATTCAGGGCTTGAATATGTGCCTCGTTCTGAACGACCAGAATGGGTAGCTGTCGGACTACTAGGAAAACTATGGGTTAGAACTTATAGTGACCAACCTATTGCTGGTGATCATATTGCACTTGGAGTTAGCGGCATGATGATTAAAGCCACAGATGAAACATTAAAGTATCGTGTAATTGCATCCGGTATTCCGTTCGATATCGCTAAGGGATATGGAACAGCGCGCATTATCTTTACATCCTAATCTCAAATAGATTAGTGTATCATACTCTATGTTCACATTTCTAGAAGTCATAGGTCCGATTTTACAAACTGGTGCTGTAGGCGCCATGCTTGTTGTTATGATCCGCTGGATTAAAGCTAAGGATCGTAAGGGTTATGAGATGATTGAAGAACAAAACGCTGAACGGAAAGAAATGTATCAATCACATAGCGAGCTTATTCAAGAGGTGACCGTCGCGCTAACAGATAAGAATAATACGGATGATAAAATGGCGGCAGCTATAATAAAACTAGCTGAAGAGCTTCGGGAAATTCGTGAAGTTCTCAAGGAAAGAAATAATGGAACAACCTAAGCGAGAGCAAATGTCGGTGCCACGTCTTACCGAACAAACCAAAGAGATGAACGGTAAGTCTGGTAGGAAATTGTCACAATGTATCGATGACTTGATGGACCTACTAGAGGAGCAAGATGAAAAGACTACTAACGAGTCTGATTCTGTGCGTGACACTGAGTAGTTGTGGAGTCCTAGACAAAACTATTGATAAAGGACTCACCGGTGGAAGGGAGCTAATTGCTCACACAACAGAAGAGTTTGGCAAACTTAAGACTGAAACACTACAAGAAGTGCGCCAAACTATAGAAGAGGTAACCCCAAAGATAGTGGAGTCATTCCTAAATGCTGACGCGATAGCGTTTCTGATCGTTGCTATGTCTCTCTTGGGAGGATTGGTAGTGCTTACTGCACTGTGGTTGATTTTAGGTGCAGCTAGGACAGCATACAAACGGTGGCAACACCCGCCAGATTGCTCAACACGACACCTAGATAGGCAATAGTAAGCAGGCGCCACAATACAGCCCAGCGAGGCGATGCAGCAATAGATCGAGGAATCATCCAAGCAATTAAGGCTGCTCCACCTAGCTTAATGGTAGTAAACCACGCAACACCATCGGGTTGTTCAAGCACAAATCTCATAACGGGATTTGCTTCTACTTGTGCACCTAAATGAAAGATAAGGAAAAGCGT
>SDBT01010340.1_pt1 | contig 15073 bp, 20 predicted proteins | sample 2277101 | NCBI WGS metagenome assembly SDBT01 (sample SAMN10404973, study PRJNA504765) | marine sediment metagenome | isolation source: marine sediment core GS10_PC15, 103 cmbsf | place: Arctic Ocean: Southern Knipovich Ridge | collected 2010 | reverse complement strand
GTACCATATTAGACTGTTGGAGATGTAATTGACTTGTACGAACAACGAGCCAGCAAGTACTCATTTATGTCACAGGAGGCTGGCGGTTATGAGTTCCGAGGAACTGTTCTGGCTGCTACCTCTATTCTTGTAAGCCTAACTGGCTATGGTTACGCGAATGGGAAACTCGCTACGGTGGGGTACATGGACCCCGCTGAAGGGCACACGTTCTACGAGGAAATTATTGCAGGGACCGGCACAACTCCCGGGGCCAAGATAACGGTAATTGGAGGACGCTATGACAAGGGGTCTGGTGGTAGAGATGACAGCGGGGCTTTGTTTGGCGCTGATGGAAAAACGCTGTTATGGAATGCTCTGGATTGGCTATCGCCACAACCTTCTGAAGTCTGGGTGGATGATGACTTTACAGATGCAACGCCCGGGTGGGGAACAACTCACTTTGCCACCATCCAGGACGGTGTTACTGCAGTAGCTGCAGGCGGTACGGTCAACGTGGCGGCGGGGACTTACAACGAATCGGTCACTATTGATAAGCAAATAACGCTACTGGGTGCCCAAGCAGGCGTGGACGCCCGTAACCGCTCCGGTGCAGAGTCAATCATCGATGCCACAGGCTATGGAGTGGGCATTTATATCGGAGGCGAGGGCGACCATACTGTTATAGACGGGTTTGAGGTGAAGAACTCCGAGTACGTGGACGAGCGTGGCGCCGGGGTCGGTCTGGAGGACGGGGCCGACTATGTGACCATCAGAAACACCTGTGTTCATAACAACACGAACCAAGGAATTCAGTCCTTACTGCGAGACAGCGGCCACCCCATCAATAACTACATCCTCATTGAGCACTGCCGTCTTGAGGCCAACGGGGATGCGGGCGTGAAGGTCTACGGCAGTTCCCATGTTACGGTGCAGTACAACCTCTTTCGTGACAACGGGGCCTATGGCGTGTTGGTGTGGAACTACCGTACCCTTACCGGTTACGTATTAGATGATGTCCAGATACTTCGGAACCAGTTTTTTAACAACAACGACAACATCAAGCTCGACGGCGACACAAAAGGTATTACAAATGCCGTGGTAGCCTTCAACGAAGTCTCTTCTGGCAATAGAGGAATCTATGTGCGGAAGAACGTTACTTCGCCGCAGATTTACAATAACATAGTAGCCTTGAACGATATCGGCATTTATATTCGCACGGAATCCTACCCCATTGGCGATTTGGTTATTAACAAAAACAATATCTATAGCAACACAGAATATGGTCTAAAGAACGATGTAACCGCGACCGTCGATGCAACTTACAACTGGTGGGGTGATGCTTCAGGACCTGATGATGATGCAGAAGTTATTAATGGCACTGGTGACAAGATCAGCATCAATGTGGATGCTACACCCTGGCTGGACGATGAGGTTGGCGATTACGAAAAAGTGGCTACACAAACTCAGACTAATATCGGTCCTTCTGGTGGTCAGGTTCAGGTAACCATAACCTCAATACCCACTGCCAGCAATTATTTAGATGTTTATCAGGTAGGCTCACTTTCTGGTGACCCGGTGACATCCGGAGAGACCTTCCCCGGCGGTTTTGATAAACGCTCCAATATTGTCTGGGGGATTGTTGAGACAGGTACTGTCACTTCGACTTTGGTGTTTGACTATAGCAATCAGCCCGGTGTCAGTGATGCTTCAACGATTGAAATCTTGAAGCGCGACAATGCACAGGATAATATCTGGGATGAGGTAACCGAGACCTCCCGTGACGATGTGGCTAAGACGATTACCCTTACCGGCGTTACCTCGTTCAGTGAATATGCTCTTGGTGCCGGTGGAGACAACACCCTGCCTGTAGTACTCTCATTATTCACAGCACAATTAATTGATAACACACCCATCCTGAACTGGATCACACAAACAGAAACAAATAATTCAGGTTGGAATGTGTATCGTGGAGAAAGCGAGAATGCTATTTCAAATGAAGAAGCATTTCAGATGAATTCTGATCTTGGTTTGATTCCTGGAGCAGGAACCACCACCGAACCAACAGAATACAGCTTTGAGGATTTCTTTAATGTATATGCTGGAAACACCTATTATTATTGGCTGGAAAGTGTAGATTATTCCGGCGAGACAGATATTTATGGTCCGATTTCTTTAACGATTCCTGAGAATGAATGGCAAAATCCCAACTCGCCTGAAATACCCAAACCTTATGGTTTACATCAGAATTATCCCAATCCATTTAATCCAAATACAGAAATTAGTTTCATGATGAAAGAAAACTGTATTGCAGAATTAACAGTTTACAACATCAAAGGTGAAAAAGTCTCAAACCTATTCCAGAACAAATCTGTTTCCAAAGATGAACTGATAATTTCAAATTGGGAGGGCAAAGATGAATCCGGGAAAGAAGTCTCATCTGGAATTTATTTTTACAAGTTGAGAACAACCAAAGGGAATCATATTCGTAAGATGGTCCTGATGAAATAGCTTAAAACCTTGAAAAGGTTTACAAACAGAGGAGTTCTCTCAAGTAGATCTTTTCAATGGTTCACTCGTGTACCTTGTCCCTATCCGGCAGGTGCTAGAGGTTTGTTTCAACTTAACTCATCCGGCAACTGCCGGATAAGTCAAGTTTCCATTTTGTCTGAAAAACCGACTTTACGGACAGACTCTAAATAGTGTTTGTCCGTAAATATAATCAGTCTCCTGTCATTGTAGCAGTTGTAGAAAGTTTCCAAATTCCGGTAACAAAAGTCATTATTAATGTAGAAGGTATTACTGTTTATATTCAATACACAGAGAAAAATTTTGGTAAAGAAGTAAATTCTCCTGTAATAGAACCCATATTAAAAGAAAAACTGTCGGATTATGGTTTTTCTTTTTTAGATGGTATTAGTGAAGCTGATATTATGATTGCACTGGAAGCAGATACCAGGAAAGGTAATAAATACGAAGGGTTGTGTCCAGCATTTGCCGATGTATCTATTTCGGTTATCGATATGAGAAGCGGTGAGGAAATTTTTAAGGATAAAATTTTTAATGTTAAAGGATTTCATTCAAATTATACGGATGCCGGCTTGAAAGCTTTGCAAAAATCTGCAAAAAGAATTAGTGTTGAAATATTACCTAAATTTGTTGAAATAATTAAATAAAGCATCTAACATTTCCCAATTCATTTTCAATCATCTAACCTGTTGAAAATAATACAAATATGGATAATAATAATTTAAAATTACATGAAATCAGTACAATACTATAGTAGAGTAATTGATTTAAAAAATGAAATTTTATCAATAACCCACACCTTTTTAACCCGTGAAATCCGAAGGATATTTCTCTGGGTCAGGTGTGGGAAGCAAGATCAGAGATGTAGATAATACACCGTTTACGGCGTTCTTATGATGAGTAACAATAAGAAATGAATTGAACGGCGTGAACACCGAAATGTTTGTCATTAGTGTTATTCCCCTACCTGAAGGTAGGGGTTATTGATCATAAAATAGGAAAATTAGATAAGTATGATGACTTTGATAAGTTTAAAAATCCAACTGGGAAATGTTAGAAGCATGAATATTTTTTTATAAATAGATAAGTTCATTATTTCTGAGTCTAACAAAAAAAAACCTCCTTCCGGAGGTTTTTTTGTGAAAACTTATTTTCACTTTCTTTTCATTTTATCCATTTTCTCAAATGGCTTTTTGCAATGACCTTTCTGTTGCATCATTTCTTCAACTTTTGCCTGTTGGTCAGCGTCCAAAATATTCCAACGTTCTTCCTGAATTTCGATTTTCTTAATTACCAGAGTTTCTTTGAGCTTGAAAATATCACTGACAATTTTTTTTGCTTTTTTGAAGTTCTTAGTTTTTAAAGCATCTTTCTTATCGATTTCCAGAATGCGAATATCTGCTTTTGTGCGGATAGTTTCCTTTTTGTTGGATGAGTTCAATTCATCCATCTGTTTAATTTGCTCTTTTGTAAGATCTAGTTCGTCATGCATCTTATCAAACATTGAGCCTTCGACATTACGAGATTCAAATTTCGATTCAAATTTCGGATGTTCAAAATCTTTTCCATGTTTTTCACAGGGATCAAATCCCGGTCCATCAAATGCCATTAACATTGTTGATAAGGCAACAATTCCTGCGATTACTAAAATAATCTTTTTCATCTTGTCCTCCTGTTTTATTTTTTCCTTTTACTAAAAGGTCTTTTAGGTGCAAAATTTCTATTGTTTTGGGGGAACTTAGAGAAAAATTTTTGAGCTTCCTCAAAACTCATCTCTTTTCTTAATTCAATCAAAGATTTACCCAATTCTATTTCCATAGCAGTTTGTTTTTCAATAGCATTTTCCAGCATCATATTCAGAAGTTCTTCATTGAAATCGGGCTTTTTCAATTCCTCAATAAAATCAATTTTTGATTGATGGAAATCATATCGAAGCGGAGCAATATGTTCTTTGCACATCATAAAATGCTCTTTTAGTTGAGGATGAGGTGTAAATCTGTGTCCTAAAAAAATCTTTCTCCTGTATTGTATGATTCCGAATGTACCGATAAAAGCTAAATTAAATGCTAATGATATAATAACAATAATTATTAGAGTACGTTTTGACATTATTCCACTCCCTCAAAATAACTATACAAAGTTTCCTGTCCGAATTCCAGTTCGCTATTTTGCTGGGATGAAAAAGCGATATCACTCAAAAGAAATCCCGAAAATAATGAGAGTAGCACTGAAGCTGCAATTGAAAATTTGAGAACATATTTTTCCATAAATCCTTTGTTGTCTTCTAATAAAATCTGGCGTACAGAAGCTAAGATTCTCTGGTTCAGATATTCAGGAACTTCGTTATTTTTGTATGAGGAAAGAAATTGATTGATAGAGTTTAGTTCTCTGATTTCATTTTGGCAGAACTTGCAGTTTTTCAAATGTTCTTTGATTTCTTCAAAATCATTTTTAGATAGTTCTCCATCGATGTAAGCATTTAGTTTTTGAATGTAACTGCATTTTTTCTTATCGCTCATTTTCATCTCCTCGATATTTTTAGCCGCTAAGAACGCGAAGTAACGCTAAGTGTTTATTTTATTTATCTTCGTGCTTCTTTGTGAACTTTGCCTGCCTTGTCGTAGTCCCGCTATTCGGGACGAAGGCAGGTGGCTAATCATTTTCATCTCCTCTATTTTAAAAGACAAAATTTTCTTTCATATCCTGCGATATTATTTTTTTTAATCTCTTTTTTGCCCGCACAAGTTTTGAATCTACAGCAGAAATCGTGGTTGATAAAGTTTTCGCAATTTCTTTATAACTCATTTTCTGATAAAATTGTAATTCTAACAAAATCGCATATTTTGGCGGTAATTTGCTGAAAGCTATTTTTAGGATTTCAGTTTTTTCATTGTTGGGATTCTGTTCATTTTTTTGAGTTTCTTTATAAATAATCTGTTCCTGTGTAAGATTTCTTTTCTTTTTCCTTGATTTTATCAGGTTCAGAGCTTTATTATAAGCTGTTTTATAAAGGTAGGATCGATAAGCATTTTCATTGATATTTTCCATTTTATGATAGAAGGAGATAAAAACATCTTGTAAAATATCTTCCGCATCTTCCTGATTACGCAGGATTTTCAGAAGATAATTAAAGATTCTTCTATTATTCTCTCGGAGAATAAATTCAAATTCAATTCTATCCATAACTTTGCCGAAGTCTCCTTCATATCCTAAGACAAAACTTAAAAAAAATCCCTGCGTTTTTAAGAAAAGGAATTTCTTATCAATAAAATCCTTGCCAGCCAAAACCCCTATTTTTTTTTTGAACAAATTTGATATGAATTAAGAAGGTGTATTATGTCAAGAGTTTGTGATGTTTGCGGGAAAGGTCCTCTAACTGGAAATCATAGAAGTCATGCTTTGAATGCTACCAAAAGGAGATTCTATCCCAACCTCAGAAAAATTAAAGCTGAAATCGACGGTAAAGTAAAGCGAATCAAAATTTGTTCCTCTTGTTTGAGAGCAAATAAAGTTAAAAAAGTTGTTTAAAAGAGGAGACCGATTTCGGTCTTTCTCTTTTTTTGTTTCCAATTGTTTCCAATTTATCAATTTATAAGTCAGACGCAGATTAACGCAGAGTAATTATGATTATTTATGAAAAAAGAATATCCGACATCCAATTCAGCCTCCGCCAAGATACATCTCGGCAGATCGGGAATAATCAATAATGAAGGAAAAAAGTCAGTGTTAGTCAGTGAAAGTCTGTGGCAAAAAACAATTAGATGGAGAACAAAATGCAAATAATTGTAGAGAAAATAAATTTTCCGGAAGGATGTAACATTATTTTCGGAATGTCTCATTTCATCAAAACAGTGGAAGACCTTTATGAAGTTTTGATTAACAGTATGCCTGTGATAAAGTTCGGTTTGGCTTTTAATGAGTCTTCCGGTCCCTGCCTTGTGCGCAAAGAAGGAACTGATAACGAATTGATGGAAATAGCAGTTGAAAATCAGAAAAGAATCGGTGTGGGACATAGTTTTCTGATTATTCTAAAAGATGCCTTTCCCATTAATGTTTTACAGGCAATAAAAGGTTGTAGAGAAGTTGTGAATATTTTTTGCGCAACTGCTAATCCGGTAGAAGTTGTTTTGGCAGAAACAGAGCAGGGACGAGGTATTCTGGGTGTGATAGATGGTTTTTCTCCTAAAGGAATTGAGATTGATACGGACATCACAAACAGAAAAAAATTCTTAAGAGATATTGGTTATAAAAGATAAGCAATTTAAACTTATTGAGCTTTTTTCAGACGTAACAGGGAATTGATTATGCGAACTTTTCTGGCTTTAGAATTACCGGTAGAGATTAAAAATCAGATATCTGATATTACAAAAGAGTTCAGAGCTTTTCATCCACAAGGCATTAAATGGGTTGAACAGGAAAATATTCACATTACACTTCAGTTTATAGGGGAAACCAAAACGCAGGATATTACTGAAATTTCCGAATTTCTAAAAGAAGAATTTTCACGAATTTCAAGAATCAAATTCTTTTCTCCATCGCTGCAAATTGTGCCCGGAAGAAATCCTCGCATTATCTGGATTCATCTTGAAACAGAAAATAAAGACATTTATAGATTTTCAAAGAATATTAAATCCTATTTGCAAAAACTTGGTTATTCTCTGGATAAAAAACCACTTAGATTTCATATAACTTTAGGAAGAATAAAAAAAAGATTGCCAGATTTTTTCATTAAAAGTGTTTTAACCAAAGAGATTCCATTTTCGGAAATTGAGGTTGCAGAAGCCACTTTTTATCAGAGTATTTTGCGTCCGGAAGGTCCAAGATATAGTAAAATTGGGCAATATAAATTAGAAATTTAGGATTTTTATTATGTTTAATTCCAAAGCAATGAAAGAACTTAAGGAATTGCTTGTAAAAAGTTTTCCTGATTCTATCGAGAAAGTAATTATTTTCGGATCTCAAGTTGATGGAACTGCCCTCAAATATTCAGATTATGATATCCTTGTGGTTCTAAAAAAAGGGTATGACTGGAAATTCAAAAACCGGATTTATGATAAAAGCTGGGAAATAGATTATAAATATGATATTCTAACAGATATAAAATTAATTTCAAATAATGAATTAAAGAGTATCAAAGGAAAATTACCATTCATTATGAATGCAGTTGAAAATGGTGTAGTATTATGACATTATCTGAAAAAGAACGAGAAATATTGATTGAAAATTATTTACAAAAAAGTTTAGAAACAATAGAAAAAGTAGATTTTTTGATTAGAAATAACGAATTATCTCTTGCTATCAATCGAATTTATTATGGAATCTATTATTGCCTGTCAGCGTTAGCAATCAAGAATAAGTTCACAACCTCAAAACATAATCAATTAATTGGTTGGTTTGATAGAAATTTTGTTAAAGAGAATTTGATCGATAAAAAATATAGTAGGATAATTCATATAAGCATTAATGATAAATAGATATTAAAAAAGAAAAAAATTATGAAGAAAACTGAAGTAGATAAAATCATTATTTCTTATCTTAAGAATTACGAACCTACCAAAATTGGTATATTTGGTTCTTACGCAAGAAACGAAAATACAGAAGAAAGCGATATTGATATTCTTGTTGATTTTAATAAAAAAACCAACTTGTTGGATTTAATTGGTATAGAACTTGATTTATCTGACCTTTTAGGATTGAAAGTTGATTTAATTACAGAGCGTTCTATTAATCCTAAATTAAAAAAATATATTTATAAAGATTTGAGAATAATTTATCAATGAAAAAGAATTTTTACATTTATCTTGAACATATATTGGAAAGCATAAATTCTATTGTTGATTATATCAAAGGAATGAATCAAAAGGAATTTTTAGAAAATAAAATGGTTCAGGACGCAGTAATCAGACATTTAGAAATTATTGGGGAAGCTACAAAAAAAATTGATAAAAATTTTAAAGAAGAATATAATTTTATTCCTTGGAGAAAAATGGCTGGAATGAGGGATAAATTAATTCATGATTATATGGGTATTGATATCTGGGCTGTTTGGGATACTGTTGATGATTATATACCAGAACTAAAAGAACATATTGAAAAAATAATTCAGGTAAATAAATGAAGATATAAGTGAAAAAATGACAATTAAATATAAAAGATCAACATTAAAAACAGCAACGAGTCTACCTGAAAATGGTGTTGTTTAGAAAATAAGAAAATATAAGGAGAAATTAATGTATGGGACGAATTGTCGCAAATGTAACCATCAAAAATGTTATCAATATTGAATATACAATAAATTGTGATGCGTTGGTGGACACGGGTGCTGCAAATATGGTTTTGCCTACTGCCTGGAAAGACAGGTTGGGTAATCTAAATAAAATTCGTGAAATCGAATGCGAGACGGCAAACCAGCAATTGATAAAGGGAGAAATATATGGTCCCGTAGAGATAAAAATTGAAGGATTTGATCCGATTTATGGAGAAGTTCTTTTTTTAGAGATGGAACCTGCAAACGGGATATATGAGCCATTAATCGGGTATATTATCTTGGAGCAATCGCAGGCTGCAGTTGATATGCTTGGACATAGACTTGTTCATGTTAAAAAAGTAGATTTGAAAAGAATTTTTCAGATACCTAAGAAAAAAAAGGAGTAAATTATGGACACAAAGGATAAAACTTCAGCTTTAAAAACAGCAATGAACCAACTGGAAAAACAGTTCGGAGTAGGCACAATAATGAGGTTTGGTGATAAACCAAAAGTGAAAGTAGGCGTTATTCCAACCGGCGCCATCAATCTTGACGCAGCACTTGGAATCGGTGGAATTCCCAAAGGTAGAGTTACTGAAATCTATGGACCTGAAGCTTCCGGGAAAACTACTCTTGCCTTACATATTCTTGCTGAAGCTCAAAAGCTGGAAGGTGTAGCTGCTTTTATTGATGTAGAACATGCTCTGGATCCGGTTTATGCAGCTCAGATCGGAGTTGATACCGAAAATATGCTTCTCTCTCAACCGGATGGTGGGGAGCAGGCATTGGAGATTGTAGAGACTTTAGTGCGCAGTAGTGCAATTGATTTGATTGTGATAGATTCTGTAGCTGCGCTTGTTCCACGTGCGGAAATTGAAGGCAGCATGGGAGATACTCATGTTGGTCTGCAAGCAAGGTTAATGTCTCAAGCTCTCAGGAAGCTTACAAGTATTATCAGCAAATCCAATACAGCAGTGATATTTATTAATCAAACCAGGATGAAAATAGGTGTTCCTGCCTATGTGAATCCTGAAACTACAACCGGGGGTGTGGCATTGAAATTCTATTCTTCCGTGCGCATCGAGGTGAGAAGAATAGGTTCCATTAAAAAAATTGGAGCAGAAGCTGAAATCGTTGGTAATAGAACCAGAGTAAAGATTGTGAAGAACAAATTTGCCCCTCCATTCAAAAATGTAGAAGTTCCAATTATTTTCGGTCAAGGAATTTCCAGCTTAGATATTCTTATTAATATTGCTGCTCAGAATGATATTATAAAGAAATCCGGTTCATGGTTTTCTTATGGAGATATGAAAATCGGTCAGGGAAGCGAAAAGGTAAAAGAATTTCTAATAGAGAATAATGAAATTCTACAAGAAATCGACACTAAAGTAAGAACTGTTCTGGGGCTGATAAAATCATCTGAAGATGAAAATAAAAATCAAGAATAAATCAAAAACTATTTCTTTCGTTTTTGCAAACGATGAAATTTGGGGGATTTTACCGAAAAAAATCCTCCATTTTTTTTCTTTGAATTCTCAAACTCAAGTAGAATTAAATAATGAGAAATGCAGAGAATTACAACATGAAATCGAAAAATTTGCCTGGGACAAACTACTGAATTTTCTTTCTTATCAGGAAAGGTCGGTTGGGGAGTGTAAAAACTATTTGAAACAATTACCTGTGGAAATGAATTTGATGGAAAAATTGGTGCAGAAAGCGATCTCCTTTAACTATGTAAATGATTCCAGATTCGCTGAACTTTTTGTTGAAAGTTTGATTGGAAAAAATAAAAATGTTCTTGAGATTAAAAATAAACTTTTTGAAAAACAAATTAGCGAAAAGATAATTAACGAAACCATTGCAAAAATATATTCAAAAGAAAAACAGGATGAGATATTAACAATAAACGTGAAAAAGGCTTTGCTGAGATATTCTAAGCTTCCTGATGAAGAAAAAATAGATAAAACCTTAAGCTATTTAACTCGAAGAGGTTTCCCATATTGGGAAGTGAAAGATAAATTAGAGAAAGAACTTAGACGCAGTAAAAGAATTAGACACAGATGAACGCTGATTATTTATGATTTAATATGATCTTGTTCTTTTCAATTTCGATAAAGTTTACTTTAATAAAAGTATTCGTTTCATAATTAATCATATTCAATCTGTGTTAATCTGCGTCAAAAAAGGGAGGAGATTAAATGAACCAAATAAAAGTAAAAGATATTGTAGCTCATTTTCATAAAATTGCGAATCCGGAATTAGCTTATGATTGGGATAATGTAGGTTTCCAGCTTGGAGATGCAGAAGCAGAAGTAAAAAAGATTATTTTAACTTTGGATGTTACGGAAAATGCTATCAAAAAAGCAATCAAAGAAAATGTGGATTTGATTATTTCTCATCATCCGTTAATTTTTAAGCCCATTAAAAATATTATAAACCCGCTCTATTTAAAACTGATAAAAAACAATATTTCGGTTTTCTGTGCTCATACGAATCTGGATTTGGTTAAGAAGAGAGTAAATTTCGCTCTTGCTGATAAACTCAGCTTACAAAATCTCGAATTTATTTCAAATGAATCCGGAGCGAAATTATTTCATATTGCTGTTTATGTTCCTGAGAGCTCAGTGGAAGAAGTAGCCAATTCTGTTTTTGAAGCTGGAGCAGGAATTATCGGAAATTACAGTCATTGCTTGAACTACTATGAAGTAAGCGGTCAATTCAAACCTCAGGCAGGAAGCAATCCTTCAATCGGTGAGACAGGAAAACTGGAAAAAGTTTCTGAACGCAAATTAGAGTTTTTTGTAGATTCATTTAATTTGGATAAGGTTATTTCTGCAATGAAGCAAGCTCATCCTTACGAAACTCCAGTGTATGCAGTTTATCCTCAAGAAAAGCAGAGCGAAAATTTTGGACTCGGGTTGATTGGTGATTTGAATAAAGAATTGACGATCGAAGAATTTTCAAAATTCGTTAAAAAAAAGTTAAAAGCTGAATTCGTAAAACTCTGGCTTGCGGATAAGAATCTGAATTCTGTAATTAAAAAAATCGCAATTTGTGGAGGGAGTGGAAATTCACTTCTTTATAAAGTTTATGGCAGAGCAGACATTTTTGTTTCATCAGGTTTTGATTATCATACATTATTAGATTCAAAAATTCCGCTTATCGATGCCGGACATTTTTACACGGAATATCCGGTTCTGAAAAATATTAGAAAGATGCTTTCCGATTTTAAGGTTGAGATTATTGAACTGAAAGTTGATGAGCATGAGATACAGAAAGAAACAATAATTTAAAAAGATGTTATAATTTCTTCAAACAAACTATTTGTAATATTTTCTAACAATTACTTGACAGATTATCCAACAATCCGAATTTGTTGATCGGAGGTGGCAAATGGATAATTTTTATAAGTCTTTAGGAAACAAAATAAAACAATTGCGACAGGAAATCGGAATGTCGCAAGAGCAATTTTCCGAATTTTTGAAGATTGGCAGAGTTGCAGTTTCTCAAATAGAAAACGGATCCAGAAAGATTGCTGCGGAAGAGATAACAAAAATAGCAAAGGTTTTTAATATTTCTACAGATGTTCTTCTTTATGCAAAGAAGGATATAAAAGTTATTCTCGAGGAAGCAAAAGAAAAAACTCCTAAGAAAGAAGAAATCAGGATAAATGTTCCGCAAAAAAATCTTAAAAAATTCAAAGAAGTTCTGCTTTATATTTTAAACAAAATCGGCTCCAAACCGCATATTGGCGAAACCGTTCTCTATAAAATTCTTTATTTTATAGATTTTGATTTCTATGAAAAATTTGAAGAACAACTAATAGGAGCTACCTATCAAAAAAATAATTACGGTCCAACACCAAAGGAATTCATCAAAATTGTGAAGATGATGGAAGGAAAAGACCTGCGTAAGCTCAAGGATGAATATTTCAAATATCCTCGAACTAAATATCTGCCTTTGAGAGAACCCGATTTATCAATACTTAATGCAAATGAAATTCAGCTTATTGATAATGTATTGAACAAGCTATCGGATATGAACGCTTCACAGATCAGTGAATATTCTCACAATGATATTCCCTGGCTAACAACAGAAGATGGTAAAATAATTGAATATGAAAGCGTATTCTACCGTACAGCGCCCTATTCTGTTCGAGATTAATAGTGAAAATCTTCAACAAGATCACACAACTAAGTGAATTTGAAAAAGACTTTAAAAAATTGAAAAAAAGATTCCGAACTCTGGATTCCGACCTGGAAAATTTTATTAAAGTACAATTAATAATGTTCCATAAATTGGATATCGATAACAAAGGAATTGTTGAAATTTCAGGATTGGATATCGAATATCCCCCAATTTACAAAGCCCGTAAATTTACCTGTAGATCTTTAAAGGGAACCGGTTCCAGAAGTGGAATCAGAATCATCTATGCATATTTTGATAAGGAAGACAAAATCGAGTTCATTGAGATTTATTTTAAAGGCGATAAAGAAAATGAGGATAGGGAAAGGATAGTAAAACATTATGGACAATAAATTAAATTGGCAACACCCTGGCGGAAAACTTAGAGAACTTGGAGCAGAAAAATTATCTGATGCTGAACTCCTTTCAATTTTGATATCATCAGGAATAAAAGGTAAATCAGCGGAGGATATTGCTAAAGAGGTTTTAGGAAAATTTGGATCATTTAAAGGACTTGCCAACCAACCAATGAAAAAACTTTTATCTATCAAAGGGCTTTCAGATGTAAAAATTACTCGCATTGCTGCTACATTTGAAATTGCCAAAAGAATTGTTGATAAGGTTAAAAATAATGAGTAAGTTGGAATCAAAAGAAACAAGATTTTCAAATCCATTTGATACAACCGTTAAAAAAACTGAGCGCACAGCTGTTGCCATTTTAATGCATTGGATGAGAAATATAATTGAAGAAAAAAATCTTGATCTGGGTATGCCGGATGTTGAGACTTCAGGTTCTGATAGGAAAATGCCGGATTTGGTTATTTACGAATCAAGAAGAAGCCAAAATGTACTCTTGCTAATTGAAGCAAAACCACCATATTTTAATGTTTTTGACGAAGAAGAACTTAAAGAACCGGCACGAAAAAAAGCGAATAAAAGAAAATCAAAATATTTTGCTACCACAAATTTTAAAAATCTTATCTGGTTCAATACAGAAAAAGCAAATAATCCGATTAAATATGGTGAAGAAGAACAAATAGTTGAAAAAATACATCTTTCTGAAATAGAAGATTTAGACTCAATCGAACAACCTGCTTTTAGAGAACCGATCAAAAAAGCGTTAAAAAATTTCCTTATCAAATTAATTGCAATTTATTCAGGTAAAGAACCGGAACCAAAACACCCGGTCGATGAATTACTTATTTTCAGGTTACATGAAAAAATCAGAGTTTTAACTTATCATTATCGCTATATAATTGAAGATAAATGCCATAAAGATTTAAAATTCAGAAAAGCTTTGGGAAAATGGTTTTTTGACCAGGGCTGGAATTTTTCCTGGCAGTCGCAGGATTTTGAAAAAGCTGCCAGGCAAACCGCATATTTATTAGTTAATAAAATTCTATTTTATGATGTTCTTCAATCACAAAGACCTTCAGAGCTCGAACCTTTGCTAATTCATGAAGACCGTAGAGACAGCTATATAGTCGGGAAAACTTTACAAGCATATTTTGACTTAGTTTTAAGAATAGATTATCAGACAATTTTCGATGCAGACTTCATCGATACTATTGCCTTTCCGGATTCAAAAGATGTTGTAAAAGAAATAAAAGATCTAATAAAAGTTTTAGATCAATATAATTTCAAAAATATCCCTTACGATATTATTGGTAATTTATTTGAAAAGTTGATTCCTTTAGATGAAAGACATATTTTGGGTCAATACTTTACAAAAGCAGATGTTGTTGATTTGATCTTAAAATTTTGTTTGAATCATGAAGAAGATAAAGTTTTAGACCCAGCCTGTGGAGCCGGAACTTTTATTGTTAGAGCTTATCATCACAAAAAAATAATGAATGATAGATTGGAACACGAAAATATTCTTCCCTCTCTTTGGGGTATCGATATAGCAAAGTTTCCCGCTCATTTAGCCCAGATTAATTTAGCTATTAAAGATCTAAGTTCCAATAAAAATTACCCGAATATTATTAAAGAAGATTTCTTTAATTTTCTGGTTGGTGCTGAAGGTTTTGAACCCAAAGAGTGGAGAAAAAAAATTGCAAAAACTTTAGCTGCCAAAGAAATAGAAATCGAACATCCCCGCTGGTTTGATGTTATTGTTGGAAATCCTCCTTATAC
>SDBT01010339.1_pt1 | contig 15073 bp, 11 predicted proteins | sample 2277101 | NCBI WGS metagenome assembly SDBT01 (sample SAMN10404973, study PRJNA504765) | marine sediment metagenome | isolation source: marine sediment core GS10_PC15, 103 cmbsf | place: Arctic Ocean: Southern Knipovich Ridge | collected 2010 | reverse complement strand
GACGCAGTAGCCGTAGGTATTCTTAGCCGCTATCCAAACCAGGGCCGCCACAGCCGCCCCCCAAATCGCCGCCCCGGCCTGTACCCTTGTGTTAGGCAATACAAAATAAAGCAGGAAGAACACAAAAGTTGCTACAATATACGACGAAATAACGGGCGCAACATATAATAAGATGTTTTCGTGAATATGCCCGATACTCGAATATTGGGCTGCGGCATATATACCCGTTGCAATCAGCAGAGGCCCAAGCGTGACAACCGCCCAGTAGTTCACTATTCGATGCAAAAGACCTCTTCCCCTGCCGATATGCCAGATGTTATTGAACGCTTTCTCTATTGTGGATAAAAGAGCCATCGCAGCCCATATAACCAGAATCACACTGAAAAACGTTATCGAACCCTTGTACGTTCCCGCAAAGAACTTTGTCACTATTTTATCCAGATGGTCTGTAAGCACTACCATCTCCTTTGAACCCTGGTCACCGTCGATGGTGCTTTTGAAGCCTGAGAAACCCGCCCAGTCATATACGAAGCTTCTTATTTTCTCCCCGTAGTCACTATAGGCCGGCATAGCCTGAAATATCAAAAGCGTTACGATAGCCAGTGGGACGATACCAAAAAGAGTGTGATACGACAGAGCGGCCGCCTGCTGGCCTGAACGGTTTTTCTTCAGCAGTCTGGCGCAGTGCGACCATAGTTTGATTTGAAAGACCACAAAGCGGCTGGCCTTACCAAGCTGAGTGGTAGGTGTGGATAAAAGTTTTTTTAGCATCTCTGTTTCCTTTCAACTCTAACCCTGCACAAGAGCACTTAAAATTGCCGATTGGTCGGGCCACTTATGCATTTGTTATTTAAACAGCTCCTCAAGACCCTTTCTAAGCTCCTGCTCTAAATATTTTTTTAACTGCCCTTCAAGCAGCCTGGCTGTGTCAAGCTCCGGCTTTTCGATTGTTCCTTTAAGCGGAATCGATATCCTTTCGCCGGCGGTCTCTCTACCGACCCTTGCGGTTCTGCCAGTGGTAGTATAAGGCAAAGTTACCGTCATATTCAAACTTTTATCCAGCCCGATGACGCCCTTGAAATTGACCGGATTGTCACCGACATCCATTTGCATATCGTCATATCTCAAGAAGCCGTCCTGCAGGACAAATCTTGTCGGATGAATAGTGATATCCTGACCACTTTGGCTTGTTCCGGCGAGAGAAAGAATTGTTCCGAGCAAATCCGAGGCCTGCAAGCGCAGTTTTTTTATCGAGATTGTGCCGGTTACTTCAAGGCCGGTCAGGTCGGCCCCCTTGCCTTCTGTCGAAGACAGAAAAGGGGGCGGGAGCGCAAGCCGTTCGCAGCTGAAATTTAACACGCCACTGACATTAACGGCGCTGGCAAAAATCGGGTTCACATACATCAAAAGCCTCTCCGTAATCTTATCGTCGATTTGAATATCCGTCGCTATTTGAATCGGCCCGGGCGTTTTCAATAGTATTGGCTTGCGATTGAAGTCCGCCTCGCCGGCGAAGTTCAATTGGCCGTTATTGACTGTACAGGAAAAGGGTGCGATTGTGAAAAGGCCATTTTCGATTTTAATATCCAGCTCAGCAGGGCCGAAATTCAGGCCCAGATACCGGGCCCTCTTGAAGGCGAATTTGGCCTTTGCGCTAAGGCCGGCCAAGAGCTTCTCCATTTGACCGGCCGGGTATCCGCGGGGGAAAGTTATAGTCAGTCCGGAGTTTATTTGCGAGAACTCGACAGCTTCAGTCTGCCCGTTGGTCACCTTTAAGCTGCCGTTATTGACGACGAGGTCGATTTTTCTGATTGGCAGGGCAATTGGTCGCGATTCTCCGGCCGCCGGGGGCTCCTTCCGGGAGCTTTGGGGCTCCTCTGCCTGCCGGGCTTTAAGATTTATCTCTACTTTCGGCTCATCAATTATCGTTTTGCCGAAGGCCAGACTGCCCGTAAAAATGGAACTGTAGTGTGGTTTCGCAGTGATTTGCTTTACCTCAACCGAGGTTCGCCCGGAACTATCGTTAAAACTGAAGTTTGTAACGCTGATACCCCTCCACCAGCTCATTGAGAGATTGGCAAAATCTATTTTGCCGTCGATAGAGCTGTTGATTTTGGTCAGTATTATTTTCCGCCCCTTTTCGCTCGATACAAGCGCAGGCACGAGCAGAAACACTAACACAATCAAAACAGCCGCAAGTGCCAAGACGACTTTTAGTATCTTTGTTCTGGTTTTTCGCTGCGGCCTGGCCTTGAGGTTTTCTTTGGCTCGCATTGCTTTATCCCCCAAAAAAAAGTTCGCTTCCAAATCGAAACGGCGTTTACTAATACAGTGAAAAAAGTCTCCGGCTCACCGCGAGCTGGCTTGCCCGTGCTGCCGATAGATTATATATAATATGCAAAGCTATAGTTGCTTAGCCGAGCATCAGGTAAACCATCGCTGCCAGGATAGCTCCGGTAATAGGCGCCAGTACGGGGACCCAGGCGTATCCCCAGTCGCTGTCTCTTTTTCCGCCCGGCATAGGAAGAACTGCGTGTATAATTCTTGGAGGCAGGTCTCTGGCGGGGTTAATTGCATAGCCGGTCGTTCCGCCGAGTGACAGGCCGATAGCAAGAACGACAAGCGCGACCGGCAGGGCATCCAGCGCCCCGAGGCCTACCTGTGGTGCAGCGAGGTGCAGCACGGCAAAGACCAGTACGAACGTGCCGATAATTTCCGAGATGAAATTAATGGGTATGTTTCGGATTTCCGGGCCGGTACAGAATACCGCCAGCTTCAGGTTCTTGTTATCAGTCGCTCTGAAGTGGTCCCTGTAGTGCAGCCAGACCAGAAAGGCCCCGATTGCGCCGCCAATCAATTGTGCGGTGATGTATGCGGGTACCTTTGCCCAGCTAAACTTTCCGGCGACGGCCAGTCCTAAGGTTACAGCCGGATTGATGTGCCCGCCGCTGAAGGCCGCTATGGTAAAGACCCCTATGAACACGCCCATTCCCCATCCGAAAGTTATCACAATCCAGCCGGACTTTTCGCCTTTCGTGCCTGTTAGAACGGCGTTCGCCACGACGCCGTCACCCAGCAGAACAAGTAGTGCTGTCCCAATAATCTCGGCTATAAAGGTATTCAATCTGACGCTCCTTCCTCTTTTTGGTTGGTATTATTGTCTTACCATAAACGGTAAGTACGGCGGCGTTGAATCGCAGCCTGGTGGCTTTTTTAGCCGCTCAGCAGCGGGATGTCAAATTTTTTCAGCCAACCGGCGTTTTTTTTGTTCGTGGTGGTGAAGGGCATCTTTGGCTCTGCTTAAGTCCTTCCTGACTTAACTATCACAATAACAGGGAGATAGCAAAGAGGTGTTGGATTAGGCAGGAAACTATTGCTGAAAAAAGCTTGCATCAGCCAGGCATATTGGGTATTTCTTGCGGCGAACAAGCTCAGAGGCGCTGCTGAGCAGAGGTTATTTTGGAAATGTCAGGCAAAGGCGTCGTGCCCGGCTGCTGAAGGGAAGATAGAATGATTCTTGCGATTGACCAGGGAACTACAGGAACCACTCTGTTGCTGGTAAGTGAGGAGGGGGTCATTGTTGACCGAGCATACCGTGAGATTACCCAGTATTATCCGCAGCCGGGGTGGGTGGAACACGATGCCGAGGAGATTCTTCACAGCGTGCTTGAGCTTGCCGGCAAGCTGGTCGCAAGCTCTGCGGAGCCGGTAAAGGTCATAGGCATCGTCAACCAGCGGGAGACGGTTGTGGTGTGGGAGAAAAAGACCGGCAGGCCTGTTCATCGAGCGATTGTGTGGCAGGACCGGCGCACAGCGGAGATTTGCCGGCAGCTGAAATCCGAAGAGGCCCTCTTTCGTGAGAGGACCGGGCTTTTGCTTGACCCTTATTTTTCGGGAACGAAATTGAAATGGCTGCTCGATTCGGACCCTGACATCCGCTCAGCCGCCGAGGGCGGCGACCTGCTCGCCGGCACTATCGATACCTGGCTGGCGTGGAACCTGACCGGCGGTTCCGCTCACGTTACCGATATCACCAACGCCTCCCGGACTCTCTGCTGCAATATCCACACCGGCGACTGGGACGACGAGCTGTTGAAGCGTCTTGGGCTGCCCCGCTGCATTTTTGCGAAAATCCACCCCTCACGAGCACTCTTTGGTCACTGCCGGGTCAAGGGCCTGCCCGATGGCGTGCCCATAGGCGGTATCGCCGGCGACCAGCAGGCTGCTCTGTTCGGCCAGGGCTGTGTTCGGCCGGGACTGGTTAAGAACACCTATGGCACCGGATGCTTTATGCTTTCGTTTTGCGGCTCTGATGCGACAATACCATCGGAGCCGGTTCTGGTAACCTCGGCCTCAACGCCATCAGGGCAAAAGGCCTATGCGCTGGAAGGGTCTGTCTTCGTGGCAGGTGCCGCGGTGCAGTGGCTGCGCGACCAGATGCAGCTAATCAGCAGCAGCGCTGAGAGTGAGGCTGTCGCCGAGAGCGTTCCGGATACCGCCGGCGTATATGTTGTCCCGGCCTTCGTCGGTCTGGGTGCGCCGTACTGGGACGCCGATGCCAGAGGAGCGATTCTCGGGCTGACTCGCGGCACCGGCCGGGCACAAATCGTGCGCGCGGTTCTTGAAAGCATTGCCTACCAGACCGCCGACCTTCTGGCAATGCCCAGCCTGGCGAAGAATCTTACGGAATTGCGCGTCGATGGCGGTGCGTGTCAGAACAATTTCCTGATGCAGTTCCAGGCTGATTTGCTTGGTATTCCGGTCAATCGGCCGGTTGATATTGAAACCACCGCTCTGGGCGCAGTTTATCTGGCCGGTCTTGAAGTTGGCATCTGGTCTGATTTTGGCGAAATCGAGCATCTGCGGCGGACCGACCGCATCTTCGAGCCGCGTATTTCCAGAGACCAGCGAGAGCATCTTTTGTCGAATTGGCGAGCGGCTGTTAAAAGGGTACTCTCTGACAGGTAATTGTGAAATGCAATCCATCCCGGCTAAGGAATCGGCCGGTGAACAAGTACGGGTTGTCAACGCTGCTTTCGCTAATCTCGTTGCCGTTATCATCATAGGTGTAATTAGTCTCGCCTAATCAGTCAGAAAGCTGGGACTTTTTCAACAGGCCCACTGGACTCCATTTTCCTAATCTGAGTATTTCTCTTCGGAAACTACCTCTCCATCCCTGTATATGGTTTTTTGAATTAGTTTGCCGTTACGATACGTTTTTTTTACCCCTGTGAACGGATATATATGTCCATCCTCAAATTCATCTCTACTATACAACTGTCCATCTATGTACATTTCAGTAAAAGTTATCTTGCCTTTCAAAGCATGCTCTTTGTAAGTATACAGCTCTCCTTTACCCCACTGTGCATCCCAAGTTATTTCATAGTACGTTCCATTTGTGGAGTACAAAAACTTGTCCAGTATTCCCAACTCTTTCGGATTTTCCGGTATTTCCGATTTATAACAATGTGCAAGAATAGCATTCGTCAAATCTGTTAGCTTTGCTGGATATTGACCGTGTGTATCATAATACTCGTCCAGCCTTTCACTTATTACAGCATTTAAGAACGACATATTAGAATCATATCCTATTTGCTGGCTGATTTTGTTAAACTCCTTAAGGATATGGAATGTAAACCAAAATAGGCCAGATACAATAACTAAGGCTGACACTGCTAAGACAGGTTTATGTTTAACTCTCATAACTGCGACCTTCAACAGATGGTTTAATTTGTTCACCCACGGTTACTAATCGGTATGTATCTTAAGTTAGATCATCATAGGTTTAATATTACTGACAGGCATATCTTTTTATCGATTAAAAAAGCTTTTAACGAATCAATCTTCCTATTCGCACGGTGGAGGAGGGCAGTATTTTTTAATCGCTCTCCCGTTGACCCAGTTGCGACTTTTACCAATACCCTCCCAATCCAAACACTAGCCCGAAGAGCAACCATATGACTAGACCAATAAAACTTATGACAGCAGTGACAACGGATAGTAAAGAGTTAAGCCAATGCACCTTTGTAGCAGGACGAAACAAATATGCCAAGATAGCAGCTGGTGGTAAGACCACAGCGGTAATCCATGCGAGCCAATCGATTAGCATCATCTCTGACGAATGATGCAAAACGATGAGCCCGACAGAGTACAAAGGACCGAGTTGAACCACAAGCCACGCAAGAAGAAAGTTTAAAAGGCCATAATCACCACGTGAAAGTATTGGCACAAGGAACGACACTACTGCTATGCAGCATATTCCGTATATAATAAGGATTACCTTACCTCGTTTTAAGACCACATTCCTTGCAGGCATATGCTTTCTCTGACATCAATATGCTCTGGTTGCCTTTATGGCAGTGCCACGATATCTCCAAGCCGGCCATATGTCATGCCTAAATGATCCCAGGACCGACGCCAATTCCGCCGTCGCCACCAATCATCATAATCGGCTCATCAATTCCCGGGCCGTAAATGAACTTTCGCAATAGATTATTACTGCCGTTGTATTCGCAGCGTTGCCGGCTTTCGGCGGGGTTACTCGAGCATTATCTCATCGGATTTGTCTTTGACTATGGAGTCAACTTTGTCGGTGTATTCTTTAGTAATATCGTCGATTTGCTTTTTGCCTTTATCGCGGTCATCTTCGGTGATAAGTTTGTCTTTCTGCTCTTTTTCGAGCTGCTTGTTCGCCTCTCTTCTTATGTTGCGAATACTGACCTTTGTCTGCTCGCCGGTCTGTTTGGCCTGGGCGACGAGCTGTATTCTTCTTTCCTCACTCAGCGGGGGGACACTGAGCCTGATTAGTCTTGCGTCCACAACCGGTGCAATGCTCAAATCGCTGTTTTTGATTGCCTTTTCTATCTCTTTGACTGAGGCCGGGTCGAACGGCTTAATCACAATCATATCAGCCTGTGGTATTGAGAGAGTTGCAATCGTTTTTATCGGCGCAGGCGTGCCGTAATAATCGACCTTTATGTTCTCAACCAGCGCTGTAGAAGCTCTTCCGCTCCGAACGGCTTTTAACTCATTCTGCAGGATTTCAGCCGCCTTTTTCATCCTGGATTCGCCTGCCGAGATAATTTCATTAGCGGGCATCTGCAACCTCCGCATCTGGTTCGTAGTTCATAGTTCGTGGTTCGTAGAAGGAAACTAAGAACTAAAAACTATTCACTAATATAGGTGCCAACCTGCTGGCCGCAAAGGGCCCTGGTTATATTGTCCTTTTTGAAAATATTCAAAACAATGATGGGAATATTATTGTCCCGGCAAAGAGTTATTGCCGAATGGTCCATTATTCTAAGATTCCTTTTTAGCACCTCGCTGTAAGATAATTTTTCAAACAGCTGTGCATCCGGATTTTTCTCGGGGTCGTCACTGTAAATACCTTTAACCTTCGTTGCTTTTATGAGAATGTCCACATCGAGTTCGGAGGCTCTCAAAGCCGCACAGGTATCGGTAGTAAAGAAGGGATTTCCCGTTCCGCCGGCCAGTATTGCGACTCTTTCGCGTTCGAGGTGTCGAAGTGCCCTTCTGCGAATAAACCGCTCACATATCGCAGGGACCTCGATTGCGCTGAGGACCCTGGTCGGCTGGCCCAACCTCTCAAGCGTCTCCTGAAGCGCACAGGCGTTGATGATAGTGGCTAACATACCCATATAGTCAGCGGTGTTTCGGGGTATATGGCTGACCTTAGAGAAATTCTCTCCTCTAAGGAAGTTGCCCGCGCCTACCACGACGGCTATCTGCGGGCCGAGCCTGAATGCCTCTAATACCTTCTTGGCAATCGAATCGAGCGCAGGGCCGTTAATCCCAAATTCGCCGGGCCTGCAGAAACTTTCCCCCGAAAGTTTCAATAATATCCGCTTATATTTGCTCTTTGCCATTTTCTCATATCTTGTATCCCGTGTCTCGGTCGAGATACGCTTCACAATTGGCAGGATACGTTTCTTATCCGACTTCGAACCGGACGAATCTTTTTATTTTTGCCTCGCCGCCGGCCTGCTTGGCAGCCTCAGCCAGAACCTGCGCAACTGATTTGCTGTCGTCTTTCACAAACCACTGCTCAACGAGGCAGTTTTCGGTAAAGAACTTTTTCATCTTGCCGTCAATGATTTTATCGATGATATTTGCCGGCTTATTTTTGACCTGCTCGGCGAAAATGGCTCGCTCCTGCTCGATTGTCCCGGCACTGATGCCGTCCCTGTCCATCGCCATCGGCTTGGTTGCGGTAATGTGCATAGCGATATCGGCTGCTGTCTGTTTCAGCGCATCGGCTGACGCTATCTTTTCATCGCTGGTATCAATCTGAACCATTGTGCCGACTTTTTCGTTGAAGTGAATGTATGTGCCAATCAAGCCGGGGGTGGAGATATAGAATCTGGCATAATCACCAACTACCATTTTTTCCCCGGTTTTGCTGACGGTTTCGGCAATGATTTCCGAGAATTTTTTGCCGTTAATTTCTGTTTCAAGAATAGCATCTGCGCCGCAGTCGTCTTTGCATTCAGCTATATAATCTTTAATAGCGTCGACAGCTGCCATAAAATCATCGCTCTTGATGACAAAATCAGTTTCGCAGCATAGTGTTGCCAATGAGGCCCAGTTATTACCTTCAGCGGTAACAACTATTCCCTCTGAAGTTTCCCGCTCGGCCCGCCTGGCCAAAGTCGCAAGACCTTTCTTCCTGAGTATCCCCATAGCCTGGTCAATGTCCCCGTTTGCCTGCTGCAGGGCTTTTTTGCAATCCATCATCCCTTGTCCGCTAATCTTGCGAAGTTTCATCACCGTTGAAGCCGGAATTTCCACCATTTCAAGGACTCCTGTTTCGTATCTCGCATTGTGTTTAGTTCATTTTCAATTTTCAATTGGAATCTGGAAATCGGCAACTGGCAATTTAATGTTCGTCACCCGGCGGCTTCGGTTCCTGCTGCTGGGCTTCGGCCTCTTTCGGGGCCGGCTCGACTGGCTCGGCCTGTGTCTGTTCCGCAGCCGATGCAGCGTGTGGTTCGGCCTCTTTCGGGGCCGGCTCGACTGGCTCGGCCAGTGTCTGTTCCGCAGCCGATGCAGCGTGTGGTTCGGCCTCTTTCGGGGCCGGCTCGACTGGCTCGGCCGGTGTCTGTTCCGCAGCCGATGCAGCGTGTGGTTCGGCTTCGTTCGCGCGGGCCAGAGCCGGCCTTCTTGAACGGACCCGCTTCGGCCGTTGTGCCGGTTCCTGCTGAACCGAAGTCATCGTCTTAGCAATCGCTACCGCATCAGCCAGCTCGTTGAGTATCAATTCAATCGCCCTGATTGAATCGTCATTTGCCGGAATTGCTACATCCACAGTGTCAGGGTCTGAGTCCGTATCGATAAGGCCAATCGTTGCAATCCCCAGATTCTTTGCTTCACACAGAGCAAGATATTCCCTTTTTGCATCAACAACCACAACTACACCCGGCAGACGGGCCATCTCGCGGATGCCCTGCAGATTGGCTTTTATCTTTCTCATCTCTCGTTTGAGTCTCGATGCCCGTTTCTTACTCTCGCTCTCAAGCGTCCCATCCTCCTGCATAGCTTCCAACTGCTGCAATCGTTGCAGCCGGGACCGTATGGTTCTGAAATTGGTAAGCATTCCGCCGAGCCAGCGCTGAGATACGTAGTGCATTCCGCACTTGTCCGCAACGGTCTCAACCGCCTTTTGTGCCTGGCGCTTGGTGCCTACAAAAACAACATCCTTTCCCGAAGAAATCACCTCAATAAGAAGTTTCTTGGCAATCAACAACCCCTCGAAGGTTTTTTTGACATCAATGATATGGGTATGGCCGCGCTTTGCGAAAATAAAAGGTGCCATTTTAGGATTCCACCGGCTCACGCCGTGTCCAAAATGCACCCCAGCGTTAATCAGTTCACTAACCAAATCTTTAGCCACAGAAAACCTCCAAACAATTCACAAAACTCACCTCTCGCCTGTCACATACAGGCAGCTAAAACAAGAAAGCTAATGTACGCCGAATAGTATGTCAAGAATTTTCGCTAAATATAGCTAATATTTAGGCCTTATAAAGAAATCGGGAGTAAATTCACTGCCTCTGAGATTTTTGTCCGCTGCTTTGGCCTCATTGCAACCCTTACAGGATGTGCTCGGCCTCCGACTCGTTTCGGAAAAGTTAGCATTTGAGAAAACAAGCTTTTTATAAAACGTTGCCGGCATACTAAATTTTTTTTACACAGCCCGGATTAAGAGTTAAAATAACTCGCGGCCGCTTTTGGGCCAATGTATATTACGTGGACCTGCTTTTTGGAGGGCAGTAGATTATGAAATGTCCGGCATGTGAAAATCCGTTACAGCAAATGACCGTCTCAGATATCACGGTCGATGTATGCAAGGGTGGTTGTGGAGGAATTTGGTTTGATAGTTTTGAACTCAAGAAATTCGACGAGCCGCATGAGTCTGCGGGCCAGGCACTGTTGGAGATGGAACGGGACCAAAGTATAACCGTCGACCATACCGAGAGGAGAAAGTGCCCGAAGTGTGATGACATCATTATGATGAGGCACTTTTTTAGCGTTAAGAAAGAAGTTGAGGTCGATGAATGCCCGGGTTGCGGCGGCTTTTGGCTTGATGCCGGTGAGCTGGGTAAAATACGCAGCTTATTTAATACCGAAGAAGAAAGACACGAAGCGGCCCAGCAGTATTTTTCAGAAGTTTTTGGCGACCGGTTAGCCGAAATGAAGGCTGGAAGCGAGACTCAACTTAACCAGGCACGCAAGATTTCAAATATGTTTCGTTTCATTTGTCCGAGCTATTACGTTCCGGGAAAACAGGATTGGGGCGCCTTTTAGTTTTCCAGCGGAGCGTTCACATAACATATCAATGCACCTGAGGTGTCTTTCACAGATACCTCGGCGGGTGGGGCTCTATCGCATCCGGTTTGGCCTGATGGCACAATAAATTGCGGTTCGGCAATTAATCACTTTGGGTCAATAACAAAAAAAACAGAAAAAAGGTAAAAATTTACGGAACAGAAACCCACTTTTGCGTATCTTGTTAAATGGACAAATAGCAAACAGCGAACGAAGGCTGAGCGAAATCAGCAGGTCAACGGCATTATTTTTATTGATATCAAGGTGCCGGCTCCGCGGTCTCGTAGCTGTTGAGTTCATCTTTCTGGCTCATCCAGCACGCCCAGGCCCAGTCGGCCGAACGGGCAACGTTACTTACGCGCATCTCGTCAATTGTCCCGTGCCAATTAGGTGGGTCACCCCTGTTATCAGCGCCTATTTTATGTGTGTAAGTAAATGTTATATCACCGCCTGAGATGTCGATTGCCTTCTCCAAACCGCCATCAAGATACATATAGAAATTGCCTGTTGTTCTCTCTCTTATCCAGGCAACATGGTGCCAACTGTTGTCTCTCAAATCAGTTGTTCCGTGCTCATTGATTTGGCCGCCTTTCCACCAAATCCTCATTTGACCATCGTTGTTAAGCTCCCAGTTCGAAGTAATACTGTAATTGCCAAGCAAGATACCCACTCTTTCACCTGGCGCAAGACCGCCACTGCCCACTGTAGGAACCTTCACCAACGCCGTGACAGTATTTGAAGTTGAGCCGATAGGTAAAATTGATGCCAGAGTTATCTGGTCGTTGTCGCCATCAAACATATCTGCACCATCTATTTGGCCGGAGGCATTTTGATTTACTCCGTTTTCGGGCGTTCCATTGTTGGCATTTGCGGTCGAATCGTAATGCGTGCCGCTGGTCTCGCTTAGATGCCAGACGCCGGCGTAGCCGTCCGACCACGTCGAGCCGTCGGTGGTGTAGCCGGGCGGGGTGGTCTGGCCGGAGTTGCCCCAGTACGCCCAGATATAATCGGTGCTGCTGGAAATCTCCAGCACCTGTACCCAGAGGTAGGAATTTGAGCCTATGTCCCATTGCTCTATCTCGTAGTTCAAAAACTCTGTCTGGCTCGAGTTGACGAATCGCAAATCGCCGCCGGTAACAGATTCGAACTGGCTGTAGTCGAAGCCGTCCAGGGTGTCATTGAAAACGACCAGTGCCGGGAAGTTAATCAGCGTTTCCGGCTTGCTGTATCCGGAGAACGTAATCTTCATCCTGTACGTCCAGCCGCTTAAATCAACGGCAGTATCGGTATCCAGGATAGTGACCGTTCCACTGCTCGGAGACCCAATCACATATGGACCCGATGCGAGGGTTACTTCGACCGTCTCATTCGGGTCAGTGGCGGTGTCGTCAATTGGTGTTACCGTAATTGTGGCGCTCGTTGCCCCTGCCGCCATCGTAACAGTGCCACTGAGCGGCTCGTAATCATCGCCGGAGCTGGCCGTTCCATCGACGGTATAGTTCACCGTCAGCGCCCCGTCCTTTGCCTCCACCTGTCGATATACAGTAAACGTCCCCGTATCCGTACCTTCTTCTGAAGCACTGTCATCTGTGGCCTGAATCGTCACTTCAGCGGTTACATCTGAGATTGTGACCGTTCCACTGCTTGGAGACCCAATTACGTACAGACCCGGCATTAGTGTTACGACGACCGTTTCATTTGGCTCACTGGGGACAATATCCCAAATTGGTGTTACCGTAATTGTGGCACTCGTTGCCTCCGCCGCCATCGTAACAGTTCCGCTGAGCGGCTCGTAATCATCGCCGGGGCTGGCTGTTCCATCGACGGTATAGCTCACCGTCAGCGTCTCGTCCTTTGCCCCCACCGGCCGGTACACCGTAAACGTCCCTGTATCCAGAACTTGCTCTGAAGCACTGTCATCTGTGGCCTGAATCGTTACTTCACCGGTTATGAATGCAGACGAGGATGTTGCCCAGCTATCGCCGTACGAATTCGGGGCGCGGAACCGGTAGTAAGACGTGTCAGGTGAACTCAGCCCCGTTATGTTGGCGAGAAGCGGACCCACCGTGTTTATGCCCAAACTGCTCGAGTTGTCCCAGCCGAACTCGTCCGTCCCGCCGTCACTTGTGCCCCGGAAGACGCTTATCGAGGCGGTCGCATCTCCACCCGTGGACGTCAGGTAACCGTTCAGGTCAGCCGAGCTGGTCGTAATGTTAGAAGCCCCGCCATTATTTGTTACGCCCGGCAGCATTCCACTGAAGCAGTGAATGCTGCCCTCCTCAGTGCTGGCATAGAGGCAGCCATTAGCAACGGCCAGTCCATACGCTTTGCCGTCTACCGCAGCAGTCAAGATGCGAGTGCCGCCGGCGTCGAACGCCGCAATCTCGCCATCGCCGCCGGCAAACAGGATATCACCGGCCTTAATCAGCGCATAGGGATAGGCGTAGCTTACGCTCCAGACGACGGAGCGGTCGCTGCGGTTGATTTTATAGATTTTTGTATCGGTGTTGTAGTATGCGTAGGTTGAATCAGCGATGAGGTAATTGGCGCCGCTGACATAGCCCATATAAGCTGTGGTGCCGGCATTGAACTGCTGGGTTTTATTGTCTGCCTCCGTCGGCCCAGACCAGAAGTGGCTTAAGTCGGGTGTCAGAAGGGCCCAGCAGCCGCCGTCTCTGTTACCACCGAAATACCCCGCATACGCACCGCTGCTGCGGTTATATACGGTGGGATAGGTTTTCCCTGTCGGTACAATCAGAAGGCCTGGCGTAGCCAAGAGGTATCCCTGGGGCGGCAAAGACGGGGCACTATTGGTCCAGCCTCCGGTACCGTCGGCTGCATTTCGTTTGCAGATATACATACCCTCCTCGGGGAAGATACCAGCGGTCCAGAAGACATCGGGGCCGTCAACAAGGACGGAGCCTCTAACTGGCCAGACCGATATCATCTGTTCATTTCCCCAGACCATTTTGTCGGTTGGGCCGGCCCGTTTGCTCCAGATAAGCGAGCCATCGGCGGCGTTGAGGCAGTAAACATAACCGTCGTCGCTGCCGACAAAGACCCTGCCGTCGGCAACATGTGGTGCGAAACGTACGGGCCCATCGGTGAAGAAGGTCCAGACCTCGCCGCCGGTGTCGGCATCGAGACAGGTAACTGCCCCACTGGTAGATGAACCAAAATAGAGCAGGTGACCAACGACGGCGACATCGAAACAGGGGTCAAAATTCTGGCGGGGCTTGAGGTTGTACCAGCCGTGTGAGTAATCGTGCATGGCGGGCGATTCGGTCCAGGCCGGCGCCGGTACACGCGAGGTGGCGTATGTCCACGCCTCGATAAGGGGCAGTTCCAGCTGCTCGGATGTGATGCCGCCCCGGCGAATATCATAAAGCCGGGCAGGCCAATCCCCGGCAGCGGCGGGAAGAGAGAGAATTAAAACCAGTGCCAGAAGAGCCGGCGTTCTCAACATTAAAGTCCTGATTATTTCGGTCATAACCTTGTTGCTCGAATTTTCACTTATCATAGTAACCTTATCCAAATATTTTTCTCGCCTTTGTCCTGCCGGCACATTACTCCCAACAACCTACTGAGGCAGCCAACCGATGGAGGTCTGGAGGGTATAGCCGCAGGTACAACCATTACTGTATGCCGGCATCATAATGATACCGCCGGCGGGAATTATACTTATATAGCATCCGGGCCTTGCGGCCGAGCAGAGCGGAAAGTTCCAGCCGCCGCTGAGGCTGTAGATGCTGGCATAGGTGCTGTTACGGCTGAAGATGTGAGTCATCGAAGCAGAGAAGTCGGCACAGTTTGAGCTTGGACAGGTGAAGCCGAAGGATGTGCCGTCATTGAGGTAGTAGCTTCCAAACTTCATATAAACCTTGTCGCCGACAATCATAGGGTGCTTATCCTGTTTGCCGTGGTTCCAGTCGCCTGAGCCGGCGCCGGAATCCCAGTCCTTATCCCAGGCCAGTGCGCCGTCCTCGCCATTGTAGGCACGGTAGTGATACCAAAAATTACCCAGGCTGGTGCTGCCGGAAGCCAGGACGATGTTATTGGCATAACTGAGGTACATGCTGTTTTCGAAGGGCAGATTATGCTGTTCGCGCCACAGGAGCTCACCGGTGTTCTTGTCAAGTTTAACGAGGTACTCGTTGTTTCCGTTGCAGAAAGTTAGCGGGATTACGCACCCGTCTGCATCGGCTACCGCGCCGGTATCATAACTTTC
>SDBT01010338.1_pt1 | contig 15073 bp, 12 predicted proteins | sample 2277101 | NCBI WGS metagenome assembly SDBT01 (sample SAMN10404973, study PRJNA504765) | marine sediment metagenome | isolation source: marine sediment core GS10_PC15, 103 cmbsf | place: Arctic Ocean: Southern Knipovich Ridge | collected 2010 | reverse complement strand
ATTTCATTTAGGGGACTTTACTAATTATAAAGTATATAAGAATCTTCAAGAAACTTTTGGAAAAGATAAAGTAATTGGAGTTTTAGGTAATATGGATAATCATAAATTAAAAGAAATATTACCCGAAAAACTAGAATTTAATTTGTATGGACATAAAATTTTTATGACACATGGGATGGGTGGGCCAAATATAATAATAAAACGATTAAATAAGAGGTTCAATTTATCAAAATATGATATCATAATTTTTGGCCATGTCCATCGACCTTATAATGAAAAATGGAGAGATGGGAGATTATATCTCAGTCCAGGAACACCTACTGATAAACATTTCACTGATATTAACTCTTATGGATATATGAAAATATCTAAGGAAGAAATTGAGCCTGAAATTATTTATTTATAAAATTAGAATAAAAAGTTTTTTTATGCTGCTTCCATTGTCTTTCCGGAGAGTTTCTTATAATGATTGAGTACGGCTTGACGAGCAGCATATACAAAAGCTCTCTTTACATTAGTTCCCTGTATTGCTATTGTCTCATAAATCAGTACATGATTTAACTTTGCTGTATCTAAAGCTTGCCTGATCTTTGAAACTTCTACAATATCAGTTAGGTCGCGTTTGTTTGCACAAAGTACAGCCGGTACTTCAGGAGGATCAAAGAGTGCCGGGGGTATTAATCTATCACCATAGAATTTAAGCAATTCTTTAAGAGACCATATATTCTCTCCCCATTAACAAACAGCAACGTCAATTTGCTGATTTTGGTCGATGAGAGAATCCCATGTAAAAATAACGGCGTCTGTGCCTTTGAGAACAGTTTGTCTTTGGAATTTATGTCTTCGTTGTCCAGCAACGGTGTAAACTTGAAAAACTACATTTGAAACCCTTGCAACTACACGATCGAAAAAGAGGGTCCGACCAGTGGGATCTTGGATTTGCTGCATATCGCCTGTCGCTAACCCTTCACGTTTATATACCCATTCAAGTGCTGTAGTTTTTCCACCTAAACTTGGACCATAAAAACATATTTTAAAAACAAGTGTTCCATCGCCTCTCCGAGAGGGAATATTTGCCACCTATATATTTTTTTATTTTCATTATTATTACCTTATCATATAACAAAATTTCATTTCTACATTATTAAATCTATAAAACTCTGATAATATAAAAATTTGTAAATAGAAAAATTTTGTGTTTTTAAAGTATTTAAAGTACGCTTCTTATCTATTAAAAAATTAATTAAAGACATTTTTTATATTGTTCTATTTGTCAATTCACAGTTTCAATTATTTAAGTTCATAACATTATGAACTAATTTAGTTCTTGAGATTAAAGAATATACTTATCCATTTAAAAAGATATATCATTATCTGAACTTTTTCTTTTTTCAGAATATTAAAAAATAAGACTTTATACTAAATGAATTTAAATTAGGGAAACCACGTGGTAGATGGTCTACCGGCCCCGTCCTTCCAAATTTCTCCCTGCCTTGCCTTCTCAATATAAAATTCATGACGCTCTTGATAGCATTTAACGCAATACCAGGACTCAGCATCAAGATTAAAAGTCATGTCGCTGGTTCGAGAACCACATATTGAACAGACGCAGATGGACTTATCCCGAGCAGTGCGTAATTTATCTGTCTTATCAGTTAATATCCTAAATCTCTCTTTATCATGATCTAAGTTTAATTTTCTTCTTTCTCTTATCAGCCTACTGATCTCTTCAGTAGCTGCTTCTAAAATGATATATCGAAGGGAATTTCGAATTCTCTGGAGCCGGGGATTCTTGATTGAAATCGTTCTTTTTTTGTTCATCATTATTCACATATCTGTATTATTATTTAAATGAAAAAAATTAAATTTCTTTAAAATTTTTAAAAAAAATATTTTCATTATCTTTTGAGTTGATTAAAGAGAAATTTAAAAATTTAAAAAATAATTACATTATTGCAGATATGAATGATTCTATAAATATTGAAATTTTTAATCAGGATCTAGAATATTGTATAAAAACGTACGAAAACAATAGATTCGATTTAATGAACATAGCTGCTAATCGCCTAATGGAAAACAGTATTTTTCTTGAAAATAAAAAAATTTTCCTTATTGCAGCTATGTTTAAGGATATTGCTAATGATTACATGGATATATTCCAAAATAAAATAGATATTTTCAATTCTGCTAAAGTCTTAGGAAAAAAAACGATTACTTCTATTAAAAATAACTTTTATAGTGGTATTAGTATTGAAAGTATTTGGCAAGATTTCCAAGAGTTTACAATGAAAATAAATGAATTTCATAAAGATGAATTAGAATCTGAAGTCTATACAGAAAATATTGAATTTACAAGCATGATTTTTAGAAAAATATTAGGATTCTTAGAAAAAAATAAGCAAAGTTTAAAAAAAATACACTGCACCTTAATTAATGGTGTTTTAGGTGTAATGGTAAGAATTATGAAAAATCATTCTTGTACACTTAAAGAAAGTATGGTTTACTTGTATTTTAAGCTACTTTCAATTTTAAACACTTTTGTAATTGGAAAGAACTATCCTAAAGAAGAAATTAATGAAGATGATTACAAGGAATATTTAGAAGTTCATATTGATTTCATAGTTAAAAATTATCTTAATGATAGCCTGGATTTTAAAGAATACAATTTAGAACTTTGGAAAATTGGTAAGGAATATAGAGAATTATATTTCTTATTCAATCCGCCAAGAGTTGTAGCTAGTACTACAGTTTCAGAACAAGTTCCATTACTTGTTCGATTTCCTATAACTCCCTCTAGAATAATAACTAAAAAAGAAAAAAAAAACGAAATAGAAAAATAAAATAAATTATTGGAAAAATGGAATCAAGTGAGTCTTATTTAGAAATATCATCGGATATTATCAAGACTTATCGTAATCTTAATAATAATAACACATCTGATATTAATTTAGCATTTAGTACAGATTCTACTGGATTTATGGGTCGTCTAGAAAGAGAGATTGAGATAGGTGAAAATAATGAAAATGAAGTTCATAAAGATGAATTATTTTCTAAATCTTTAAAATCACATGAAGAAATTGAGATCCTTAGAGATTCTTCTTCAATTAAACCTAATATATATTCTTATCAGAAAATTTCTAAATTTCCTATAAAAGAAATTGAATATGATTCTCAACCTTCAGCAACACCATTGAAATTAGACCTGCAATTTAGCAAAAAAGTAGAAAATTTAATTATTCATGATACAATTTTTAGAAAATTTATAATTGAATTAGAGAGAAGCTTAAATCAGTTCATCGAACTTAAGCATCCGAAATTAGAAAATCGAATATTTTTTGAAGAAGATTGGGAAATTCCCGATTATGAAAAACTTATACTCTCTTTAAATTTTAAAGGAATTCCGTTTAAACAAGAAATGCTAATGTGGAAAATGATAAACACTTTAGTGTATGAAAGAATTAAATCTATGATTCTTTATAATTCGAATGAAAAAGGAAGAAGAATTAAAGAATTGAAAAAGAATTTTTTCATAAAACTGGAAATGTAATGGTGATTGAATAATAAGTTTCTTTAATCCTGGGATTTTTTTAGATATTGCAAAGATAACGAAAAATAACCGCGACATGGATGAACAAGGTAAAATTAGAACTGTAATAGGCCGAGCCTATTATGCCGCTTTTTTAACAATAAGAGAATACTTGAAAAGATATAAAGGAGTTAGATTTGATAAAGAACGCCAACATAAAGATGTTCTTGATGCATTAGATGACCTTGATAAATATCACATAAAATATTGGTTAGATAGCTTAAGAGATAATCGAGTAGATGCCGATTATCATTTAGAAAAATTTATAGATATGAACTTATGCGAAAAAAGTATTAATCTTTCCGAGCAGATAATAGATTCTCTGGAAGATATTTAAAAATTATTCTTATTCAGAAAAAGTTGGCAATGAAGTAGTTAAAGGTATAAGAATAGAAATTTAAAGTACGCTTCTTATCTATTAAAAAATTAAGTAAAGACAAAAGATAAAAAACAAGAAGTTGCATGTTATAATAGAATAGGTTTTTAAATTTTAAACTGAAATTTGAGGTTTTTGATTTGAATAGATTATTAAAGTCATACAATCTTTCTGAAAAAGCAATTCGTATTTATCGTGATGGATTAGGGAAATTTCCATATACTTTTAGCGAAATTCAAAAATATACTTCCAATCTCTCAGAAGAGAGTATTAAACATATTTTAGATGAACTTATTGAGAAAAAGTTAGTGATCCGTATCAATCCTCAATATTCTGAAGCTATTCCTCATTATATCTTTATCCCACCTTTTGCTGCGGTAATAAATAGTTTTACAGAACTAGATAATCTCTCAAGTGATAAAATCCAAGAAAAACAACGGTTTTCTTCCCAAATAGTGAAGTTTCAAGATAGTTTATATCAAGATATAGAAAGTATTAGTCGAGATTTGATCAACGTAATTACTGAACAAGTTAATAGTAGTCAATCTACAGATTTATTAACTGAAGTAGAACAGAATGTAATGAAATTCGTTCAAATTATATTGTCTGATATTATTGAGGCTGTATCTAATCTTAGGAGAAAAAATGTGATAGATGCGCGTGATATGAGCCATTTATTTAAAACTGTTAAACAAAAACTTGAAGAAGCAAAAGAAATTGCATCTAATATGTTTACACAATTTAGAGATATCGTAAATGAAATGCCTTCTTCAAGCATTCACCCGCAAGTTGAATCATTCAAATCATTTATTAGAAAATTAGGAGAATCAATTGAAAAGAGAGTTCATGAATTCTCTTCAACCCCTCTATCTGTTTCTTCGGAAAAAATCAAGTCAATTGAGAACTCATTGTTTAATATTCTAACAGATTATATTAATAAGAATAAGATATCATTAGATAAATTTTGGAATGTCACAAGTTATGAAAAGATTAAGGAAGTAATTTCTCTTTTGGTAGATGAATGTAAAGAAGAAATAATTATAATTGTTCCTAAGATTGAAAAGTTTTTACCTTTAGAAAAATTTGATTTGGACTATTCAGTAGATCTTAGTTTAGAAAAAGCAACCCTAAGAGCGCCGTCTAGGAAAAAGAAACCGAAGAAGCCTTCTGGTCCTTCAATAAGTAAAAAACAGAAAAAAAGCGTGGCAGATATGCTTGATATTATGGGTAAAAGGGTGTCAGAGCTTAAAGGATTTGAATTAAGCCATAATATCGCAGAATTATTAGGTTTGATTGCAGAAGTTAACCCCGAATCAGTTATAGTTGAATCTATAAAAGGTTGGTTAAATAGGTTATTAGTTATCAGAAAGCATCTAGATTCAAACACTCAATATTTGCTTTTAGAAGCTATTGAAAAATGGAAAGAGGAATTCTCGAAAGTTCAGAAGAAAGAAGAAGAACCTGAGGATAAAGAAGAAGAACCTGAGGATAAAGAACCAACTTCTGAAGAAATAATCTCTAATGTGAAACCATCCTCAATCGGGCTAAAAATAAAAATAATTTCCTCGGAGCCTCATGATAATAAGCATGTTCGTGCATTTAAAAAGAATGACAATATTGAATATTTGCAGCTAAAAAATAATAAAATTATAGGAATAGTTGGAGATAATTCATATTTAATATTTGGAATTGGTCAAAAAGCCCCCATGGAAACTTCATTTGAAATAACAGGTTTTTTAACTAATTTTAGACCATTAATCGAAGCTTTACATCCTTACATTTCAAAAATAAGTTTAGAAGCAAAACCACCTAAAGAAATTCAAATCAATAAGGGTTTTAATGAAATTATAGAAAATATAAATGATTACCCTGGTAAGAAGATGGCTAAGAGATTGAATATTCTACTGAATGTTGCATTTGAAAAAGATGGAATATCTCTCAATATATTAGAAATTAAATTATTGATTGGAAAATTAGAAAGAAGATACAATCCTTTAGATAATGAGATGAAAGAATATGTACTTAACGAACTTACTAGACTGAATAGCGAGTTATCTACTTTAGAATTAATAACCGCTCCAGAATTTAGAACGCCCATAATGGAGGGAGAAATTAAAGGTGAAACTGAAGAATTAATTCCTGAAGAGGAAGAAATTGAAGCAATCGATCCAGATAAAATTAATAAGTTATTCGATCTTTTTCTCGAGAAAATAGATGATCTTAAAGGCACAGAGATAGCTGAACAAATTGAAAAATTTATTGAAGTTGTATTAAAATTACAAGGACATTCATATATTGTTGATTGGAAAAAAAACTTACATAACGTTGATAAGACATTAGAAGACCCATTTAAAGAAAAAATTAAGAAGGATTTTCTAAATTGGAAATGGGGGATATTGCATCAAACTCCTTCGCTTGAACCACATTTAACAGAAGAATCTGCAGATTATTATGGTTCTCCATATCAAACTCGTGGAAAAAATAAAGATGCAAGATCTATTATAGATGAGGAATATACAAGTCCTGGATTAGCGCAAACACAATTTACAGCTGAGGAGGAGTCTTCTCCTAGTGAAGATTCAAATGAAATAGGTTCTAAAATAAAAATGAAAGAATTTTTTGATAGCATCCAAACAAATTTAGGAAGTATGACCGGAATTGAAATAAGTAAAGTTTTACAAAATATAATGGATATTATCTTAGAAACTGAAGGGTATTCAATGGCTTTAAAGGGTTTTAAAGATTGGATAAGCAAACTTCGAATGATTAGAAAACCTCTTGAAAGTGAAATTAAAGAGGATTTTGAATTAGAATTTTTAAAATGGAAGCAGAAATATTCTGGAGAAGAGGATGAAAGTACTTTAGATTTAAGTTCCTCAATTGGGATTTCTGAGGAGGCTAATGGTGTTGTTAGTGGTGATGAGGGTGGACTAAGTAGTAAATTCGATAATTTAATACAGAATGCAGCAACTCTTAAAGGTAATGAATTGAGTAGTGAATTACAGGAAATTAATGATGTTGTTTTACAATCCCATGGAGCTGTAGCCGCAAATGCTATAAGGCAATGGATAAGTAAATTAAGATCTATACGAGATCTATTAGAAGATAAAATAAAACAGGATTTTGTAGCCGACTTGGAGAGCTGGAAAGGAAAATTTTCTTAGACATTATTCCTAATAAAATGGATTATGATATTTCGTTTGCTCTTTATTATATAATGTTTTTAATCTAATTTCTTTATCTATAAGACCTTCAATATGGCATAAATATTCATATTCATCTTTTAAACATAGTGTAATTGCCACCCCTCTCTTACCCATTCTGGAAGTGCGCCCTATTCGATGAATGTAATTCTCTGGATATTTAGGAACGTCATAATTAAACACGTGTGAAATATCATCAATATCAAGTCCCCTCGCAGCAACGTCGGTCGCAATGAGTAATTGAATTTGTTTTTCGCGAAATTGGTTTAAAATTTTTTCTCGTTGGAATTGAGATAAGTCTCCTGAGATAATCCCTATCTTATAGTGTACATCTTTTCTTTTTTTTAAATTATCATGCAACCATGATGCGGTTTTTTTGGTATTGACAAAAATTAAGGCCCTTTTAGGTCTTTCTTTTTTCAATACTCTGATAAATGTAGAAAGTTTTTGTGAGAAGAATTCTATAAGATAATAGAATTGGCGAGTACTTCCAACTGTTAGGCTATCTCGGCTCAAGTTCAAAAATTGGAATTTATTTCCTGTATGCTCTTTAACTAATTTTCTCATATCAGAGTCTAACGTTGCTGAAAAAAGCATAAATTGATATTGTGTTTTTATCAAAGATAAAATATATTTCACATCGGGGGCAAATCCCATGTCATACAATCTATCAGCTTCATCTAAAACAGCGAATTTTATATTTTGGAAGCTGAGCTCTCTCCTTTTATAAAGATCTATGATTCTACCAGGGGTTCCTACAATAATATGAACACCATTCTTAAGTTTCCTAATCTGGTTATTTATTGAAACACCACCGTAAATAGTCATCGATTTAACTTTGGGATTTCGTAAATCCGTGATTACGGCTTCTACCTGTTTTGCTAATTCCCTCGTAGGTTCTAGAATTAAACATTGAACTTGTTGAAAATTTAACTGCTCAATAATTGGGAGTACAAAAGCTAAAGTCTTACCAGTTCCCGTTTTAGCTTGGGCCATAATATGCTGACCTTTTAGTATGAAGGGAATGGCTTTTTCTTGTACCGGAGTAGGCTCCGATATATTCATATTTTGTTTTAGCGAAGAAACAATTTCTTCACTAATTCCTAATTGAGAAAAATTCAATAAAATTCACAAACTTAATTCTTCTTGTTTCACGCAATTCAACAATTAAATAAAATCTTCATAATTATTAATTTTTTCTATATCTTATCAATTATAAAACAAAAATAATTTGAAATTTCAAAAAGCAAACATCCTTATTAACCGATACAATGAAAATTCTCTTTTTTGATGATTTATATTTCACGATTAAATATAAATAATACGTTCTGAAGTTAAAATTTTTAATCAATTTAGGCTATACCCACAATAAAAAGGCAATTAAGAGAAATTTATCGTAAGGATTTGGACGAAGCATTTTTAAAGTCATTTAAATACCCTAAAGATCTTCTGGATTATATCTATACCACAATAGAATATTGGGCAAATAATTAATGTACTATTCTCGGCTTCAGAAGTTTCAGTAAACAGATTATTATTAACAGAAACATGTAATTAACATTAAATAGGATTATTAATTCTGAAATCTTCTCTATATTTAAATTAATAAGTTTAGAAAAAAGGTGGATGTGAAATCTTGAAAGCTCTAAATGTGAAATTACAAAAACTAGCTCAAATTATGCAAAAAAAAACCTTAGAACCGAATTTTAAACCAGAAATTTATGATTTAATCGACTTAGATGACATGCCAGAAGTAGGTTTAATAAATGAAAATTGGTTAAAAATAAAAGTCAAATTGGGAGGTATTTGCGGTACAGATCTTCATATCCTTGTGTTAGATGTATCAAATGCACTTACGAATTTTACATCATATCCAGCAATTTTTGGTCACGAAATTGTTGGAACTGTAATAGAACTAGGAAAAAATGTCGAGAATCTTGAGATAGGGGAACGTGTGTTAGTAGAACCTGTGATCGCTTGTGAAGTAAGAGGATTGGAACCTTGTTCTTCCTGTAAAGATGGTAATATTAATCTTTGTTCTAATTTAGACAAAGGAGATATTGCACCAGGAGTTTGGACAGGTTTTTGTAAAGATACAGGTGGAGGGTGGGGAGAAAATGTTGTTATCCATAAATCTCAAGTATTTAAAATTCCAGCTTCTATATCTTTCGAAGAAGCTCTAATTGCTGAACCCTTAGCAACAGCTATTCATGGGATCTTTAAGAAATTACCAGAAAAAAACGATAATTGTGTAGTTATCGGCTGTGGCACGATTGGATTAGCTACTATTGCTGCGTTAAAAGCATATAGTAAATGTAATGTAATTGCTGTAGCTAAGTATCCTTTTCAATCTGAATTGGCTCAAAAATTAGGAGCAGATGATGTATTTTTAGTAAAAAGAGATATGCACATCAAAAAAATTGGGAGAAAATTAGGAGTGAAGGTTGTAACACCAATGATGGAAGATGCTCTTTTATTAGGTGATGCCGTTGATGTTGTAATTGATACTGTAGGTAATTCCTCATCAATGTCAAATGCTGTAAGATTACTAAAATATAAAGGAAATTTAATTCTCGTAGGCGTGCCAGCTTATATGGAAATAGATTGGACTCTATTAATTGCGAAAGAAATTACTATACTTACTTCAATGGGATATAGTTATGAAGTGATAAACGGTGAAAAGCAACGCACTTTCCAAGTTGCATTAGATTTAATCGAGTCGGGAAAAGTAAGTGTAAAGGATTTTCTGACACACAAATTCCCAATTGAAGAATATAAAAGAGCGTTAGAAACTGCTTCTAATAAAAAAGATAATAATACCGTGAAAACTGCTTTTGTTTTTGAATGAACAACACTTGGTTTCATTCTATCTTTTGACAAATAGTACAGATTTTTTTAAGCGTTTACTATTTCTAATAAGAATATATTCAGAATACAATACTCTTTTAATGAGTATTATTGAGGATGATGTTTCACATAGGAACTTGGAACGCCTTGAATTATTTAAACAAGTTGCAGCAAAAGGCGCTTACTTACTTTTTGTTTTAGAAATAGTAGATTTATAGTAAAATTATCTCTTCAATCAACTTTTGTATTTTTAATAATTTATAGTGAATAATTATTCTTACTTTTTCTGAGGTTATTTTAGGATTATTTAAAAATAAATCTTGGGCTATAGTTTGATATTTTTTTCCTTTCTTAGCTAATTTCTTATGAGTTATATTACTTTTATTATAAATTGGAATTGGGAACATGAATGGTCTTTTATGGATGTGTCTTGAACTCTTTATTAGTCTTATATTTTTTGAAAGATATGGAGAATTTAAAATCGCTGATAAGTAATATGCTTCGCTTTCTGAATTAGTAGAGTAGTAATAATTCTCAGAACCAATAATAATTCTTTGTTTTTGATTATTTATAACCGCAGCTTTTAAATTCGAACCACTGGCATTATAAACAATAATGAAGGATTTATTATTTTCTTGCTTTGACAATTTATTCCAATAATTTAAGTTCGCAAATAAAGTATTTATATTACTGGTTTCTTTTTTATGCTTTTGATAAAATCCATTTATATCTTTATAAAAAGCTAGTGCTTTTGGGTTTTTTTGAAGAAACTTAAGATCGAAATCGAATTGTTCATTTACAGGAAGAAAAACATTTCTTTTCCTTTTCAAAAAGAAGGGAATGAGATCTTTATTTAGAAAAGTTTTAAATTGAAATTTTCGTTCTATTTCAATATTTTGAAAAGAATATTCCCATTGTTTTTTTGCTCTTGCACTTACATCTGAATCAGAGGAAATTATGAAATTCCCATTGATTTTTTCTACTATTTGGAAAAATATAAGGGATCTAGGAACTAATGTAGCTCCTTGAAAGAATTTATTTTTATATAAGCTTTTCTTGAGTTTATCTATTATACTTGCTTCATTATGAGGTAATATTAGTTTAGCTCCATTTTCATTAATTTTCAGGCTTGAATAGATTGTTTCTTCTTTTAATTCTAAGTTATTATTAAAAAGCTTAGTTTTTATCGGATATCTATCTTTAATTAAGATTTTATTTTCATTACCAATATAAACTGCTTTTAGACAAATGTGATTTACATTAAAAAAGTAATTTTTAGGAAAATCCCAGATTTCTAAATCAATACCAAAGAATGAAAAGGCTCTAAATTTATAACAGTGATCACCATTTAATACACTTTTTGGCAAAACAAAAAATATGATGCCATTTATCTTTAAAAATCTTAAGGGTATAGCATAAAAGAAAACAGCCGCTAATTCTATATGTGTGATAAATTGACTTAGTGGTTTGATCTCTAGTTCACCTGAAAGCTCTCTAATTTTAATCTGGTAATCCCTATCATGTAAATCTTTATAGGTTAGCCATGGAGGATTGCCAATCACTAAATCAAATGAATTATAGAGATTTTTAATATTGATATTTGTATCTTTTTCATACAATTCTGGAAATAGTGAATTAATTAAGAAAATATTAAGATTGGGTAACATAGATTTCTCAATATCAAAATATTCTAACAATAGTAAAAATATATTAATTTTTGTAGTAATAATAGCTAGGGGATTGATATCAAAACCGTATACATTTAAGACTGCTTCATGTTTATGTTGTATTGATTTTGACGAATTGATTATTTTAATCATTATACTAACTAAAAAGTTGCCAGAACCACATGATGGGTCTAAGATCTTTAATCCAAATATGTAAATATCATCTACCATTTTCTGAACTAGAGTTGGAGGTGTGAAAAATTCACCTATTTTATGTCTGATATCAGAAATAAAGATTTGTTGATACAAACTGCTAAATAAGTCCTCTTTAGCGCATTTAGTATAGCAAATTTTCGTATAAATTACCTTAAATAAATCTTTACTAAAATGTGTCCAAGAATAATAATCAAATTCCAGTAATTTTAAATCTTTCAGATTTATTGTAATGTAATCTTTGTAAATTTCTTCAAAATTCAGAGGGTTGGTAGTTCCAAATTTTGTAATCAATAAAATTTTTAAAATTTGAACGAAATATGTATGATTTATGAAAAGATCTAAAAATATTTTTTTTCCATAAATTTTCTCGAAGATTTCTTTCCATTGTTTAAAACTTTTCTCATAATTCTCTCTTACTTTAATTTTTTCTTTGAAAAATTTCACTGATTCAGTATAGATATCGGAATTTAAACCAAATATCTCTAAAATTACTTGAGAATCTAAAAATCTAATATTTTCTGCCATAGATTGTTATAGTATTGATTGTTACTTTAAGATTGAAGAGTTATTAATTTACTGTGATAAATATTTAAAAATTGAAAAAAAGAGCTCACTTTCTCATAAATGTTGGAAGCATTGAAGTGAAGATCTCAGCAATTAACCTTAATTTTGCTTTTTCTTTTACTGTTGTAACAATTAAAGTTGAATTAAACAACATTTCCTTATCTAAAGATCCTCCGGAATAAACAGCTTGTTCAGTGTTGAATGCTAATAAAAATTTCACATTGGGTTTATTTATCACACTAATTCCTTGAGTGTTTTTTAAATCATCATAAATTACAACTTCCTTTTTTGAATATCCACCCCTATCGTTAGTAATTACTAATACAGGGATCTCTCTTTTAACTAAATTTTTTAATTCATTAACATAAAAGCTATCAAATTTCGGTGTTACAATATTCAATTGTTCTTTTGTAGAATTAATTAAATTGATCAAAAGATCATTTAACACATTTTTCCTATCAGCTTCTCCAGAAGATTCAATATTTACCATCCCAACTAATGCCATAATTTTGTCTTCCAAGTTAGTGATTTGTTCTTTTAAGCGTTTATTCTCGACACGTAATTCAATTAATCGTTCTGACAGATAACATCAACTCTTTTTTATTAATTATTACAAATTATGTATATTACTATTTTTTATATATTGCTATTTCTTAATATAAAAATAAAACTTCAAAATTAAATTTTTCTCCATGGCTTTCCAAAGAGTAAAAAACTAGATATAGCTAAACTACTGCGTAAGTCAATTTCCTTAGTACCCTTTAAAGAAATTGAGGTCGTTGTTGGTTGCCCAACAATCTTTTCCATTTTATTAGCTATACATTGTTGGCGAGCTTTTAGTAGTGAAACTCCCTGACTATTTTTTTTAATTAAATTATCAAAGAAAGTTGCACAAATCTCTTTAGTTGTTGGGTTGAATAAAGGAAAATTACGAGATAATATCCCAGTAATTTTATTAAAATCAAATTGATAAACGATTTCTCCAAATGTTTTTAAAACGTTCTTCTGCTTATTACCTTCAGTATCATAGATTTGAGTATTAAAAAACAAAAAGGGTTGAATTTTGGAATCATTCTGACTTATTATTCTACTGATTTCACTACATGTTATTATTTGATTATCATTAGTGAGGAAAAAACTATTCTTTGGACTCCATCTAGAATAAAAAATATTACCCACAAAAATAATAATATTGAATATATCCTTCGACAAATTCAATAATATATTATCCCGAGTAGAGTTTATTCCGTTCAATGCGATTGTTTGATTAATATCAGCTCTTCCACTTAATAAATTTATGATAAAATTTAATTCATCAGAACCAGCTGGAAAAGGAAAGATCAATTCTTTTTGTTTTTTGTTTTCATTCCATTTTATTGGATCTGTAGAATTTATAGCATCAATAATCAATACATTATAATTATCATTTGGAGATTCACTATTGGAGATCGGCGAAGTTTTTTCCTCAAAAGGAATTCCTCCAAGGGGAATTTCTCCGATTTTATATCCACTTGAGTATTTTAATAAGAAAAAATTATCGTCGTATATTAAATCAAAGGGAATGGTCATATTGTCCAAGATAAAATAAATTTGAGGTATAAAATTTAAATTTTCAATTTTAAAGGACTTAAAAAAGTCTCGAATTAACTTAGGCAAAAATAGGTATAATAACTCACCAAATTCTTTCAAACTGAAAGAATATTTTCGCTCTTCAGATACATAGAAAAGTTCATTATAAATTTCTAGAATTTGGGTATCATTCCAATATTCATTAGAGATTGTACCTTCAACTATCTCTTTATCAATAGAAATCATTTTATAAGAGATCTGCCCTTTAGAATTGATTCTTATCATCATTTGTTTTATTACAAAATCTTCATGAAAAGATTTTGGAGTATCATAATAGTCATTAAATGAATATATTTGGTTTTGCAAAGATTCCACTTCACTGTATAATGATTTTAAATCTGTCAAAACTCTGTTGAAATCCTCTTCTAAATAGGGAATTATTTTTTGGGCGATATTAAAATGTTTTTCTTCAAATAGAGCACGAAAAAACATCATTTTCCAAAAATCTCGCTGTTCTAAAGAGAAGAACATTGATTTAAATTGCCAAAGTATATTACTTGTGTAAAAATAATGAAAAATCTCAGAACTTGTCTGTGGAAGCTTCAAATGATTATTTAATTTTTCTAAAGACTGAAGCAAAAATTTTTTCTCTTTCATATCAACAAATTTTTTACAAGCTTCAACCCAAAGCTCAATGAGTATGTTGTCGTATGATAAATCAGTCTGATATATAAAGAGATCTTCTAAGAAGTCATAAATGCCAAAAGCAATTTCAAAACGGTTTCTTTTAACTGAAAAATCAATATATTTCCGTATATAGGTAACAGCTTCTCCAAAAGATTTGTATTCTTGAATTTTTAAAAAAATGTTTCGGATAAATACGATAATCCAAGTGTATTCACCAATATTGTTTAAATAAGATATTAATTCTTCAAGTTCTACTAAATAAGTATCAAAACTTCTCTCATTTATCGAAATTCTATTAATACTGCTAAATTCATTTTTTAAATTACCTGGAAGTCGAATTAACAATATTTGGCTTATA
>SDBT01010337.1_pt1 | contig 15076 bp, 10 predicted proteins | sample 2277101 | NCBI WGS metagenome assembly SDBT01 (sample SAMN10404973, study PRJNA504765) | marine sediment metagenome | isolation source: marine sediment core GS10_PC15, 103 cmbsf | place: Arctic Ocean: Southern Knipovich Ridge | collected 2010 | reverse complement strand
CCCTGTACCAGAAAGGGTGGCGATACCTGTTATGCCTTAGATGGCGAAAACCAATATCATGCTATTCTCGGTAATTCGGATGGCTGTGCGATCGTGCATCCTTCAGGTACTGCTGTTGCCTTAATGGCGCTGGATGCTCAGGTTGTAATAAAAAGTCGTGAGGATGAAAAGTCGGTTTCGATAAATGACTTTTTTATAACACCGGCACAGAATATTGAAAAGGAAAATATTCTGGCTGATGGTGAGATTATTTCGGCGATTACCATCCCGGCAGAAATGCAGAATTATGTAAGCATTTACATCAAACAAAAAGAAAAGCAAACCTACGATTGGCCCCTGGCAGATGTTGCAGTTAGCTTGAAAATAAAGGGAGACAGGTGTGAGGATGCACGAATTGTGCTTGGCTCTGCAGCCCCAGTTCCCTGGCGTGCAGTCGAGGCGGAAGAAGTATTAAAAAATAAAAAAGTCGATATAAATAATGCCATGAAAGCAGCGGAAGCAGCATTAGAAAATGCAGAACCGCTTACTTTAAATAAATATAAAATACCGGTGTTTAAGACGGTCATTTACCGTACTATATGTATGGCCGTTGGGATTGATCCGATAAATTAGAGGATAAAATGGAAGCAATAAATAATAAACCATGCAAATATTTTGAACAGGAAGACAGCCATGCACCGGCCTTTGGAGAAAAGAAACATTGGGCAAGGGATGAATCGACTACCGGACATTTCTGGTGTAAACAAACTATGACGTCACTTGGCCCTGATACCGGCCCGGTCGATCCGGATGAATGTCAGCAGGGCAGAGGATGTTTTTTAAATTCCTGAAACATACGCCAGTTATCTTTTCTCGCAACGCCGCAGCGTTTTTTCCACGATTTTTTTTTAAAATTTTATAAACAAATTCGTGAAATTCGACTAAATTAGTGTAATTCGTGGATAAAATTGCTCGCGTTTTATCACAATCTATTTCTTTTAAAGTACGATTCTTATCATCAGCTACCATTCCTTACACACCCGATGGCCATAACACAATATTTTTGCCATCCAATTCATAGCCGCAATCTAGAATTTTTTTTGCAAGTGATGACTTAATGGCGGGAATTCTATCAATCTCACTGATTACGATCTTTTTAACCGGTCTAAAATTTGGGGGCAGACGTAACCAATCTTTGAGCGCTTCAGCAACTGTGCGTGATTCATTAGCATCAAATCCCTGCAGGGTATATAATTTACGGCCGTAATTTTCTGAATAGACTTTTGGTTGTTCAGCAATGAAAAGCAGATGGTTTCCGGGCAGGCGTGTTATTGAAATTGATTCACCGCTAGAATCTTTTAAGTCCCAATCTACATTACCTCCAAAGGGTAATGCCGGATCAGAGGTGTTAATTAAAACAGATCTCGGGGACTTTTTTGTATCTGGAAGTACTTTGAGTAACTCGACTGCTTCAGGCAAAGCATATTGGATTCCGGATAATCCCTCAATAAAATAACCCCGTAATATTTCCCCCTGCCATTCCAATCTTTTTAAAGCCTGAAATATCTGATACCAGGGGGCAAAGCCCTTTTCCCGCCGGTACCACTCTTTTACCAGGATTCCATGACGTTTAAGCAGCAATCGGGCCTGCTGCTCAATACGCTCCTGATCGGTCATCGCTTTTCCCATAACAGCAAATGAAGAAGTGAGGAACCATTGTCCTTCCTTAATTAATAACTGATTCTGGACTTTTTGTTTCACCTGATGACGCTTTAAGGATATCTTTTGTACATGAGGATTAGTTTCGATATTCCGGATGAATACCGCATAGTTATCCGTCGTGATATCTCCAGCCAATAGTAGTTTCTGAAGGGTTTGATTCAGGATCGTTCCACTTATTCCAGTCCCGAGCTCAATATCAGCATAGGGGCTACTACCATTCTGTTTTAAAAATGAAAGAATAAACTCGCTATCTTTGTCTTCGTTAAGATCTTTCTCTTCGTTTTGTAAAAGGGAATGAAATAAGTTGCCCTGACCACGCTCAATAAAATAAAAGGTATTTTTAGTATCTTTTTCTCGAGGAGATAATAAAATAATTTGACCGTTTCTGACTGTTGTCTTGAAAACTTCATCAATTTCTTCAGAATCTAAATTTTGATAGGTAGAGACGTCTCGTTGGGACGTCTCAACAGCTGTTAACCTATCAGAATACCTGTTAAATCGCCTGCGCCATAATTCCCGTTCCAGGTAGTTAGGCTGAAATTGTAGACCACTATATTGTTTGAACAGATTTGTAGCTGTTGTTGACTTGCCGACCAAATGATGCCAGTGAAGAAGAAAACGGTAATAGGTTGGCCGATCCACTGCTGTTGTTTGCCGGCGTTGCCGTCCAATTGCCCGGCGATATAATTCGGCAAAGTTGTCACGGTTGCACCAGTAAAGGTCCCAATCATTTTTTATAAGAAGACCCTTTACAACCACCTTTTCCTGATAAAGTTCTTCCAATAATACCTTCAGAACAGTTTCCGGTATTATTAATTTTTTCCGGATCATCGATATCGAAATAGGGCCTTCATTTTCGAGGAATCGGCGAAGAAACAGTAATTTAGTCGCCTTTGATCGGGGTTCTGAGAACAGTGAGATATCTTCAGTGGCGATCCATCCCTGATAGGGATTGGGAACCTTGCATATTCTTCCATCGGCATGCAGGCTTTGCAGCCACGGATCCGGTTCCTGCCGGCTTCGTATTTTTAAATCTTCATTCTCAAGAGGACTGAGTTTTTTTATAATAAGATGCAACTGTTCGATATCCCGGGCTTGTTTTTCAGGATGTAATGATTGCCATCTTGCCCGGCTTTCGGCGATTATTTCTTGTGTGATGATGGCTGGAATCGTATCGCGTGATAGAATTTCGGTTAAGAGATCATTGCTAACCATGGCGACCTGACCGGGAGCCCGCGTACGGTCCTGCTCGTAGACCTGGCTCGAAACAAAGTCAAAAATAAGTCCGGATACCATTGGAGATGGGGAGGAAGTTTGCACGACATTTATCTGAATCTGTCCGCCGTTTATCCGATGAATAATCCCCAGTAAAGCGTTGAGATCAAATACATCTTCCAGACAGGTGCGGTAGGTTTCCACCAGGATAGGAAAATCGGGATATTTTTGTATGGACTGATAGAGATCCGTCGCCCGCAATCGTTGCAACCATAGGGGAATTCTTTTCCCGGGGCGCGATCGCGCGAGAAGCAAAGCACGGGCAGCACTATACCGAAACTGAATGGCAAATACCGGTGATGTCGCTAACTTATCCGTCAGGATCCTTGAAATCTCTGTTGATGATATTTGAAATAAAGGTTCAATATCCGGTATTTCCGTGGTTCCCCGTAAGCGAAGAATAAACCCGTCATCATCAAAGGAATACTGTACCTCGCTTTTAAGACGCTCTTCAAGTAACGCCGCAATCACAATGGCCCAGGCTGCGTTTACTCTGCCACCGAAGGGGGCATGAATGACCAGGTGAAGTTCCCCGGCTGCATCATGGAAATATTCGGCGATAATTTGTGAATGGGTCGGTATATGTTGAGTAGCATTTATCTGTTTTTTAAAGTATTTAATCAGATTTGTAAGGATAGGTTCATCGGTATCATATTTATCAGCCAATGTTTTTATACTATCGGATCTTTTTAGTTCATCGGTCAGGGTCTCCCGGAACGCTCCAACTTTTTCTGCTGTCGTTGCATTTTGATAGCCAAATTCACCTTTCCAGAAGGGTGCACGCGGTGTAACGGATACTGCCGGGGTGACGATAATCCGGTCCTGAATAATTGTATTAATACGCCATTCCGTATTGCCAAGATAAAATATATCGCCTACTCTTGATTCAAATACGAACTCTTCTTCCATCTCTCCTAGTCTGGTATTAGTTTCCGCGAGGTAGACGCCATAATAGCCGCGGTCTGGTATGGTTCCACCATTCAAATTGGATAAAAGCCGGGATCCCGGCAGCGCGATAAGTCTGTCATTTACCCGGTCCCAGTTTATCACCGGTTGCAAGGCTGGTATTTTTGTTTCAGCATAGCGTCCCGTTAACATCTCCAATACCTGATCGAAGCTATTTTGTGATAAATTCTGATAACAGTAACTTTGTTTGTATTGGCGATACAGGGCCTCTCGCTGCCATGTCCGGGCGGCAATTTCTGCGACAATTTGTTGAGCCAGGACATCAAGACAATTTTGTGGAATCGAAATTTCTTCAATATCGCCTTTTTTCATGCAGGCTGCGATAGCAACGGCATCATCCAGGTCGGCCATATAGAGGGGTATAATGCGCCCTTTGCTGGTGGCCTTTAGCAAGTGGCCACTCCTTCCCACACGCTGCAGCCCGCCGGATACACTTTTTGGTGCTTCCAGGTGTATCACCAGGTCGATGCTGCCGATATCAATACCCAGTTCTAAGGAAGAGGTTGCAATCACGGCGGGAATTTGTCCTTGCTTAAGTTTTTCTTCCACACCGTATCGCATTTCACGAGACATACTGCCATGGTGAGAAAGAGCAAGTTGATCTTCGGAATCTCCGCATTTTTTCTGATGCATTTCATTCAATTTGTGGGCGATTTTTTCCACTTGTGAACGCATATTAACAAAGACAAGAGTGGTTTTATGAGAAGTGATAAGATCGTAAAGTTTATTATAGACGGCAGGCCAGACCGAAGCTTCCGGAAGTTCTGAAAAATCTGCTATAGGGCTGATAACTTTTAAATCCATTTTCTTCCGCTGGCCACAGTCTATAATCGATACCGGTCTTTTTATAAATTCCTTTCCGTTCCACTTCTGTCCACCCAAATAATCCGCAATACGCTTCAACGGTTTCTGCGTTGCTGAAAGACCAATTCGTACCGGCTCCTTATGACATAGCGGCATTAACCGCTCCAGGGACAGATTGAGATGAACCCCGCGTTTATTAGTGGTAATAGAATGGATCTCGTCAACAATAACATATCGTAAATTTGAAAAGAGTTGTCTGCCTTTTTCAGAATTCAATATGAGGTACAGAGATTCCGGTGTGGTAATGAGAATATGAGGCGGCTTCTTCAGCATGGCCTGTCTCAGGTGTGGTGGCGTATCGCCGGTACGCACCATTGTACGGATTTCAAACTCAGGAATCCCCACCTCTTTGGCAATATTTTGGATCCCATTCAGGGGTGTAAGCAGATTTCGCTGAATGTCGTTGTTGAGCGCTTTCAGGGGAGAAATATACAGCGTATGGATCCCTGATGGATTTTTTTCAAATTCCGGATCTTCAATACCCTGCCGGAAAAGGTCATCGATACTGCTCAGAAAGGCAGCGAGGGTTTTTCCCGAACCGGTGGGTGCCAAAATCAGGGAGTGGTTCCCTGCCCGGATTGAGGGCCACCCCTTTTCTTGAGGTGGGCTTACGGATTTAAAGGAGTCTTCGAACCAGGATTGGATAACCGGGTGAAATGTGAGTTGTTGTAATATGGATTCAGCCATGATTTGAATGGTGATATTTTTATTTGTTCAAAAGTATCCGCTTAAAATTTAAACATACAGATTTGTAGTTTATTTTTCAAACCGGGTGGTGTGCATAAAAGTAAAATGCCTCCCCGGATAAACCGCGGAGGCATTGTGCTGGTAGCGGCTTTTTAAGGACTTATTTGATAAGCAACATACGTTTAATATTGGAAAAGTTGCCCGCAACAATCTTGTAGAAGTAGACACCACTGGATAAAGAGGCAGCATCGAATTTGGCATTATGGAATCCGGCAGGGAGATTGCCATCGACCAATGTGACAACTACCTGGCCCTGAAGGTTAAAGATCTGGAGTTTGACATTACTGTCTTCCGGTAATCCGAATTTGATAGTTGTCGTTGGATTAAAGGGATTCGGGTAATTCTGAGCAATTGAGAATTCATCCGGAATAACATTCCTATGTCCTACTAATTTGGGTTCGCCCTCATCCGAGACATGATGAGTATCTTCAGCTGTGTCAGAAACATCATCTGTAACTACAACTTTCATTGTGAAGCCTCTGGTAGTCATTCTACCAGATTCTTGATATCCTGTTCCGGTAACATCCCAGGTAGACTCTCCGTCAAATTTAATTGACCAGACATATGTAAAAGGAGATTGTCCGTCGGAAACATTTGCAGTCCAGGTGCCGATTTCTTTAAATTCCAGATGAGAAGGTCCTGTAATAATAACCGTAGGAGGAGGAGGATCGCCAATACCGTGGGCGTAAAATGCCTCTGCAGTGGCAACGAGATAATCCTCATCATAGGCTCCATAGTCGATGGCATCTTCAATTGCCTCACGCCCTTCTTCATAGTCAACTACATCGTCAAGAATGCTGAGGGATGACATGACAATATCATCAATATCCTCCTCATCAACATCATTATGAGTTCGTAAATCCCAAAGCGCGCCTGAATAAATCATTCCATTGTCGTGCGGACTTTGCCCCTCGAAATTATCCCATTCAATGTCGTCAAAATCATCATAATGATAGCTATTGTCTAAATTACGTCGTACTTCGTAGTAATCATCATCATCAACATATTCTCCAATCCATGAAGTCGAATTGGCAGACATGTGATTATAGTAAATAACACCAAAGTAATCAGCAGTGGCTTCAAACATTGCATCTTCTTCATCCTCATCATCCATATCACAATAGTCGTATATTAATATATGTGTCACTTCGTGCGCTATCACGCCCGCATCTTTGGTCGGATTAAGCAAGTCGGGATTTGTATTCCCATCATTAAATTTAATCTCATCAATAGTATAGAATGAACTTGCGTAGTAATTTGGATTATGAGTATCAACTTCGATTTTGCCGAGGTTGTTGCCACCGAGACCTTGTTGGTAAACATCAAACATATCAACATGATAATAGGCCATAACTTCATCAAAGTGTGTATCACCTGGCGAGTATATGAAACTTCCAGTCATCGACCAGGCTTCTGAGGTATCATAATTATAAACTTCAACATTCGTACCATCTAAACACAGGGGAATGCTATAATTAAGCCGATAGAGGGATTCTGTTGAATAACTACAATCATCCGGATCAGTTTTGTAAACTCTTCCGGATCCTGTTACACTACATGACAGGCTATTTTTATCGAGTATCTTTCCACTTGAGGCATCAATTGTATAATCCCAGTGTCCTCGAGGGTTATCAGCGAGAACAGTGGTTCGATAAACTAAAGTATAGGATTCACCCTTCTCATTAACCTCCGGGAGAATACTCAATTCAGGTTCAGATACACTTTCAATTGTTCCTTCTTTGACATCCGATCGAATTGTTGCTTTAACGGCTTCAGCTGTCTGAGATGGAAGTGTAGAGGCAAGATTTATATCCGGATAATAATCACCACTAACCTTAAAAATGTCTCCTTCAGTATCCATTATGACTAGATATCCTGTATTGAGCACTTTGATATCTTTGTGTTTTTGTATAAAGTGTACCCGGGTTGCACCACCTAGTATCGTTCGGGATTCTTTTAATTCCAAATCCTGACTTACCGAATCAATACCCAGCATTCCCTTCTCATCTTTGAGGAACTGAGTGGCAATTTCAATAGGCGTGCCGGAATAGCCAGTAATCTTATGTCTACGTATGGACTTTGGTGTACCTGTATTCTCATCCCACCTGATTTTGATTTTGTTATCATACTTTTCCTTGAAACTTTCCATCTCCGCTTTCCGTACTTCCTTTTTAGAAGGCAATTGCCCAAATGAGATGGAAGAAGCACAAAACAAGAAAGCGATTAACATTGCTAATAATCGAAAAGAATAATGCATTTTAAGCCCCTCTCTGTTGATTATGGGGCCAAATCTTGGTAAAATAGACTTGGCCCGCGTTTTTATCGATTCGTTTGGTTGATACAAAACAAAGTGCCATTGAAGCCGCTGCTCAAACCAGCGGCTTCACCTTTTATAAGCATTCAATATTTATGTCCTCCTCTAATAATTTGGATGAGTTAAGGCTTCCGCGCCATCAAATGTAGATGGGCTAACAAACTCTGTCACATTTCCACTATCCAGATTAAGTTTCATTACAGTGGTATATTTTCTTCCCTTATCTTCCAGTTCTGCCCTGTCAAACAATACAATGTTGTCACCAGGTCCCCAGCAAGGATTATCATCGCTATAGCCTGTTGTATATCTCTTGAAGTACGTACCCTCTAGATTAGTCACGGCTATATGCCTACCTTCTAACAGGGAATCCCTCTGAGCAAACACTATTAATTCTGACCCGGGATTGTATCGAAGGTTTGATGCGCCTTGCTTTATTAATCCGTCGACAACTAAATATACCAAATGTGGATTGGTGACCCTGCTAAGAAACTTTCCATCTGTGTCTATTAAATAATATCCGTTATCTTCGGTGCCCAAATCCCTATGTTTACTATACCATGTAATCATCGTATTTGCATCTATAAAATCTACAACAAATTCTGCTTCCTCATATGATTGTCTTAGAGCCTCAATTACTCTAGTCGAGAGGTTATAAAAACAAATATCCGGAAGAACCCAAGAAGAGCTTGCATAGTAGTAGATTATTTCCCCTGAAGGCTGCCATACGATATTGGTTCCAGTTAAGATATATTCACGCACCGGTCCGCTGTACGTTAGCTGGATAGACGTGTCCAATTTTACATCATATAACATTAAAGCAGGATTATGGGCATCGCCACCACTCTTGTTCCCGAACAATATATATTGTCTGTCAGGAGAGAATTTGGGCTCGACATAGTTATTATCCCCAAATGTAATCTGCTTATACTTGCCGGGATTACTATAATTAACCAGGTAAATATGGCTGGAACCTTGCTCATAATAATTGGCTTGTACCGCCACCCAACCATAGTCTATCTCTAAAGGTTCTGAGGTATTGGAGCAAGAGCTGAGTATTGTAATAACGACAAACAAACATGAGATTAAAAGCACTTTGTTTCGTATCATAATTTAAATCCTTATCTTGATTAATGTTGAATTTTAGTTGGCCAGGTCAAGTGAAACCACTAGGGTAGGAATTCAACGGCGAGTAAATGTATATGACATGTAACCCCGAACAATTGAGGTTAAGTATTATAGGAATGAAAATAGAAGTTATGGAACAAATCAGGAACATTAACAAAAGCACTTATTCCACCTCCGTAATTCCCCCGTGTTATAACATGTTATATATGTCACAAATTTCTTTTGAATCGTTTTAATACAGTCATCAAGTTTATCAATAATTAAATATATAGACATGCATTCGAAAATACAAGAGCCAAAAAGTCCGGTCATTTTATCCGGGTTTTAATGTCAAGTAATGGGCATGAGTCACAGAATCTGCTTCTTCTCTTCCGGGCACAACGTTTTAGCATCTTCTTGAAATTCCCTGGATTTATTTTAAATTGTCTGTTAAATGCTCTGCTAAATGATCTTAAATTTGAAAATCCACTCTTTCGTGCAACATCAGAAAGTCTGTGTTCGATTACTATGAGTTTTAGCGCACGTACCATCCTTCTACCCTCTATTAGTTTCCCTGGACTTGTACCGAATGAATGACTAAATATTTCCCAGAAAGATGATCTGTAAATTCCCATGCTCTCATACAAATCCTTAACCGTAAAACTCTTATCAGCGATTCGCCCTTCGATTTTCTTTTCAATTTTTACCCTAAAATCCATTTTGTTATACATGCCAGAACTACTCCACAGCCTAATTCTTGATTTGCTTTTTTCAACATACCTAATTGCCCATAAATAATAACTCAAATTTCATGCCAAAAATGAAATTGACCGTTAAAACCTATAATAACAGCCCTTTAAAACAAATATGGGATTTGCGGGTATACCCAAAAATGTGAAGTATAGTTCACATCATGTGAACTATACTTCACATTTTGGTCAACTATTCATTGGGGTTTAAAGAGGAATGATGACAGCCTGTCATCTTAGTCTGAATATAATCTATGATTTAAAATATCATGAACATTATTTAACTTGACTTTAAAAATATTCATAGTATATTTATACCATGTTTGAACGGTGGTTAAAGTTAAAAACAGATAAGAGTGGATTGCTTCTTGGTCCGAGAAGAAGTGGTAAGACCACAATTTTAAAAATGCGTTTGCCGGAATATACCTATATTACTTTAGATAATCTTGACTACCTCAACTGGGCCGGCAAAGATGCCAAAGGTATGGTTGAATCTCTTGGACCACGCGTCATCATTGATGAAATACAGCGGAAACCGGAATTAACTGTTGCGGTTAAATATTCAATTGACAATCAAAATGTACAGATATACATGACCGGGTCAAGTTCCGTCGGGCTTCTTAACGCAGCGGCTGATACTTTAGCTGGGAGAATTGAATTATATTCTCTGCCCACTGCCTGTTTTGGTGAAAATTTTGGCCCGTCGACACACCAAATTCTCGATGAAATATTGAACCCCGTCCAGCTTAAAGAAGGTCAAAGAAATCTTAGCGATGCGATTAAATTCGGATTGTTCCCGGAAGTACTAACCCAAAATAGCCCGAATGATAAACATGATTTATTGATTAACTACCGTGATACCTATTTTATCAGAGATTTGATGCAGCTGACAAATATGGAAAATATGGAAGGTTTGCTGGCCATTTTTTATCACCTGGCCCGGAGCATCGGATCCCATCTTGAAGTATCCAATTTTGCCCGTGAATCCGCATTAAGCTATCCGACTGCAAAAAAATATCTCAACAATTTGTTTTTTTCCCAGTTAACGTTTCGATTATACGGATATCAATATGGACCGGCAAAAAGATTTATCAAAGCAGCCAAAACATATTTTACTGATAATGGTTTTCTTCATAGTTTAAATATGGCATTAAGTGAAGGTCAATTATTAGAAAACTTTGTTATTTCTGAATTTGAGAAGAGAAGAAAACTTGGTTATTTACAATGTGATCGACTTTATTATTATAAAACTGTAGCAGGACGAGAAATCGATTTGGTCTTTGAAATGGGAAATGAAATTTATGCAATCGAAATAAAGACTACCAGGCAGCCTGTCAAAAGAGATATAAGTAATCTCTTAGAATTTTCAAAATCGATGAAAAAAAGAACCAGATTATATCTTTTTTATCCTGGGGATGAATATTCTAAAATCGAAACAGTTAATATTGTTCCGGTTGCTGCTCTATTCCGTGGTATTTAAAATAAGTTATCTTTAATGGGGTGATGGACCAGGATTCACAGGATTTATACTTTGATACTGGATGCTCGATGCTCGATTCTTGGTTCGATGCCCTTGACACGAGGGCTTATTGTCGGGTTCAAATCATACAAATTATAAATGACCAGGAGATAAAATGGATTTAGGTTTAAAAGGAAAAGTGGCTGTTGTAACCGGCGCAAGTCGCGGCATTGGTAAGGGCATCGCCCTGGGATTGGCCGATGAAGGTTGCCGGTTGGTGATCTGTGCACGTGGTAAGGAAACTCTGGAGTCGACGGCAGAAGAACTTAGAAAATACGGCGTGGAGGTCCTGGCGCTTCCTATCGATATAACCAACAAAGATGAGGTAACGATACTCAGAGATAAAACCTTGTCTGCTTTTGGAACCATCGATATACTGATTAATAATGTGGGGAGCAATAAAAGAGGCCGGTTTGAGGATACACTCGATAAAGATTGGCGAATGATTGTGGATATTAATCTGTTGTCACACGGAGAGGTCTCCAGGCTTTTTCTTCCTGCTATGAAAAAACAAAAAAGTGGCTCGATTATTTTTATCTCGTCTATATTTGGACGTGAATCCGGTGGCGCCACCCTCTCTATCTACAATGCCACGAAATCAGCCCTGATAAGCATGGCAAAAGTTATGGCCGTTGAATTAGCGGGAGAGGGTATACGTGTTAACAGCGTTGCACCGGGATCGATACGGTTTCCGGGCGGTAGCTGGGATAAACGTTGTATCGACGATCCGGAGGGGATGGCCAGACTTATTGAGAGAGAATTGCCTATCGGCCGGTTTGGTACTGTTGAAGAAGTGGCTAATGTGGTTTGTTTTCTGGCCTCAGAAAAGGCCGGCCTTGTGACAGGTGCCTGTCTTAATGTGGATGGTGGGCAGTCTAGGTCATTGATTTAATTGGAAATTTAAAATTGAAGATTACATAGCTAGAGGATATGAATTGCATAATTCATGGAAAAAAACTGCGTCTTTGCGGCTCTGCGAGAGAAAAATAGACCTAGGTGTATCTCACTTGTAGCGGGTGATTGTAAGAATTACTGATCGTGATAATTTTGGAGAGGGTTTCCATTGAACTAATATGGGACTCTGATACCGGCCCTGGATGATCTGTGCCGTACGATCTTTGCCGTTATTGGAAATGATAAAACTTACTTTTCTTTTTACCCGCAGGAATTTCTCTGCCGGATAGGCAATGGCCCTGGCCATCATTTTTTCGATAACCGAATGACTAAGATGAAGTGAATCCATTAATTCGTTCATGATGTGCACAAAATCAAATTTGGCATATTCTTTGGTACGCTCAGCAATTTTTGATGGATTTTGCAGTAGGTACTTACCGTTCTCTCCCATAAACTTCAGCGGATTTTTTAGCACTTCGAAAAGGTCGCAGGTCATTAACAAAGTTTCGTATTCGTTGACTGTAATACCTGCAAATTTTTCTGAGGGATCTAAGGCAATATCAACGCGCCCTCTCTCAATATCATAAGCCTGAAATAGTTCTGACAACTTGTCCAGATATCCCAAACGCGGGTCGCGTAAATTAATTGAATCGATTGGATGCTTTGAAACCGGCACTTCCACCTTTTGCTCAAACACGGTTTCTTCATCGTTATAAAACATTACGTTTGTCAGACGTTTGCGCTTTCCAAATTCGCTAACCCCATCCAGATCAATAAAATAGACAGGAGTCTCCGGTTTATTTACATAAGTCACACAGTTTTTTAATCCGGATCCGATAAAAGTCAGATGAGAATCAGCATTTTTTGGCTCAACCTGGCGCTCTTCCTCGGTTAGTTCGTCGCGCATATCCATTTTGTCATGAACATAATCGGCATTATCGGGAAAAAATTGTTGAAAGGCCTTAATGTAGGATCTTATATTGTCAATCTGGTTGTTTAATCTGGCACATAGACTTTGTTCAAGGTATCCCGCTGTGGTATGAAAGGAGCAATAAGTCGCTTTTCGATACATATCCATCTCTCCTTTCACCAATTCATAGATTTTACTGGTGATATCTATTATCTCAAATCGATGTTGAGGAGAGATATCTATGGATAATTCCTGTGGTTTGAGTGCCGGCATGTGATTAATTTTTACCTATTATGATTTTAACATTTTGAATTAATTGATCATAAAGTTTAATGATATCTGATGTCAATAACAATTCAATTTTCCCATCCTAAATCGTTCCGGGATTATAAATGTAAGGTGGAGGCATCATTCAGATCAATATTTTCTGGCTCTAAATAGTAAAATTACTTATATTTATAGGAAATATTTTATAAACGACCTTGATCTTTTGGGGTAATTATTGTGTGGAAACCATTATTAACTATTTTTGGAAAAGAAACGCTGTTGGATAAGGCTTACGGGGATACTCATAAGATGTTTGCCTTAACTGAGAAAATGTTTCTTGAGGCAAAATGTATTTTACGTGAACAAAATCCAAAGAAAATGGGCATCGATATATATGATGCGGATGCGAAAGTAAATAAGTTTGAGCGCAAGATACGTAAAAAAGTGATGCGGCATCTGGAAGAAAAAGACCGTGAGGATATTTATTCGGGTCTTCTTCTGGTTAGTGTTATCATAGATATCGAACGAATTGGTGACGAATGTAAAAACGTACTTGGTCTGGCAAAGAACTATCATAGCAGATTAAAGCCAAAAGGATTTAAAACGGATCTCTTAAAAATCGAGGCGGCTGTACAGGACGAGTTTGCCCGGGTCCCGGAGCAATTTAAAGATGGCGATATCGTCGATGCAGAAAAAATACTGGAAGAATATAGCTGGGTAAATAAATTATGTGATGCTTGCGAAACAGACTTGATAAAAATGTCAGATAAGAGCATTCCGTCTTCAAATGCTGTAGCCCTTGCACTCTATATACGCCATCTGAAACGGATAAACGGTCATCTTCGTAATGTTTCAACCAGTGTTGTCAGTCCATTTGATAAAATCGGTTATACACCCAAAAAGTATGAGCAATAAGTAGCAGAAATTAACCAGGTTAAATTTCTATTTAATCTGCTTGGAAGACTTCCGGCCGGTAATAAACATCCCGGGTATGGTTTTTAGAAAACTTAAAAGGCCGGATATTTTTTTGTTAATTTTTCTTGCAAAGAGAAACTGCATGATACCCCTGATACCTTCATAAGTCTTTTTACTGTAAGGATGCCACCATGGATTCCTAATGGCAAAATGAAGTAAATCCTGCACGATAACCTGTGGTTGAGTCATCTCATCAAATCCAATCTCCCCATGACAACGACCGATCCCGGAGTGCTTAAAGCCGCCCCAGGGGGTTTCAGGCATGCCATGAGACATCAAATGATCATTTATCGTAATCACACCCGTCTGCAATTGTCTTCCAATCCTCTCAGCCTTTCTGCGATCTCGAGACCACACTGAGCATGTTAATCCCAGGGTTGAGTCGTTTGCGAGACTAATTGCCTCATCAATGGTGCTGTATTTCATAACAGCAACCACCGGTCCGAAGGTTTCCTCCTTCATTACCGACATGGTATGATCAACGTTTGTTAAAACCATAGCCGGGATAGTATTTTTCAGATTCTCGTCCCCTGGAGGTAATGATTCTGCAAAAATTTCCGCCCCTTTTTCAACCGCATCCTGTATTTGCCTGGAGACTTCTGCTATTTGTGAGGAAGTGGTCATAACACCAATATCTATATTCGGATCAGTACCAAATCCAACACGCAAAGATTCCACGGCTGTTTTTAATAATTGAAGAAACCGGTCATACACAGACTGGTGAACATAAATACGCTCAACACCTCCACAGGACTGCCCACAATTTTGATAACCCGCCCAGAGAACTCCTC
>SDBT01010336.1_pt1 | contig 15076 bp, 11 predicted proteins | sample 2277101 | NCBI WGS metagenome assembly SDBT01 (sample SAMN10404973, study PRJNA504765) | marine sediment metagenome | isolation source: marine sediment core GS10_PC15, 103 cmbsf | place: Arctic Ocean: Southern Knipovich Ridge | collected 2010 | reverse complement strand
ATAGCGGGATTCTAAATGAACAAAGAACAGAAATTATTTGTGAAAAAGAAGGAAAGGTGATATTAAATCCAGATGAAATAGTTAGTGGTAATGATACTTACGATGAATTTATGAAAGCAGTGTTAGACGGCCTTCAGCTTAGTTTCAAAATCTCGTCGAACTCACTATATGGTGGATGTGGCTCAAGGGTTAATAGCATTTCTAATAAATTTATAGCCGCATCTACTACTGCAACTGGTCGTAAGATGGTAATACTAGCCAGAGATAAAACATTGGAAAAGTTTCCAGGTTCTTGTTTAGTATATGGAGACAGCATAATGGGTAATACACCTTTGTTATTAAAGTGTAATGATGGCCAAATTGATATAAAAACAATTGAAACATTGTGTGATGAATGGGATTCTTATGAAGAATTCAAACCATTTGATACGAATAGAAAAGAGAAACAACAAGGTAAATGTGAATACCAAGTATGGTCTAATAATAAGTGGACTGATATTAAAAGAGTTATTAGACATAAATGTGATAAAAAGATTTATAGAATTAATACACATGGCGGATGCATTGATGTATCTGAAGATCATTCATTGTTAGATATTAATATTAAACCAATTAAGCCAACAGATTGCGAAATTAATAAAGAGTTATTCCATTCTTATCCAAAATTTGAGGATGTAAACTCAATGAAATTTTTAGATATTTTTAACAAATTGTATATTATTGAAGATGAATTAACAAATAAAGAAAAGGAAGCTTTTATAAATGGATTTTTTTATGGTGATGGATCATGTGGTTATTATAATTGTAAATCTGGTAATAAATATAGTTGGGCATTAAATAATAAAGATGGAAGATTATTGGATAAGTGTTTGTCATATTTAAAGTGTATAGAAACAGAAACAGATTTTAAAATATTAAATACAATGAAAAGTAGTGGAGTAAATAAACTAGTACCAAAAGGAAGCATTAAATATATGGTAAACAAATATAGAAATATATTTTATGATAAAGATAAATATAAAACTGTTCCAAAAAATATTTTAAATGCAGATGAAAATATTAGGAAACAATTTTTAATCGGTTATTATGCAAGTGATGGTTGTAAATGTGTTAATGAAAAAACAAATTGTATTCGTTTTGATAATAAAGGTAAAATTGGCTCAGCACAATTATTTTATTTAATGAAATCATTAGGTTATAACTGCAGTATAAATACACGAAAAGATAAAATGGATATTTATAGAATAACAGCAACAACAGGAAAATTAAGGAAGAATTTGAATTGTATAAAAAAAATATATCAACTGAATATTGAATATAATTTTATATATGATTTGGAAACAGAAGAAGGAATATTTCAAGCAGGTGTTGGAGAAATGATTGTACATAACACGGATTCTATATTTATCAACTATATCCCGTTCATTCGTCGAACTCATCCAGAAGAAAATTTAACAGAATATAGAAAATTAGAATTGACGGCAAAATATTCCTTAGAGGCAGCAGATTACGTGACATCTATCTCAAAGAAGCCACAATGGTTACAGTTCGAGAAGATTCTATATCCATTCATTATCTTCAGTAAAAAGAGATATGTCAGTAATAAATATGAAGGATCGATTACAAAATACACTCAAAACAGTATGGGTATCGTTTTAAAAAGAAGAGATAATGCTCCTATTGTTAAAGACATATATGGTGGAATTATTAATACCATATTGAATGATAGAAATGTTGAAGCTGCTAAAGAGTTTTTTAAAGAAAGTGTCAACAACTTATTAGCTGGAAATGTCAGCATTAAAAGACTGATCATTACCAAAAGTATTCGCGGTAATTATGCAAATCCAACCAGTATCGCTCACAAAGTTTTAGCTGATAGAATGGGTGAAAGAGATCCCGGTAATAAACCACTGTCTAATGACAGAATCCCATATTGTTATATCGATTCAAATAATCTGAAGTGTTGGAAATGTGGTGCCAATAAACTAAATGTAGAAGGATGTAAATGTATAACATGTCTGAAACTATTCTGTAATAAACATCTTCATAATCATCGGCAAGAATGTAGAAAAATTTGCAGATTTTGTAAGAAACCTAGTCCTATTGCTAATCTACAACAATGCAAAACTTGTAGAGGATGGTATTGTTCCGACGATATGTATAAACATAATTTGAGAACAGATAAATATAAAGAGGAACATCATGATAAATGTAAGAAGCCATTGACGAGTAAGATATTACAAGGAGATATTTTAGAACATCCTGACTATATCAAGGAAAAGGATTTGATAATAGATTATAAATATTATTTAGATCATCAAATAGAGAAACCATGCATGCAAATATTTGCTCTGACCATGAAGAATCCATACAGTCTTATAGCCGCAGCAGTCAGAAAATTTAATAATAAGAAGAAAGGTAATCAAGAAATTACACAATGGTTTCAGACCATGAATGTAGGCAAATCGAATGATAAAAAAGAAGATGAAGATGTAGTTAAAGTGTATGATAATTTTGACGATGTATTTGAAAAATTGGCTGATGATGATATAGATGTTTGCGAGGATAGTTTTGATAATTATTACAAAGGTAATGTCAAGGTTATTTAGACTATATTTAAAAAAACTGATGAATATTTTTAGATATTAATGATGTACAGTTTAAAAAGGGGGATATCCGTAAGCCCATTAAATGTATCGCAATGATCTATTTAAGTCCAATAATAAATTGATCAAAAAGGGTGATGGATACTCCTGATATGAGGTCACATTCTATATTAAATGTCTACCTCTGTCACATTCTATATTAAATGTCTACCTCTATCAAATTTTTATAATAAAGTATATAATAAAGTATATAATAAAGTATATAATAAAGTATATAAAGCATTATATTTATAAATAATTATAGCATAATGTTACCAACGGATATGGATATAGATAAAATTAAAAAACAGTGGTCTCTAGAGCAATACAATCTTAAAAAATCGTTATCTCTACAAAATTCTTTTCAACTTGATAAAATCAAATATGTAGCGGGAGTAGATTTGAGTTTTTATAAAGGTAATAATATTGATGCATGTGCTGGCATTATTGTTATGTCTTATCCGAGTTTTGAAATTGTATATCAAAATATGGAATTAGTTCAATTAACGGCGCCATATATACCATCTTTTCTGGCATTTAGAGAAGTCAAACATCTCAATAAATTAATCAATCAAGTAATCCAAGAGCATCCAGAATACAAACCAGATATTATTATGGTAGATGGTAATGGAATATTACACCAATATGGTTTCGGTCTGGCATCTCATTTAGGTGTTATATGTGATATACCTACAATAGGTATAGGTAAAAGTTATTATGCCATAGATGGTATAACTTTAGATGATACAAGGAGATTAGAACAGACTTTAAAGAAGGGAGGAGAGAGTATAAATTTGTTAGATAAGGGAGGAGAGATATTAGGAGCTATATTAAAGCCGACTGATGATGTGCAACGGGGGATATATGTCTCGATAGGTCACAAAATAGATTTAGGAACGGCATTATATATAGTTAAACAATATAGTCGCTATAGGGTACCAGAGCCTCGGAGCTTTGCTCAAGGCTTGCGATCGCCGAGCCTGTTAGACAGGTTGATTTCATGACGCGTGAATATGTCAGATTGCATGTAATTTAGAGGTTTTTGCGTGTGATAGATAAAAAAAAATTGAATATAAAAATTATATAAAAATATATAACTATTATAACATAATATGAATGAATTGAGTAATAGAGGTCTAAGTGGACTCATCAATATGGGAAACTCGTGTTATTTGAATGCTGCTATACAGTGTTTAAGTAATGTTATTTCATTGACTGAATATTTTTTATCTGGTGATTATACGGAGGATATAGATACAACGCGTAAAGAGTATAAGATGTGTCGAGAATATTATAGAATATTGAATGGTTTATGGGAAGATAATTGTGTTATTAAGCCTATTTCCTTCAAACAGACACTTGTACAATATAAAAGTGAATTTAGTGGTTTTGGTCAACATGATTCGCAAGAGGTTTTGACTACTTTAATAGGGTTATTGCATGATGCTTTATATTATGAAGTTAATATTACACATCAAGGGACTATTAAAAATAATTTAGACAAGATGGAGATAGATTCGATAAAAATTTGGGGAGAACATTTCAAGAAACAATATTCTAAAATATTAGAGATATTTTATGGTCAATTTCATTCTAGATTGATTTGTACAACTTGTAATGGTTATACTAATAATTTTGATCCATTTTGTTCAGTTACGGTACCGATCACAGCTAAATGTCATAATATTTATGATTGTTTTGATGAATATAGTAAAGTAGAAATCTTAAATAATGATAATAAGTGGAAGTGTGAGCATTGTAAAAATTTAACAAATGCTGCGAAGACTATATCTATATGGAAGTTGCCAAATGTTTTGATAATAGTTTTAAAGAGATTTAATTATGGAATGTGTTCTGTGAAGATAGGAAAAAATATTGAGTTCCCTTTGGAAGAATTAGATCTAAAAAAATATGTGGATGGATATGATAAGTATAATGCTTTATATGAGTGTTTTGCGGTTATTAATCATGTAGGATCTACAAATTTTGGGCATTATTATGCGTATTGTAAGAATATGAATGGTAAATGGTATGAATATGATGATGCAGATGTCACAGAATTGAAGGATATACCGAGTAATAATGCTTATGTTATATTTTACAGACGTAATGAAAAGATTTCTCAATAAATTAGAATAAAAAATATATTTATAATATATAATTAATGTCTTATAAATATAGAATACCTCCATATAAAAATAGTATGAATAATAGTTTAGAAAATTTAAAGGAAAAAGTTAGTAACATCTTTAACAATAAAACTGCTAATAATGTAAAGAAAAATTTAGAAAAAAATATTGACATTGTATATGACTTTAGCGCTAAACATGTACTTCTATTATTCTTAATATTAATCGTTATGATCTTAATTTATGTTCTATTAAATTATGTCCTAACTGATTGCTATCAAAAGAAATCCCTTGGACAATATTTATTGGACTTCGATTTACAACCATGTATCCATAAATATAAACCATCTAGTTATAAAGAAAGAAAGAAAGAAGAAGAAAGAGAAGTATTCCATATCGCAAATCAAGACTATACTTATGAACAAGCTAAATGTAAATGTAAAGCTTATAGTGGACATTTAGCTACTAAACAAGAAATTATTGAAGCATACAATAAAGGTGCTGATTGGTGCACCTATGGATGGTCTGAAGGTCAAACGGCATATTATCCTACACAGAAATGTACATGGGATAAATTACAAGAAGGTGATCCTAAACATAGATATGATTGTGGATTACCTGGTGTAAATGGAGGGTTCTTTTCTAATCCTAAATTAAAATTTGGTATTAATTGTTATGGTATCAAACCGAAGGGAAGAATTGTTAAAGAGAAGGCTCCAGTTTGCGAAGGAAGAGATTTTTGTAAAATGAGAAATAATTATAATTCAGCTCATAGATTAGATACCGATAAAATTGCACCATTTAATAATGATCAATGGTCAGTGTTTGGTTAATTTTTTTGACAATAATTTATCACTATATTCGAAAATATAGTGGCAAATAATAATTGGGGTATTCCACCAAAAAAAATACTCACGAGTGCATACATACTCTATGTGCTATAACTTTAAATAGTTTTAATAATAAAAATAATTATTATTTAATATGATTATATAACATTTTATATCTATGATTATGTGCTTCTGTATCTAGAAACATTCTTGGATCTAACATATAATGTAATTCTTCATTAAATTCTAATGCTTTTTGATGATCTTTAAAATGGACTATACAAGAATCTATACATTCGTCAGTATATTTAGTTACAAAACTACCATCAAATTCCTTTAACATATTATCCAATAAATTTTCTAATTTAGTTTTATCATTATCATCATGGTGAATACGATCATCATTCATAACTTTATTAAGAGGCATAGGAAGTTGTATTTCATAATTAGGCATATAGTTTTATAAAATATTATATATATTATAATTTATACTAATGTGTGGAATTATTGCCTTCCTGAGTAAACACCACTCTGCCGCAAAATATCTCCTTGAAGGACTTACCATATTACAAAATCGTGGATACGATTCTGCTGGCATCTGTACCATCAACCAAATTAATGAATTAATTAACTCCAAATTTGCAAGTACTAATGTTTCTGCATTGGAAATGCTTCAAAATAATATAGATATTCACTCTAACCATCATATTGGCATCTCACATACACGATGGGCTACTCATGGTTGTAAAACTGATTATAATGCACATCCTCATCTAGATTATAAAAATCGTTTAGCTATTGTACATAACGGTATCATTGAAAATTATCAAGAAATTAAAGACTATCTAATCACTAAAAATATAACTTTCAAATCAGATACAGATACTGAAGTTATAGTCAATCTTATCAGTTATTACCTTGATAAAAACTATGATATATGGAAATCTATCAACAAAGCTATCAACCGACTTGAAGGAACTTGGGGTATAGCTATACTATATAATGAAGAACCAAATCACATTTATTTGTGTAAGAAGGGTAGTCCATTATTAGTTGCTTATGATAACGATTTCACAATTGTAGCATCTGAATCTAGTGCATTTTCTAAGTATACGAATAGATATATAGTATTGAGAGACAATGAGATTATTAGATTAGGTGCTGATAAAGATGAAAAGATTTTAGATTATGAATTTAAAGAAATAGAAGAATTAGAAGAAATTAAATTAACACCTGATCCATATCCCCATTGGATGTTGAAAGAAATATTTGAACAACCTATTACCTCCTTGAGAGCTCTGAATATGGGCGGAAGAATTGCTGATAACTATAATATACGATTAGGAGGTTTAAATAGTCATAGAGAAGAATTATTAAAAATAGATAATATTCTTATCATAGCTAGTGGTACTTCATATATAGCGGGAATGTTGGGAGTCAAATATTTCAAATCATTAAAATGTTTTAATACTGTTACGATAATAGATGCGGCAGAATTTGTGTTAGATGATTTACCTAATGAAAATGCGGGTATTATAGTTTTATCACAATCAGGAGAGACGAAGGATGTACATTGTGCCATAGAATTAGCAAAGTTACATAATATCATGGTAATAGGTATAGTCAATGTAGTAGGATCATTAATATCGAGAGATTCAGATTGTGGTTGTTATTTAAATGCAGGAAGGGAAGTGGCAGTAGCGTCGACAAAATCATTTACATCACAGGTAGTAGTTTTATCATTAATGGCATTATGGTTTTCACAAAATAAGGTCAAAGAGTTAAAGAATAAGAGGGGAATGTTGATAGATAATATTAGAAATGTTTCCTTAAATTTTACAAATATTATTCAAAATATCAGCACTAATGTTGGAGATGATCTTATTGCTAGACTTAAAGATTGTCAAAATATGTTTGTACTTGGTCGTGGTTTAGGATATCCGATAGCATGTGAAGGTGCACTTAAAATTAAAGAAATTTCTTATATTCATGCTGAAAGTTATCCTGGTGGTGCATTAAAACATGGTCCTTTTGCTTTGATTGAAGAAGGTATGCCAATTATAATGATAGTTTTAGATGATGAATATGCCAATAGGATGCATAGTGCAGCGGAAGAGGTTAAAGCTAGAGGAGCTTATACTATAATTATAACAAATTTGAAGAAATATAATAAAAAGATTTATGATTATTGTATCAATATTCCTGATTGTGGTGTCATGACATCTTTATTATGTGTTATGCCTTTACAATATTTAGCTTATAAATTAGGTATGGCTAAAGGTTATAATGTCGATTTCCCTAGAAATTTGTGTAAAGCTATAACAATTTTATGAGATCTATGAGTTTGAATATATATCTCTTGTTAAATTAATGTTTAAGAATTAAAGTTGAAAATCCGATAAATAAAATCATATAACAAAAAGATTCTATATCATCTTGTGAGTATGTTGTCTCGGGTGTCATATAATAAATATATGGATATATTCTTTAAATAGTGTTATAAAAATAGTATTATAAAAATAGTATATAATTATTATTCTTCAGATTTCTTTTCTCCAGGAAGATTCATATCTTTCTCTGTCTCATTCAGAACATCTTCAGCATCAAGTACTTTTTCAGTTTGACCTGTTTCAGGATTAAATTTGTAGATGGCTTTCTTCTCAGGTTTGACATAATCTTTGAAATCTTGAGGTCGTTTCATAAAATGTTTCTCGCTATTATGCTCTTGTAGTGCCGTTTCATATGAAATATTCTTAGATACCCTCAGATAAAACATACACTTCGGACATACAACATAATAAAATCCTTTGGCAGGAGCATGCTTCTCCAATAAATGTTTATCAACATCAATCGATAAAATAATCTCGTTACACTTCCGACATTGATGCTCTCGTGACTTCCTATCTACCCGTCTAATTGGCTCCTCATCTATATCAATCTCTTTCTTTTTATATTTTTTGATTTCCTTTGGCACTGGAACTGGTTTTGGTGCTTTATGTGGTACTCCCCTCTTGGCTGCTGCTAGATAGTCCATTATACTTTTATTATATTTTATATAAAATAAATAACTGGATATATTGTTCAATTTTTTTAGACCATATAATGGGTATATAATGGCCATATAACAACAAAAATTGAATAATTAAAGGATATAAAGAATTATAGATAATAAATATATAAATCTAATATATAAAAAAATGGAAGACGAAATACTTCTTCGAGAGAATCCCAATAGATACGTAATTTTCCCAATCAAATATCCAGAAATATGGAAAAGATATAAGAATGCCGTAGCAACCTTTTGGACAGCTGAAGAATTAGACCTAAATGCTGACAGATCTGAATGGGAAAATAAATTGAATGATAATGAACGCCACTTCATCAAGAATATTTTGGCATTTTTTGCCGGTAGTGATGGTATTGTTATGGAAAATTTAGCCGAACGATTCAGTACTGATGTCCAAATACCTGAAGCACGATTCTTCTACGGTTATCAAATATTTAATGAATCTACCCATTCAGAAACTTATAGTCTATTAATTGATACATATATTACCGATCCAGATGAAAAAGATAGGTTATTGAGAGCCATTGAAACAATTCCTTCCGTAGCTAAGAAAGCTAATTGGGCCATCAAATGGATACAAGATAAAGAAGCATCCTTTGCTACCAGATTGGTTGCATTTGCCGTTGTAGAAGGTATCTTCTTCAGCGGTAGTTTCTGTGCTATCTACTGGCTTAAAAAACGTGGCCTTATGCCAGGTCTAACATTTAGTAATGAATTAATCAGTCGTGATGAAGGCCAACATACGGATTTTGCTTGTTTACTATACAGTATGATTAAAAATCGTAGATCACAAGAGGATATACATGAGATGTTTAAAGAGGCAGTAGGGATAGAGAAAGAATTTATAGTAGATTCCATACCATGTAAATTGATAGGAATGAATTCAGATTTAATGTGTCAGTATATAGAATTTGTAGCAGATCGATTATTAACACAATTGGATTATGATACAATCTGGAATGTTACTAATCCATTTGATTTTATGGAACTTATTTCATTGAGAGTTAAAGCTAATTTCTTTGAGAAAAGAGTAGGAGAATATAAAAAAGCTAATGTCGGCACTACTAAAGAAGAAAGAGAGCTTAAAGAATTAGACGATTTTTAGTCTACCAATTCAAAAATAATATGAATATTAGTAATACTATAATTATAATATTAATATAATCCTTATTCTTATCTATATATTTTATCTCCAGTTTCTTCTTCTCTTTTTTGATGACGGGTTTCTCCATAAATTTTTTATAATCTACTTCCTTATTTGTCGAATTTATTGTATTAAAATATGAATCTCTCTCCATAAACATCCCCTCATTACCCATATTTTGATTACCCATATTTTGATTACCATAAGCAAAAGGTTGTTGATAATAATTTGATTGTTGATACGATTGTTGCATCATATTCGGTTCAATTAACGATGATTGAAATATATCACCTTGAGAAGTTGATGGTTGAAACATATCAGGTTGGGCATAAGATGGTTGTGAATATACGGGAGGCACGACAGATGGTTGCATAACAGGTTGTACTTGAGATTGTATAACATCAGCGAAAGAAGCATTTTGAAGTGTTTCATAAGATGGTTGCATATAAATAGGTGAACCGAGAGAATTGGGCATAGAATAAAAGACATCATTATAAAAAGGTATTTCAGTTATTTGGAGAGGCCAATAATTATCCATATTTATACGATATTGAGAATATTTATCTTGAACATAATTACTTGGAGAATATTCTCTTTTAGCAAATGCATCTTGTCCCATATATTTCTTATTATTGGGGAGTTGTCTTTTACAAGGACGCATCTTTTTGACAGACTTTTTCTTATTTAATTTTTTATTTTTTTGATGCATAAATCTATAACATATGTAGACAAAAAAATATTTAAAGTTCTAGTTTATAATATTATATGTTTCATAAAAATATACTTACATGCCTAAATTAACCGTGTGGAAACAATATATACAACTTCAAGATCAATATTCTAAAAAATATGGCGATAAATGTATATGCCTTATTCAAGTAGGATCCTTCTATGAAATCTATTCACTACATGAAGAAGGCTACATGAAAGATGTTTGCGATATCATGGGTATTACTATCTCTAATAAAAATGTAGGAGAAGAAGTTAACCCTTATATGGCTGGTGTTCCTGATTATGGTGTTAAAAAATTTTTAGATAGACTAATTGAAGAGAATTATACAGTGGTCATTATAGATCAAATTGGTCCTAAAAACAGTAAAGGTGGTTACGATATAAGAGAAGTTACCAAAATATTAACAAAATCTAATGTAGATATTTTCTTTGAAATTAACTCTAATTCTAATAATGATAACAATAACTTGTTATCTATCTATATACAAGAAGAAAAGACTTTAAATGGAAAATCGGTTATAAGTGCTGGATTATCTGTTATTAATTTGAGTACAGGGATCAATCATATTTATGAAATAAACTCTCAAGAATATGATATCTTTGATGAAGTTTATAGATTTATGGAAAGTTTTAATCCTATTGAGATTATTATACATACTAAAGATCTTAAAACTTATACTCAAAATGATATACTCAATAGATTGAATGTATTAGATAAAATTTATTATTATAACTTCTACAATTCTAATTCCACATTCTTTAAACTATCTTATCAACAAGATTTCCTTAAAAAAATATTTCCTAATACTGGTATGCTAAATGTTATCAACTATATCGATCTACAATTTAAACTATATGCTCTAAATTCTTATATATTATTATTACAATGGGCTTATGAACATGAAAATAATATTGTTACCAAAATTACATGCCCACAAATATTTGATTCTCATAAACACTTAATCCTCTATAATAATGCTCTCTACCAATTAGATGTAATACCATCTAATATCAGAAAATATTCCGGCAAATTTAAATCCCTTTATGACGTTATCAATGAAACTTCCACGCCTATGGGCAGAAGAGAATTAAAAAATAGATTGTTGAATCCTATCACCGATGTGGCTGAGTTAAATCTTCGATACAATCTAGTCACTGTGATGATGAATCATATTGATAATTATGAAACTTATTTAAAAAAAATAGTTGATATAGAGCGATATCATAGGAAAATGACATTGGGAATTCTACAACCAAAAGAATATGCAAATATTTCATTATCATATGATAGTATTTTGAAGATTATAGAAATATATCAACAGGATTTTGTTAGTCAAAATATGGTAATGAATATTAATGATAATGATATACAATTGTTTAGGGAATATGTGGAAGAATATCATAAATTATTTGATGTTGACAAGATGATTAAATATGATATAAAAAACATAGATAATTCATTTTTTACAAAAGGTTTATATGATGATATAGATAAAGTTCAAGAACAATTAGATGAATGTCGCCAATATTTTGCAAATTGGGAGACAATATTTTCTCAAGATATTAAAGATTATGAGAAACAAAGTAAGAAAAAATATGGTATACAAAGTAGCAAAAAAATAGTAAATTTAATTTATCAAGAAAAGAAGGGTAATAAACATGGAACACGAAGAGAAGGAGAGTATTTTTATATTTTGAATAAACGTCGAGCTGATATTTTAAAACAAATTTTAAAAACTAAGAAGATGGATGGTTATAAATTTGAGACATATACATCAACAGATATTAAATTAACATCTGATGAAATTAATAATCAATCAAATAAATTAACAGATTTAATTAATGATATAGATGAATTAGTCAGAGATAAGTATTTAGAAATATTGAAGTATTTTGATAATAAATATAATTTTAACAATATTTCACAATTTATTGGGGAAATTGATGTTGTAAAAAGTTGTTCGAAAATTAGCAAATTATATGGATATTGTCGACCTATTATCGAATGTAATGAAGATGATAATAGTTTTATCAATGCTGTTGATGTTAGACATCCTATTGTTGAAAGATTATCAATTAGTACAAATTATATTCCAAATGATGTAAAATTAGATCAAGAAGTTAATGGTATGTTATTATATTCATTAAATTCATGTGGTAAAACAACATATGCTAAGAGTGTTGGATTAAATATTATTTTAGCACAGATGGGATGTTACACAGCAGCTAAAGAATTTAAATATTATCCATATCATCATATTTTTACAAGAATTAGTGGTGATGATAATTTATTTTATGGTCAATCTTCTTTTGCTATAGAAATGGATGAATTGAGAGCTATTTTAAAATATGCAGATAAAAATAGTTTAGTTTTAGGTGATGAAGTATGTCGTGGTACTGAGACAACATCAGCATTAGCATTAGTAACATCATCTATTAATAAATTTTCAAAGAATGATATAAACTTTATCTTTGCCACCCATTTACATCAATTAAATCAGATAGAAACTGTAACAGAATTGAAAAATGTAAAATTCTATCATCTAGCTGTAAATACATCTAATGGTAATATAGTGTATGAAAGAAAATTAAAAGATGGTTCTGGCGAATCTATATATGGTCTAGAAGTAGCTAAACATTTGGTTGATGATAATGAATTTATAGATTTTGCATATAAGATACGTAATGAATTGTTAAATGTCCCAGAATATATAGTACAACCTAAATCTTCCAAATATAATGCTGATATTTATATTAATAATTGCCAAATTTGTGATAAATCTTATAAAGATGAACAACTAGATGTCCATCATATTTTATTCCAATCTCAGTGCAATCAAAACGGATTAATAGATCATATTAAGAAGAATGATAAGAATAATTTAGTAGTTTTATGTAAAGAGCATCATATACAGGTTCATAATAAAAATTTAGAAATTTATGGATATAAAGACACAGAAAATGGAATAATATTAGATTATAAATTTCTGGATACAAAGTCATATGAAGATAAAAAGAAAAATAGACTAAAATATAACCCACTCGAAATAAAAATAATAGAGGGATATAAAGGAAATCCAATAAATTATATTATAAATAAATTGAAGGTGGAATATGATATAAATATTAGTCGTACGACGTTGAATAAAATATATAATGATGAATATGGTATCTAATTAAAAAAACTGATTTAAAGAAATGTTAATAAAATAGTGTGATAATAATTCGAAAAATGCAGACGAGAGATGATAGGAGACAGAATATACGTTCTATATATTGGGTTATATTTTTATTTGAAATAGTTATTTTATCAGAATTAGCTGATCAAGGTATTATACATACAGCACGATTAGAGAATCAGTTATTTGCTCAAGAAGATTCAAGTCAATTGGTATTTCCATTGATTTGGACAAAGATTAATGATACGATATGCTATAAAATGGATGATTCATACGCCACTGGATGCTATGGTATCAAAGATTGTTCAGAAACAATGTGTCGTATGACTATAGATTATCAGCATGATAGTCCATTTGTAGGTCTCTGGTTACCTATGTTAACACGTGATAATTATACTCTTGACGAATGTAAGGCTGATTGGGAGCCTATTACTTTAAAAAGATTACTTCAAGATAGTTATTCAACAGGAGCAATAGTATTATGGTTTATTTCTGTATTTATGTTAATACTTTGGCTAGGTCTTTCTATATATGTATCTAAGAATGGTAATATTTTGAATAATATATTATATAATAGTTGGATATTCGTGGGTATTCTACAGAATATATGTGCACTTATTTCATTTATCCTAGTTGGTAGAATAGAGATAACTGAACCGGATGTAAAATGGTTAATTCCTTCAACTTTAATAGTGAATTATATAGTTATGGTGGCAATAGGATTATTGATAATTTGGTATATTTGGATGTCAGATATAATTGGTAAAATCTATAGACGTAGGAATATGCAGAAATATCAGCATTTAGATAATTATCTTAATTAGATAAAAATATTTATAAATATTTATAAATTATTATAAAAAAGTACTTGTTAGTAGAATATAATTTATAAATATAAATTTGTTAAAGCCATTGTATACATTTAATTATTTATAATCTTAAGTTTTCTACCACGTGGCATACTTTCAGCAAATTCTTCAACATTATCTAAAACACTCATGGAACTTTGCATCTGATTTTGTCCATGACTTAAATTCTTTTGTAGATTTAAGCTGGAGCTTGATTCAACTTCTCCAAGACTGTCGGTATGTTTATAATTGACGAAGTGCTTGATATCTTGAATTTCTTGAAATAATGCACTAGCAATACTGTAAAGTCTATTAATATTTTGTTGGACTACACGAAGAGATCTCTTTAGTTCTAGAACGTTTTTAGATTGTCTATCCATATTTTTATACTTTATATATTATGTTTTTTTTTCTTAAATTAAACTTAATATATATCAATACTAAATGATTAATAAATATAATTAAAAATATAATTAAAAATATAATTAAAAATATAATTAAA
>SDBT01010335.1_pt1 | contig 15077 bp, 15 predicted proteins | sample 2277101 | NCBI WGS metagenome assembly SDBT01 (sample SAMN10404973, study PRJNA504765) | marine sediment metagenome | isolation source: marine sediment core GS10_PC15, 103 cmbsf | place: Arctic Ocean: Southern Knipovich Ridge | collected 2010 | reverse complement strand
TACCCTACGACGTGTTTTGAGCACTCTGGATGGCCGACTGGTACGAACGCCACTCTTGCCACCAGCTATTCCATGAATGGCGAAAAAAACAGGGTTTATCAACAAGCCCCTTGCGGTGGGTTTTCTCAATCCTGATAAAGAATTTCCCGCCGCGGTCAAGACCATACCCACCCGATGAATGTGGTACCCATTAATTGGCGTACCCGTCGAGGTTCAGGATAAGGGTCCTCGTGCGCCAATGCTATCGGCGATGGGGTAGATGTGGTCATCTGCTGCCCACGAAACCGATTGAAATCCGTATTGACGGACGCATCGGGAAAGGCGTAATTCTCAAAGGATAAAGGAGCCGTAGGGAAGGTCTCCCGGAGACCTGCCTATTCTTTGACAGTACCCACCGCCGGTCAAAAGCCCGGCCCGAGACGGGCAAGCGGTGGGGTACCCTGTCTTCACCTCACGTAGGGGCCGGCCTTGTGTCGGCTCAAAGAGCGACCCTGCTTTCGGCGGAGACAAGCTCCGCCGCTATGCGAACAGGGTGATAGCACCCCTGGGAAGATGGCGCCGCTACGCGAACAAGGTGATGGCACCCCTGTGAAGATGGTACACTTGCAACGGTATACCTACAAGTGCTTTTGTCGGTTTAGACGCTCAATGATGACATCCCGCGCTTTCTGTAATGCCTTGCCGCGGTGGGAGACGAGATTTTTTTCCTCCAGTGTCATCTCGCTGAAGCGTTTGCCCTCCGGCGGGTAGAAAAAGACCGGATCGTAGCCGAAACCTTCTCTGCCTGCGGTGTCTTCTGTTATGTAACCCTCCGCTACGCCTTCAGCCGTGTCCGTGGTGCCGTCGGCCCAGTTAATTGCAATCACGCAGCGGAACCGTGCGGTTCGCTTTTCGTATGGTACGCCTTGCAGTTGTTGAAGCAGTTTGCGGTTGTTGTCGGCATAGGTGGCATCCTCACCTGCGTAGCGTGACGAGTAGACCCCTGGCGCGCCCTTCAGGGCATCGACCTCAAGGCCGCTGTCATCGGCGAGGGCGGGCAGGTCACAGAACTTCGCAATGGCTTTTGCTTTGAGCAGGGCGTTTTCTTCGAGAGTGGTGCCGGTTTCCTCAACGTCAGGAAATTCAAGGAAATCATCCCTTGTCAGGATAGTCACCGGCAGGTCATCCAGGAGGTGCTTGATCTCCCGAATTTTATCTTCGTTATTGGTTGCGAGGACGAGTTGCACAGGTGTCACCTGCTTTATTTATTGCTTTCGTTTCGTCGGGTGGCCCACCGCTTGCGGTGGGTTTACTCTCAGGGAGTAGGTCAGGACCTTTATGGTCCTGACTATTTCAGTTTATTGATTTTATTCATCAACCCTATAGATGAACCACCGTGTATTAGGCTTTCTCTGATATGCTCCTTTTGTGAAAGGGATTAATCCATCTCTGCCATCTCTTAACATCTGTCTGAAGTTGAATCCAGGTTTTGGCCCGACAGTATTTGGTAGAATATCATTTTCAGCCAATAGCTGTGCACACTCATCGGCAAACATTGATTCAATGTTATGGTCTTTCATATAGTCTTGTAAGAAGCTACTGACTTTGTGTACTTCATTTGAGGTAAATGGCATGTTTCTTCTCCCGTTATTTGTCTTAATGACCAGCTACGTAGGTCAGGACCTTTATGGTCCTGACTATTTTTCCATTCACGTTGTCAACATGTCAGGAGCGCAAGGCTCCTGACCTACTCTTACTACTCTTACTTCAGACGGCAGACGAGGACGTCCGCCGTCCACGGAAATGAATCTTAAACAGCAAGTGTCGGGTTTCTTGTCCGCCTAAGGCGAACTGGGGAACCCGACCTACTTTTCTTTGTATTTCACGCTCCTTAATACCCACTTATATCCACCCTCGTGATTTTATCAACAACTTCGCCTAAGAACCGTGTCGCTACCTGGGAGAACTTCTCGGGGACGTCGCTGACGAAAAACTTGTGGGTGCCTAAGGCACCTTCTTTCAACAACCCAACCTCAGCGAGTCTTCTATGCGCAACTTTGGCGGTCTCCTCGCCGCTGTCGATAAGAGTGACCCCATCACCCATGACGTCGCTGATGACATGCTTCAAAAGCGGGTAGTGGGTGCAGCCCAGCACGAGCGTGTCGACCTCGACATCGAGCATTGTCTGCAAGTAGTCACGGGCAATCAGGTAGGTGGCTTCCTTGTCGATGTATCCTTCCTCGGCTAACGGCACAAACAAAGGGCAGGCCAGAGAGAAGACTTTCACCTGCGGGTCGATGCTGTGGATGATGCGGGCGTAGGCATTGGAACCGATAGTGGCGTTGGTTCCGATGACGCCGATTCGCCCAGACATGGTTCGCTCGACCGCCGCCCGTGCCCCCGGCTCAATGACGCCGATCATCTCGAGGTCATAGTTGCCCCTGATGTCATCCAACGCCACCGACGAGGCACTGTTGCAGGCGCAGATGATAAACTTGACTTTGTGCTCCATTAAAAAGGTTATGTCCTGCACGGTAAAGTGGGTGATGATCTCCTTGGAGCGGCCGCCATAGGGGTAGCGGCCGACGTCGCCGAAATAGACTACGTCCTCGTGGGGAAGAAGCTCGAATATCCGGCGGGCGACGGTTAGTCCGCCCACGCCGGAATCAAAGATGCCAATTGGAGCTTGTTGTGTCATGCTACTCTCCACCGGATTTCTGTACACCGTGGACGTCTGAGGTTGTCGCAAAAGTGTCGGACGAGGGAAAGAAAACGACTTCGTCATTCCCGTGAAAACGGGAATCCATTTTTCTTGTCATATCCGTCTCACCATGCGTATTGCGTATGTACACTTTTAGTTACTTCTTCTGGATTCCTGCTTTTGCAGGAATGACACAGTTGATTGCAGCCTGCGTCATAACTGGTCTTGATACCTCTATAACCTCGCGAACCTTCTTTTAGGACAGCCTCTCCTCGTCCCGTCACTTAGCGCTTCATACGGCGGACGAGGACGTCCTCCATCCATGAAATTCGCTTACTCATACTTTGCTTTGAACCTTTTGATAGCTTTATAGATCGACTCAGCCACGGCATTTTGATACTTGCCGCTTTTGATCAGTTTCTCTTCTTTTTTGTTGGAAATGAAGCCGACCTCCACCAGCACCGACGGCGTGAAAACCATGTTGAGCACAAAGAATCCCGCCTGATCGACTCCCCGCGCCCGGGTCTTCAATGACCGACGGAACTCACGGTCAACCATCATGGCAAAGTCATGCGACTCGGTTTGAAACTCCGTCATGATCATTTCGTTGAGGATGGTCAGTACGGGATCGTCAAAATCATCCTCGGTGTGACTGCCCTGGTGCGCTGCGAAGGCGGACTGTTCGCGCAGGAAAAAGCTGTTTTCAAACTGCGCCACGGCACGGGCTGAGTCATTTCTTGCAGGAGCGAGGAAAAAGACGTTCCATCCCCGCACGTGCCGTTTCACGGTGGCGTTGGCGTGGATGGAGATAAACAGGTCGGCTCCTGCTTGGTTGGCAACGTCGGCTCTCTGCTCAAGGGTGACGGTTTTGTTGCGGTCGCGGGTCATGATGACTTTGAACTGCTTGTCCTTGCGGATCAACTTGGCCAGTTTCTTGGCGATGCTCAGCACAATGTCCTTTTCGCGGGCGCCGCTTGACCCAATGGCGCCATAGTCGCTGCCGCCGTGGCCGGGATCAATGACAATGACGTCAATCTTGTCGTCGGGCCCCACTTTCCGAGGGAAGCCAAGAGTGTCAAGTTCAAAATCGACGTCGGCAATCGAGATTTGGATACGGGGTGGGTCGTAGGCTAATTTGTGGTGCCATTTCTCGATATTCCTTCGCAGCCGAATAGAGACTTGTCCGGAGCCGGCAGCCTGGTGGGTCTTGAGGTCGTACATATACCTGCGGTCCCGACGCGAGAGTATCACGCGGCTGTTCAGTAGGCCATCCCGTATAGAGATATTCAGCCAGTTTCCTTCGGTGACAAAGATTTCGTAGGCAAGTGAACTGGTGAGAAACAGTTCTATCAACAAGCCGTTGGCTTTCGGGGAGATGGCCAGATCGGTAACGTTGAAATACTCGGAATCAATCCGCAGGGTCTTTGAATCTTTGCTCCAGGTTATCTTCTGCGGCAGGATGCGGTCCAGGAACGGGATAAACGTTTCCGCCGGTAAGTAGAGTTGGCCCTTGCGGTAGACGGCAGGAAACGTCAGGTTGTATAAGCTGTCGTTGAGCCTAAAAAACGGTGAGCCGATGACAAAATCAAAACGGTTGGTGTCCGAGACGTAGCTGATTTGATGACCGATGATTTCCCAGTCAAGCAGACCGCCCAAAATCTCCACCAGTTCCGAAAAGGATATGTAGGTCATCTCCTTTTGCTTAAAAGACTGAATTGATTCCACGCCGCCTGAAATGGTTACCTTCACCGTTTTGCCGTGGACGATCCACAGCGGCATTGCGGCGACCAGGAGGATAAGGATTATGGAAACACAAAACCGGCGCATATTTCAAGGCACCTAATAGTTTTTGCGGACGGCCCGCTTGATTTTCCTGTCAGCTTCGGCTTTGGCAATGGCCTGACGCTTGTCGTATTTTCTACGTCCGGCGGCCACGGCCAGTTCAATCTTGGCTACTTTCCCCTTGAAGTATATGGAGAGCGGTATCAACGTCAGCCCCTTCTGCTCAGTCTGGATAAAGAGCTTGCGGATCTCGCGCTTGTGAAGAAGCAGCCGGCGCGGCCGCAGGGGATCGTGGTCTTCCTGGGACATCTTGTAGGGGGAGATGTGCAGGTTTTTCAGGATCACCTCTCCGTTCTCGACAGCCGCGTAGGAATCGGACAAGTTGACTTTTCCGTCTCTTAGCGATTTCACCTCGCTTCCTTTCAGTTCGATCCCGGCCTCAAGGCGGCTTTTTATCTCATAGTCGCGTTTAGCCTTGCGATTCCGGGCGACAAAGCGGATGTCATCGGGTTCTTTCATTGTTGGTAGAATAGGATTTTGTCCCCTCTGCCGCAATTAAAATTGGATTTTGCCGGGCAGCGCTCTTGTGCTCGGCCGTGGGCGGTCAGTATCATGTCCCGGCGATATATTTACAAAGTCAATGAAATTTTCCTAAATTGGAGTCAGTAGTAGACATTCGGGAGAATGGCCTGGGCTTGACGTTGTAGTCTCTGACGAAGCGTTCAATACTGGTCATCAGGTCTTTGAGGCCGCCAAACGACAGGTGCAGGCTGGGGGAAAAACGACCGGGGTACGTCAGGCGAGCCATTTTTTTGTCTCCCAAGAGGATAAACCGTGGCTGCCGGGCGCCGATAATAGAAAAGACAGTAAGGACCTTGCCATGACAGAAACCACCGCTCCAGACGACCGCATAAAGGATATCAGCTTTATCCTCAAAGACCTGCTTAAGGTTATCAAGGTGGTCTCCATGTATCCGGTAGACAACCCCCTGCCCCAGTCTATGAAGCAGTCGTTTGCCGGGAAGCTGGTAAGCCTGGTTGAGCAGTACGGGCAGATCGTCGTTTCCGTGCAGAAGGACGTGTTGTCAGTCGGCAACGAGATTGTCTATCAAGACCGCTCGAAAGAGGAAAGGCTGGCCGGTATCTTTTTTGAAGCCGGTATTACGGATTTCATCTTCAAAGAGGGGCTGGCCGTTGACGACGTCTACAAACTGCTTGAAGCCATCAGGGGCTACGTGAATTCACCGCCGCAGTCGCAGGACCTGGCCTCTCGTATCTGGGAGCAGGCAGTCAACGGGTTTACCTTCACAACTCTCGAAGACATCGCCCTCTCTGAATACGACAGCAGCTTCGACATCCAGGAATACATCGAAGAGCGCAGCTCGGATAGGAGCGGCAACGCCCAGTTTGGGACTGATGAAGCCGAACCCTACCAGTCCATTTTCGGGCTCGGGGACGAAGCCGGCGAAGTCGGCTTGGAGGAGAGCAGCTCCGATGTCAACATCGACCGCAGCGGACAGGCCTCAAGGGATCAGTCAGAGCGCTCGATGTTTTATGCCGTGACCGGCGGAGACTCTCCCGGAACAGTTCCTGAGGGGAAGGAAGGCGTAGGCGCTTCACCCGGCGAGGCGGAGGCGGCCAAGGCCATGGGCTTTGACGACCTGGCGACGAGCGAGCCGGCCCCGCCGGACACCACGCTGATCCTGAACAAGGAATTCAAGCTTTCAGATGAAGAAGAGATAAGTATCATCCAGCTTGTCCGCGATGACGCCGAGTTTGACAGCTATGAATCGACTATTGAAATCCTCAGGGAGATGATGTATCAGGAAACGGAGATGGATGGTTTCTATGAGACCGTTACCATTTGCGAGAAAATGATGACGGAGTTTTTAAGTGGCGGGAGACTCGTTGAGACCGGTCGCTTACTTCGATTTCTCACGCAGCTTGAAGGGAAAATCCGCAATGACAAACCACTATGGGCGGAGCGATTAAGAGACGCACACATCACCGCCGGCAGCCGCGACCGTCTGAAAGCCCTTTCGTCAGCCCTTAATAGCCACCCCGACATTGGCGCCGTTGAATTGAAGCAGTATCTCGACAACTTTGGATGGGAGGCCCTGAGCGGCATTACCGATCTTTTGGGTGACTTTGATCACCGCCTTCACCGCGAAGCCCTTTGTGATTATCTGATAACTAGGGGCCGGGATCACCCGGACATTGTAGCCAAGGGTATCTATGATAAGCGGTGGTACGTGGTGCGCAATTCCGCGTCCATTCTCGCCAGGATCGGGGACGACAGATCTCTAGGGCACTTAAGGCAAGCCGTGAAGCATGAGGAGCGTCGTGTGCGACTGGAAGTAGTGACGGCGCTCAAGGACTGCGACAACGACAAGGCCTTGGAGATACTGGCCGAGGCGGTGATGGATCCCGACCGGGAAATACGACAGGATACAATTAATGCCATAATCGCCAGACATGGCCGACCTGCCTTCGAGACGATTGCCGCCATCATCAACGATGAGCGATTTGGCTCGCTGGAGCCCGGCGAGCAGGAGACGCTGCTGAGAGCTTTCTCGATATTGGGCGGCGACGCGGCGGTGGGCTATCTGTCCCGGCTGATTGAACAATACAATCCATTGCGCGACTCGACTCTGACCTTTTATCGACAGACGGCCTTCGACGCCCTCAGTTACAATCGCAGCGAGAAAGCGGAAAAACACCTCGTCAAGTTCGCCTCGAGCTGGCGTCCGGACATCCGCCGCCGGGCCGCGGCTGCTTTGCGCCGACGGCGGGAAATTGTTTTTGGGAGAGACCGATGACTACCGTCACGGACCAACCGGCGGCGTTTGCCATAGCCGGAAAAACGGAAGAAAAGCTGATAAACCTGTTTTTTGTGCTTTATAAAAACGCCCGGATTGTCGAAAGGAACAACCCGGCCTTCAAGCGTCAGTGCAGCAATTTTCACGAGTTGTTGCAGGGATTGTTTGCGGAGTCAAACGAGGTCACGATCAAGATCGTTGCCGGGCGATATTTCATCAATCACAAGCTGGCCCGCTTTGACGACCATGGATTGTTGGGCACTGCGGCGATTGTCGCGGAGTGGGAAGCTATCGGCCTGGGGGGAGTCAGGTTCCTCGCCGAAGTCTCCATCGGTGAGATCGAGGACCTGTTCACCTTTGTGGCGGGGATTAAGCCGACGGCCGATAACCTGGAAAATCTCTCTGAAGCTCTCCAAACCCACCAGCAACCATCGATACGGTTTCTCTCAGCAGAGGAGCTCAAGAAGGAAACGCCATGCGTCGTTGAGGAAATCAGGCGGCAGTTCCGCACCAAAGCCCGCTCTACATTCTTCCGGGCTATGTCAATCGTTGAAGACAATATAGCCCGTGTTACCCAAGGCAAAGACATCAATGTTTCCAAAACGAAACGGGTTATCCGTTCGCTGATTGATCACATTGCCAAAGATGAGCACTCGCTTTTGGAACTGGCCGCTATCAAGAGCTTCGATGATTATACCTACGCCCACTCGACGAACGTTTGCGTCTATGCTCTCACGCTGGGTGTCTGGCTTGGCTTGGATCGAGCGAGACTGTCGCAGCTTGGATTTTCCGCTCTGTTTCATGACATCGGCAAGGTCAAACTGCCCGCCGACCTGATTCGCAAACCGGAAGCCTATGATGAAAATGATTGGCTTCAGATGCAACAACACCCGTTGCTCGGTGCAAAAACCATATTGAGAAATCTGAAGTTTGAAACCCACGCTGCCCGGGCGGCGCGGGTAGCCTTTGAGCACCATATTAACGCGGATTTTACCGGCTACCCGTCCCTTCGGTACAACAAACGCCCGCCGAACCTGTTTTCCAAGATTGTATCGATCGTTGATGCCTTTGACGCTTTGACCTCAGGAAGAGTATACGCGAGGACTCCTCTCTCGCCAGACAAGGTGCTCCAGAAGATGCACTACCAGATGAAGGTGAAATTTGAGCCCTTCCTGCTGAAGGTATTCAGCGACATTATTGGCCTCTATCCAGCCGGGACACTGGTGCTTTTAACGACTGATGAAATAGCCCTTATTCTTACAAATAATGAAACTGACAAGTCTCGTCCATACGTGAAAATCGTCGGCAACAGGCAGGGATTGTTGCCGACTCCGGAGTGGGTGGACCTTTCGCTTCCGGAGCACGCCCGGCGCAAAATTGTCCGCATGGTCGACCCGGCTCGTTACGGGCTTGACATCAAAGACTTCGTCCTTGCCGACTAAGACCAAGTTGCAGTCGTGTGTGCAGGTTTCGGTACGTGGTGGACGGGGAGAGGCTGTCTCAAAAGTTGACCATTTTGACTCGCGTAGAGCGGGGGCTTGTCTCCCGCCCGTAGATGGCGGACATAAAGCCCGCCGCTACGCGGTGTTTGTACATTAAGTATTTTTGTTACAATGATTAATGCGGATGTAATCGACTTGTGGGACAACCTTACACCGGCCACCGCGTTCGGGAATTCTATCCTTACCGATTAAAAAGATATCGAGACATACGCCGCTACCTCGCCTTCGAAAGAAGGCTTCAGGTTGAAGCTTACCCTGCCTTCGTCCGCTTTCTGGGGGAAGCCGGAAAGATGGGCGTCGACATAAGCGTCAAACATGGAGAAGAAGGTAACAATTACGACATACCAGGTGAACTTGTTGCGTTGGTTCTTGCGGTCCTGGTAGAGGTCATAATAGTCGTTGCGGGCGGCGATATCCGTGCTCTTTTCATACTGGTCGCGGAAATCGGACGCCTGACGGCCGTAATGGATAACTGAGCCCACAAACCAGGCGTCCAGTCCCATGAAAAAAGCGGCTTTGATATATCGCCGGTTGCCAAGCTGCCCCAGGCCGGGGATAAACACCGATTTTATCAGGGCTATGGTCGGATTTTGAGAAAGTTTTTTTTCGAGGTTTTCCGGGTCCGTTACAGGTTTGTAGGGTGTCAGGAACTGCCCGGGCCGGTAGAGAACAGTATCGACCGACAGGGTATCAATCGACAGGGTATCGACTGAAAACGAGGTGTCGGCAGCCAACTCTGAGGTGTCTGCAAAGGTGGAGTCGGATCGCGCCGGAGCCGCCAGCAACAGCGCGCCCAGGACCAGTAAGAGGCTGTGACATAAGTCCACTGTTCGGTCGGGTCTTGCCTCGCCGGTGGCGAGGTGTGACCTGACCGAAAACCTACTCTTTTGAAACGCAAGCACTTGTGGGACAACTCGTCGGGTCACACCCCCGACTTCATCGTGGGCAAGACCCGACGAAACACTGCAAACAGTCTTTTGGCACAGCCTCAATAATGTCTTGTTCATTGCCCTGTCAACAGAACACTTTGAGCTGTTTTTCAACCACCTGCACCTTAAGGATCGTCGCGGGCGGATCGATAAGCTCCCCGTCAAGATAAAGTGTCCGCCCCTTGATCGGCTGGACCGTGATAGTCTTCCCTCGGTACAACCTGACGTCGCTGCCGTAGAAGTACTTCCGTTTACAGATCAGCCTCACAAAGGACGACATCTCTTTACCGTTGTCTCCCACATTGAAGATTGTTTCCGCCTGATGGTCGTCGAGAATCGAGGCCGGACTCAGAGGGAGTCCCACGGAATAGGGGAGCAAATTAATGTTAAAGATCGTCGGGCGGGCCTCAAAGAGGAAGGAGTCGACGGCGATCGTCATTTTTTTTACTCGAACGGCGGAAGCTGCCTTTCCCCCCAACTGCGACCAGCGAAAAGCGAGCCGGGGAGTCTTTCTCTCTTGGAGCAGGTGTGCCATTTCAGGTATTAAGCCGATGCCAAGCGAGCCGACAAAGAGTCTCCCGGAAGCTGTGGCGGTGTCAACTTTTCGATAGTCCCTCTTGAGAATCTTGTCGATGGCTGTCTGGACGTCAACCGAATCATATAACGACCGAACGATGTTGTTATACCGCCCCATCGGTAGCGCTCCCATCGGCAGGTCGGCTGCCAGCGCAACCTCAGCTACCAGGTTGAAGGTGCCATCGCCGCCGCAGGCCACTAACGCCGTCACCTTCCCCCGGCGCTGTATGTAATCAGGCGCGGGGCGAATTGACCGCCTCAGACCGCAGGCCAGACGAGCCCGGTGGATAAGGTCGGCTGCCGAATCCGACTGATAGATTGTATAGAATCGCCCTTTTTTTCTGATGGCCGCGGCCAACTTGTCAACCAGCTTCCGATTGTAGTTGGCGGCTTTAGCGTTCACCAGCAAATAGTAGTGGGCGTGCGGCTCCTTTTGATGCCTTCTTCGTATCACATGATAATTATACGCAAAAAAGGCAGAGCGCAAAACTGTTTCTGACCATTTTTCGCAGAGAGACATAAGACAGAGTTGGACAGCCCGGCTCAAACCAAGCAGTTTCCTGCCGATTACGCATAAATAAGTCGCTTTACTGAAAGGTACCCGGTTATATTGGAAACGGCCGTCAAAACGAAGGCAAGAATAAAGATGCTCCAATCAAAGGGAAAAAACCTCCTTTTCGCTATCCCGTTCGCGGCGTTGCTGCTGATCTATCTGCCGGCGCTTTATGATCTGGTAGCGGATTGGTACACTGACGCAAACTATTCTCACGGATTTCTGGTCCCGGTTGTCTCCGGCGTCCTGTTGTGGAAAAAGCGGGACAAACTGGCCTCTGTACGCCGGGTCCTGGATGGCCGCGGCTTGATCCTGATGGCCGCCGGACTGGGGCTGTTTATCGTTGCCAACGGGGCGGCGGAGTATTTCACCATCCGGTTCTCGTTCGTTGTGACCCTGTTCGGGTTGACCTGGTATCTGTTCGGGAGGGAGATTATAAAGCTCTGCTGGTTTGAATTCTTCTTTCTGGTTTTTATGATCCCCATCCCCTATGTCATCTACTATGCTCTTACTTTTCCGATGCAGACCCTGGTCACCCAAATAACCGTCGGCGCTCTCAACTTTATCGGGATGGAGGTAATCAGACAGGGAAATATCATCCACATATCAGGACATTCGCTTGAGGTGGCCGAAGCCTGTTCCGGGATCCGATCTCTTGTTGCCCTGCTGGCTTTGGGCGCCTTCTATGCTCACATCTCCCAGAGGCGGTTCGCGGCGCAGCTTATTTTATTTGGTTCGACGGTGCCGATTGCGGTGGCCAGCAATGCCTTCAGAGTTTTCGTCTCTTCGCTGCTTGTTGACACCGTCACGGATAAAATTACCGAGGAACCGCTGCATACCGTCATGGGCCTGAGTGTCTTCGTTGCTGCGTTTGTCATGCTGTTTGCAGTCGGACTTGTTTTGAGGAAAATCTTCAAATGAAAGCAGCCCTCGTCATATCCACCGTCCTGATTGTCGCCGGCGGATTGTTTGGAAATTACCTTCGCTTTAGCAGTCAGGTACCTGATAAGCCGCCATCGTTTGGCAGTATTCCTTACGATACCAACGGCTACTTTGGCCAGGAACGGAGATTCTCACCCTCAAGCTACAGGGTCCTCCAGGCGGATACAATGACCCTCCGGCTGTATCACGCCTCCGACGGGACGCCGTTCTGGTTGTTTATCGCCTATTTTTCGTCACAGAAATACGGCAGCCAGATTCACTCGCCCAAGCTCTGTCTCCCCGGTGGGGGCTGGAAAATTGAGAAGCAGGAGCTGTTCCACCTGCATCTTCCCGGCGGAGTCAGCAAAGAAGTCAATCGGGTCCTCATCGCTGAACGGGGGGAAAAGCAGCTGATGTTTTACTGGTTTGAAACGAGAGGGGGAACAATCAGTGATGAGTTTGAACTCAAGTGGGACCTGATGAAAAACTCTCTGCTGCTGCGGCCGACCGACGCCGCCTTTATTCGTCTTTCCGTACCGTTGGAACAAAGAACTATTGAACAAACGACCGCCCGGGCGGTTGATTTCTTCAGCGCCTTTCACTCGCACCTGGAAGAGGCCCTACCTTTTAACAATTAGACCTTGAAGACGAGGCCTTCCTTTCTTATCATTTGCCATGCCTTTTGCCTTGCTCAAACTGGCCCGCCCCACCCAGTGGCTGAAAAACGGTATAATCCTTCTGGCGTTGATTTTTGCCGGGGAAATGACCCACCCCGAAAAAGTAGAGCTGGCCCTGCTGGCAATCGCTATCTTCTGTCTGCTTTCCTCGGCGGTGTACACCTTCAACGATCTGATTGACCGCAAGAACGACCGTAAGCATCCACTCAAGAAAAACCGCCCCATTGCCTCCGGGAAAGTATCGATCGGCGCTGCCGTCACTATGGTTGTGATCCTATCCAGCGTCGGGCTTGCCGCCGCCTGGCTGATAAACACGAACTTTTTTATGACGGCGGTGGTATTTCTCGGTTTCAATCTGCTGTATACACTCTGGCTGAAAAACATTGTCATCGTTGACGTGATGGCGGTTGCCTTGAGCTTTGTCGTGCGCGCCTATGCCGGCGCCTTTGCCATCGATGTGCCCGCCTCAAAGTGGATGCTGATAAACACCCTGCTTTTGGCTATGTTCCTCGGCTTCGGCAAGAGACGCCATGAGTTGATCGTTTTAGAGGAGGGGGCCGCCGCTCACCGCAAGATTTTAGGGAAGTACTCCCCTTACCTGCTGGACCAGTTGATAGCAGTGGTAACGCCCTCGGTGCTGGTTATGTATATGCTCTACAGCTTTTCCACGGAGGTGTCGTTGAAGTTGGGCACGCAGAATCTCTTTGCCACAATCCCCTTCGTGGTGTACGGGCTTTTTCGCTACCTTTATCTCATTCACAAGGAAGAAAAGGGAGGCTCGCCGACGCGCGTATTGATCGGCGACCTACCCATAATGATTACGGTGCTATTATGGCTCATAACCTCAAGTTTAGTGTTGTACGTACTATGAAGACAATGTCCACAATTATGGTAGGCACAATGTGCCTTGGCTTTGTTTGCCTTTCATGCAGTAAGAAACAAGAAGAGGCGTCGCCTCCGGCACAGGAGACCGAAACGGCAGTGGCCGAGCGACCCTTTTACGCCGCCGATCTGCTGCCGGGAGATATGGACACGCTGGAAATCAAGCGCCTGAGTCCGGTGAAGAAAACGATGCGAGCCGATGCGGATTCCAGCCTCGGTGAAAGAGCAGAGAAGTATCTTGCCCACAACCTGGTCGGTATGGCCGCGTCGGAGTATGAGGTCGGTGGGGTGACGATCTCTGCCGAGATTGCCCAGTTTGCATCGCTGGAGGATGCCTATGGCTTTTATGCCCGCCTGCGCCCGGTGGGTGTCGGTGTCGGGGGGCTGGGAACCGAATCCTTTGCGCTGGGCGGGGTGAGATATTTTACCCGGGGAGAATTCGTGGTGACGTTGTCGATTGACCAGGAGGACAGCGCGCACTTCGCCGCCCAGTCTCTGCTGGGGCAGGAGATAAACGGCCGTATTTCGGCCCCACCCACTCCCCCTCAGTTTTTTGTGCTCTTTCCTTTTGCCGGCAGGATTGGTCTCTCCAACAGATACTACTCCCGTGCTTTCCTGGGTGTGGCTGGGCTTGATAAAGTATACACCACCGCTTATCTCACGGGTGGCGACACGGCGGTGTTGTTTTTGACCGTGGATGCAAGTGGCGATAAGTTCCTTAAGTTGAGAGAATACGCTGGGTCAACCGGGGAAGTGTCCTCGGCGCCAAATTCGTTTCCCTTCGAGGGGTATTGCCTGGCCTTCAGCGATCCGGATCGCGGCCGGATTGTCGCCGGTATGGTGCGAAGTAAGCTGGTGGGTATCATTGGCTACGACTCCACCAAGAACGACCGCCTCGCCTCCCGCTGGGTGCAGGGACTGAGGTAACGTGAGGTCGGGCAACGGCAGATTTGACCTCCCGGGCTCAAATGGGTTTGTTTGGTAATTTTTTAATTTTGGTCGATAGGCGGCGTCTCCGAAGGCTGGGAGTTGGAAAGGCAACGGTGTTCTTGCAGGCTTCGCAGTTGCGTAATAGCCCGATGGAGCTGACGCTCGATGGCATTTTGATAGCGGACGATTTTGAGGGTGTCACGCGAGGATGGTAGGGCGAGGGTAGCGGGATCGGTGTCGTAGGGATACCGGCGAAAATTTCGGATTTTGTCACAAATTTCGCCGGATTCAGCGCGAAGGGCGCGGCGCAGGCGCCAGTACGACACGGCAATTTTCTCCACCTGCATGTCTTCCAGGATGCCGACCGGTTTGAGTTCGTCGATCAACTGCTCCAGGAGGGCATAGAAGTGGCTCCGTTTTTCGGAGCGGCTGCGGATGGGCAGGATCACGGACTTAGCTAACAGGCCATGTTTCAGCGCGTTGAATTTCACACGCGCTTTGCCTGTGGGTGTCCGGGGGCCGGTGGAGCGCTGTGCGTTGCGCCTGTTGGCCTCGAGCTGCTTCGGGCTAGTGCCTGACATAATTGTGCCTTTCTGTTACAAAACCGGGCGGGGAGAGAATCAACGGCAAAGTTATTGCGAATTCGTCGGTGGTGAGGCTCTCTGGTGATGAGAAAGGAAAGTGCTAAAGCGGTTGAACCCACAGCAAGGGGCTTGTTGATAAACCCTGTTTTTTTCGCCATTCATGGAATAGCTGGTGGCAAGAGTGGCGTTCGTACCAGTCGGCCATCCAGAGTGCTCAAAACACGTCGTAGGGTATGTAGGATG
>SDBT01010334.1_pt1 | contig 15078 bp, 14 predicted proteins | sample 2277101 | NCBI WGS metagenome assembly SDBT01 (sample SAMN10404973, study PRJNA504765) | marine sediment metagenome | isolation source: marine sediment core GS10_PC15, 103 cmbsf | place: Arctic Ocean: Southern Knipovich Ridge | collected 2010 | reverse complement strand
CTCTTCGAGCACCTGCAAGAATGCCTGGCAGCGGGCTCGCAGGCCGGCGTCGGTCTTGCCGGCCTCCGCCTCTTGTGCCTGGAGCATCTGCCGCAAACCGTCGTCGTAGCCCGACTTGCGGTCCGGATTCAGCAGGCAGACCTTGGCGGCGTCCACTTCGTTCAAGAGCCTCAGCGCAGCGTTGGCGTGGTCGCCCGAGCGGAACAAGTCGAGTCTGCCTACCCGCTGCTCGACCGCCTGCTGGATGACCTCTCGCCGGTCTTCAAACGAGGCGATTCCCAGCAATCGGTAGTGGTTTGGCGGCTGTTCCTCCGGTGGAATCTCCAGCCAGGCATAATATGGATCGAACGATTCGGGCATAGTTGCACTAGTATCCTTCATCCTCCGCCATGGTCAGTTTGACGTCTTCCATCCCAACGGCGTTGCCGGCGTCCAAGGCCATTACGACCATCTCGTGCCGGCAGTCAGGATGGGCCATCACGAGCAGGTTCGAGGGGCCTTGAGCGCTGCTGCCTTTCGGGGTGTCGCGGGCGTCGCGGAGCTTCTCCAACAGGTCCTGCTTGCTGGGGGCCTCGACCTCGTCGACGAATATCGTGTTATCGCCGTGAATCTCCACGATCACGTAGTCGAAGTCTTCCTCGATCTCCTGCAGCGTCCGGGCCTGCGTGGCGCTCTCCTCTTTTTCCGGCGTGGGTACGTTGATCGACTTCTGCAAGCTGAAGGCTGCCGTGATCATGAAAAAGATCAGCAGCAGGAACGTGACGTCGACCATCGGCGTCATATCCAGATCGTCCTTCTCCGAGTTGTCGTCGCGCGGGGGAATCAGCCTCGCAGACTCGTCGGTCGGTTCCAGGTGATCCCCGGTAACGGTGTCGGCGGTGACGGGTGGTTGAGTCATTGGCCCTCGATCACGGCAAAATTCAGTCCCATGCCCTCGATCCCGGCCGAGCCCACGGCCTTGGCCACCCGGTCGGTTACGTGGAAGGGGACGCCCTTCTCGGCCTTGACCAGCACGGCCGTCTTGCCCAGATTCTTGTTTCCTTCCAGCACGGCCCGGCGAATGACGTCCTTCTGGACGTCGGGGTCGGCCGGCAGCAAGGCGATGGTCTGGCCTGCCAGGGCTTTGCGGATGATCGCGTCTTGTTCGCTCGGGGTCTCCGGCAGCGGATCTCCACGCTTGCCGTTGCCCAGGTAGACCTCGGCCTGTCCGTCGCCCAGGTCCTTGACGGTGAATATGACGGAGGTCTGCTTGTCGACGCCCTTTCCATGGCGTGCCCGGGGCAGGTCGGCCTCGACCTGCGGGTCGGGAACGGACGACACGATGAAGAAGATCAGCAGCAGGAAGACGATGTCGATCATGGGTGTGATGTCCAGATCGGCCGAGGCCTCGACCCGCCGACGGGGCAGAATCGGGCCCTCTTCGGCCTCGTCCGTATCGTCATGTAACCGGTTGTCGACCATCGGCTATTCTTTCTCCGCCGTTTCCTGCAGCGCGGCCACCACCTTGAACGTCTCGAAGAACCGCGCCAGCCCGGCAACGATCAGGTCTTCCATTTTGCGAATCCGCACGTTGATACTCGCCATGGAGAGCACCAGCGGGATGGCGATTGCCAGTCCGCAGGCGGTGGTGATCAACGCCAGCATGATGTTCCCCGCCAGCGCGGCCGGTTCGGGCTGCTTGGTCGGATCGGCCAACTGGGCAAAGGCCCCCATCATACCCAGCACCGTGCCGAACAGTCCGACCATCGGAGCGGTCTTGATCACGGCGGAGACCCAACTGAGCCGGTGTTCCAGATCGGCCAGCACGTCGCGCTGGAACCGGTCGGCTACCAGGGCACGGACTTTGGCGCGGCCGAGCTGTCGATTAACCACCGCCAGCAAGGCCAACTGCGGCATGGCCCGATCGTCGTTGTCGCACATCTCGGTAACCGATTCGAGGTCACCGGCCTGAAGCCTTTCGTCGAGTGCGTCGAGAAACTCGTTCTGTTCCTCTTCGCTACGGAACCGGATCCGGGCCACGCGAAGCCAGACAAAGATTACGCAGAACGCGCCCCACAAGGCGATCATAGCCAGGGCAAAGTAAATGACGTAAGAGAGAATAGTTGTGACTGTTTCCATAGTTAATCATCTATCAGTTGGTCAATGACGTAGAATTTCCAGCCGCCGGCCTTTGCCGGCTGCACGCCGTAACGTGTCTTGCGAATCTTGCTCAGGTCTACTTCGTGCCCCATTGTCTGCTTCGCCTTCTTCTTTGCCAGGGCGACCAGATTGGACTCCCGCTGCGGTGTAAGGAACTTCAGGATTAGATGCCTTCCGGGATCGATTCCCGAGCGGCTGAGCAAGTCGCGGTCGGCCTGCTGTAGTTCGCCGCTTCGCCACGACAGGTAATACCGTTTATCCTTGTCGGCCGGGCCGATCCGCGTGGTCGGCGACGAACTGGCCAGATTCTTCGCGTAATGCACCTTGTTTCCCGGCAGCAACACGCCGATCTCGATATCCAAGCCGTCGAGCAACTTCGCGTAGGCGTCCAACGAGAGGCCTTTCGGCAGAACGAAGTCCGGCGGCCGGAAATTGCCCGAACCGGTGCCGCTGCCGAGCCCCATGCCGCGTCCGCCGCCGCCGCGGCCTTTGCCGGTGCGGTCGCTCAGCGACGGATCGTCCAGCACGGCCACTTTGGTGGAGACGGCGTCGGCGATTGCCGCCAGCGTAACCTCTGCGGAGGCTTCCAGCAGTTCGATCTCTTCGTCGACGGCGCCGGCCAGTTTCATGTCGCCCCCCAACGGGCCGTCGCCTTGCCCGAGATGAATTATCTCGACTTCCACGGCGGCCTGCCCCAGCTTGATCTGGCTGGTCCACCAGATAACCAGCATAATGACCACCACGACGCCCAACAGAATCACCCATGCCAGCAACATGCTCGAGGCGCGGTCGTAGCGCGAGACCCTCAGCCGGTACTCTTTGGCCGGTCTGCTGGATGAAGATACTGAAACGCTCACGATGCCTTTTTCTCAGTTCTCGAAATCTGCGTCCGGTCGGATCGCCAAGTACCATGCTTTCCACTTCTCGATCACCATCTGCCGGTCGGCCTGCGTGGGATTGTCGGCCAGGCCGAAACCCGACGGCCGACGGCTGATCCGCCGCAAACCATCGCGGGCCGTCTGCGCGATCGCCGGTTCCGGATCGGTCATCGCGTAGATCAACGTCGCAACGTTTTTCAGATCGCCCGACGCAGCCAACGTGCGTACCGCCGCCAGCCGGGCCTCCGGCGACTTGCCACCGGCCAGTTTCCGCAACTGCGTTGCGTACTTGCCGGTCAACAACGCAGCCTGCGAGGGCGACAACTCGCCGAGCATCTCGATCGCCTCGTCGTAGTTCTCGTCGTGCGGACGGTCGAGCACCTCGAGGAGGTGTTCGGCCGGTCCGGCCAACGCGCGGGGCACCACCTTGCCGTCGCGCACCGCCACCAGATCCGTGTGCTTAGGCAGCCCCTTGCCGCCGACCAGCGTTCCGTCGCCGAAGTCGCGGGCTTTGCGGAGACTCTGCTTGGTCGATCGCGAAAGAAACAGGACCGCAAACGCCGTGGCAACCAGATTATTGGGCGGACTCTTCCAACTTCCGTCGTCCGCTTGCGTCTGCTGCAGATAACGAAACCCGTCCTCGTACCAACCGGCCTGCGAAAGCTTCTTCGACGCGCCCTTGTCCGAAAGCTCGCGAAAACTCATGTACCGCTCCAGGGCGTACATGTAGTAGTGCGTATAACCGTTGGGGTCGATCGCGTAGTTGTCCTGCATCCATTTGTTGCCGCGAGCAAGCGTCTCCCGGAGTTGGCTGCCGCTGATCTTCGTTCTCGGCTTCTTGGCCGTTCCATCGGGTTTCTTTTCTTCGATTTTCTTTAGCGCCGGCGGAAGATCATCGTCCCTGGTAACAACCGTATTGACCAGTTTGAGTAGATCGCCGCAGATGTACGCGCTACCCAGTCCGGCCGCCCCCATGCTCAATCGCGTCTCGCTCTGGAAAACCAGCGCTCCCGAGGGCGCCATCGTGCCCTGGTATCCGTAAGCCCCGCTCGGGTCCTGCGTTCTCATCAGCCAGAAGGTTACGTTGTCGATCGATTCGCTCGGCACATGGTATCCGGCCTGGATCGCCTGCCATATGCTGAGCACCGCGTACTGCGTCATCGACGTGTCGCCCTTCTTCCTTTCCGGATATCCCCAACCGCCATGGGGCTTCTGCTGCAACTGGAGATAGTCCAACAGGCGCTGGATTTCCGGCTCGTACTTGTTCGGGTCCAGCGAGAGCAGAAAGATCACCGCCAGGCCCGGGCTGTAGATTTCCGAAAAGCCGAGCTTCTCGGGATCGAGATCGCCGAGTTTCCTCTTGGTCGCTTGGACGGCGTCTTCGATGATCGGATTGTTTCGATCGACTCCATTCTTCAGTAGCGCCAAGGCGCCCAGGGCCTTTGCCCCCAGCCGGCTATCGTCCTTGTGGTGCCCATCGATGAAGGCTACGCCGCGAGCGATCACCTTCTTCACCTCGGGGTTTTCGGGCGAGAGTTCCGCGGCGCAATCGCGAGACACCGGGGCCAGCAGGGCCGTCGCAGCCACCGCCGCGACAATCAGCCGCCTAAACTGCCGAAAACACCTGGTCATAGGACCATCCTCGCCGTCCTTCTCCGCTTGTATTTGCCACTCTCAACCCCCAAACCGATCGTAACGCAGCAAGAACTACAAGTCAATCGCCCCCCCACAAGAGCTAATAGGCTGGGATCTGGCGGTTACAACGCCCACGGGCTGCGTTCCGTGGGGACCGAATTGACAACCGCCCACCGGACACTGTATTATTGCGTTTTGCCGTGGCAACGGCGGACAGGTAGCTCAGTTGGTAGAGCACTGGACTGAAAATCCAGGTGTCGGCGGTTCAAGCCCGCCCCTGTCCACTTTCGTAAGTCAAGGCCTCGCAACGGGTTACGTCATCCGACTGCGGGGCCTCTTTTCGTGAAATCGGACCCAATACCCCGAAGGCACATGCTCCACGGCGACGCTATGGACATATATAGCTACGAGGGCTATGGTATCCCCGCCGTCATCAACGGTTTTGCGATGTTTGTCAACAAGCCCCCTAAGGGGTGGAGTTCCCAATCGACGTAAAGTCGCCAATCGACGCAAGTCGTTGGAACACAACAATGCGAGAGTGGCGGAATTGGCAGACGCGCTGGATTTAGGATCCAGTGGGCAACCCCCATCCGGGTTCGAATCCCGGCTCTCGCATCTTCTTTAGAAGGCGGACGGTCTGGCCGATCAGTTCCAGGTTCCGCGTTCCGTCGCCGGATGCCGCGTGTGCTATAGCCACTATCTCTGGTTCACTTGACATGACGGCTACTCGTCACGGGGACTGAACGTGCGGGTACTCCGAGATTTTCCTATCGACCGTCACGAGGGGACACTGGTGGATTCTTGCGGTTGCCACGATGATTTGGTCGGCAGGGTCGTTGTGGAAGGGGCGCGGCAATCGAGTGGACTCGATCGCAATCTCGGGCTCGATAGGCAATAGCGTGATTCCGGGATAGGCAAGGGCCAGCCGCATCCACTCGTCGACGGCGTGTGGCAACGTCAGCCGTCGCTTCTCGACCAGCTTGGCCACTTCCCAGCAAGAGATCGCGCTGATGCCCAGACCGGTCTCTTCGTGCTGTTGAAGGATCGCCGCGCGTGCGCCTCCGGAAGCCGAGCGTCGCCATGGACCCACCACACCCAGATATGGGTATCCAAGACGATCACTTGAGCGCCTCCCAGTCAGATTTCGCGACCGGTTCGGTTGGGTCCCCGTAATCCACCGGGGTACCCCGAAGTGGATAGCGTGTCGCACCGTCCAACTCGCATGACAGAGGTCTCAGCAGACCTGGCCGAGGCGGCAATCGGATCTGCAGCTCCTCCTCGCGACTTGTAATCGGGCGCAAGTCTTCAGGTTTCATGACACTCAACCTCCGTTTGGTTGACGGGCGGCAATTCCGTTGGGTCCAGCGCCATCGCGGCCGCCCAGCGCACGTCTGTATGAAAAAGGCGGAGTCCAAGCTTCTCGACAATTCGCTCAACCATGGAGAGGTTCGACGGGGTCCAGTCGGCAAAAGGTATCCAAAGACGCAAGGGCCGTTTCAACTCGCCGGCCAATTCCAGCAGCATATCGACCAGTCGGCTCCCATAACCTCGGCCTCGATACTGCGGTCGAACGAATAGCTCTTCAACGTCCAGGAAACCTTCGCGATGCATGGCGAAGGTCCAGCCCATTCGCTCATCATTGCTCCCGTCATAGACTTCGCGTCCGTGAATCGCAACACCGCCGTGTAGTGGGTTCCAGAGACTGTCCATTTCGCCCCAGGACACTGTCTCCACGCCGTCGCATGCATAGTAGTCCGGCAGGGGGCCTACACCGCGCGGGCTCCAGGCGGAAATAAGGTGCCTGTCGAAGTAGTCTAACGGCAGCAATCCGAAGCCCCCCTTTCCCCACTGCCGGCCCCAACTATTTGCAAAGATAAATCCGAAGCGCAGGTCGTACTCGGTTATCGTAATGCTGTGGGTCCCGACAATCGGATGGGCAGGCCCTGGCATATCAATGACGCCGTTCTCGGCGTTGAACCATTGTTCGGTGATCTCTAGGGCTGCACCCACCGACCGCCCGTGGCCCAGCATTGTGCAACATTCATTCCCTGATCGCACTCTCTGATAGTGGTGGGTGCGCAACAGTTTGGCCTTGGCGTCCAGACCGGGTGGCTCGGCTGGAGGCCATGTCGTTCCCGACATCGTGCGGGGACAGTTGGCTTCGGTGACAGCACCCCAGCCGCTAGACACGCGAAAGGCGGTGATCTGCCACACGCCAGTCTCAGCATCTCCGGGATAGGTCCCCTCCAACTGTCGACTGCGGAGAAAACTGTACTGGGAACTAATGATTTCCAGATCACGGGCCGGGGAGGCACGTACGCCAGAATCGTGGAGCGCTTGCTCGTTTGTCATCTGGTCCCCTCGACCTGCATCGACTCAACTCCTGACCAACGTTGTCCCCTCTATGATACTACCATCACCGGAAGAAGACAAGCTGCGCGAAGCTGGAGGCGCCCGTTGACGTGTACTCGTGAACGGGCGCCAGGAGCGCTGTATTGAGCCGCCCTGGACGAAACTCAAGCTGCGTGGGAACCGCGCCTACCCCGGAATATCCACCCATTGCCCCTGCTTCGCACTATCGAGCACGGCCTCGCATACCTTTTGCGTTCGCAGCGCACCCCTCATGTCGGGCTGGAACTTCTCGCCGCCCTCCAAGCTGGCGAGGAAATCGGCCAGACTGTTGATGAACGTGTGCTCGTAGCCGATCACGCAGCCGGGGACCCACCAGTTGTTCATGTAGGGGTGCTCGAAGTTGGTTACTAGAATGTCCTGCCAGCCGGTTAGATGGTCTTCGACCTTGCGGCCTGTCTCCGGGTCGGCATAGCGAAAGAACTTCAGCATGTGGGCGTTCTCCAAGTCGAAGAACATCGCGCCCAGTTCGCCGTTGATCTCCATCGTGCTGTAGTTCTTTCGGCCGCGGGCGTATCGTGTGCTCTCGAATGTGCCGATCGAGCCGTTCTCGAAGACGGCCAGGAACATGCAGGCGTCGTCGATGTCGACCTTTTCGACCTTGCCCGTGTCGGCGTGCTTGCGCTCCTTGATGAACGTCTCGGCGTGGGCGGTTACTTTCTGGATTGGGCCGTTGAGCCACTCGGCCGAGTCGATCGAGTGGGCCAGCAGATCGCCGGTGACGCCGGAGCCGGCCACTTTGCTGTCGAGCCGCCACATGGCCATGCCGCCTTGGGGGACGTCGGCGCCGATGGTGTAGTCCTGGTTGTAGGTCGCCCGATAGTGGAACGCCCGACCGACGCGGCCTTCGTCGATGAGTTGTTTCATCAGCGCGATGGCCGGCACGCGGCGGTAGTTGAACGAGACCATGTTGGCCACGCCCGCCTTCTCCACGGCAGCGACCATCTCCTCGGCCTCGGCAACGGACATCGCCAGCGGTTTCTCGCAGACGATAATTTTGCCGGCCTCGGCCGCAGCGAGCACACACTCCTTGTGCATGAAGTTTGGCACGCAGACGTCGATCACGTCGATATCGTCGCGCTCGACGATCTTGCGCCAATCGGTTTCGACCGATTCGTAGTTCCATTTGCCGGCAAAGGCATCGAGTTTTTCCCGATCTTCCTCGCGACCGTAACAAGCCTTGAGCACGGGCTGATGCTCGCGTTGGAAGAAGTGGTTGACCTGCAGCCAGGCGTTAGAGTGAGCCCGGCCCATAAATCCGCAGCCGAGTACGCCGATGTTGAGAGGTTTGGTCATGGGTTGTCCTTTACTTCTCTGGCAAAAATCTTCGTGAACGTTAAGTCATACTCAAAGGCTTTCACGCGACTTGGTGAAAAACTTTGTTTTTGGACCACGGATTACACAAATAACACGGATTTTGGAAAGGAGTTTTTGGTTATCCCAATCTTGGACCTGATGTGTCAGGTTACCGCAAACAATAGCGTCTTTCTTTCATCCGTGTAATTTGTGTAATCCGTGGTTGATAACTACCTTATCCCACCACGCGTTTCCATTCAAGTTTTGCGTGCTTGAAGTTCAGCAACAGCGCCAGATCCAGGCCGGTGATGGCGAGATAACCGAGCATCTGGGCAATGTGATTATCGTGGAACGCCGAAACGACTTTGGGATCGGCGATCACCAAGCCATCTACGATCATATCGGGAACAAGGGTGCCGATGAGTTGCCCGTGATAATGCACGGGAAACCGTCGTTGCTGTTCGACCGTATGCCCCTGCTCCTGGAGTTCGATCACCATCGCGTTCTCGTACAGTTTCTCGTCCAGGCCGGGTCGCAACTCATTCAGCACGGCCATAGCCGCTCCGATAATCTTCCCACTCAACTCCTTGTGAATCAAGTTCACGGTCGTAGCTCCCGTAATCTGATGAAGGGCGTCATTATCAACCACGGATTACACAGATAACACGGATTATAGAAAAGAGGTCGTGGCTATCCGAATCTGGTTGCTGTTGCGCCAGGTTTTCGCACACGATGTCTCCTTCCTACTATCCGTGCCATCCGTGAAATCCGTGGTTCTTATTCTTCCCACCCATGCGCATCGCGCACCGCGATCATGGCCGTCAAGATATCGTTCCACGTCTTTGGGTTCATCATTACGGCGTTGGGGAACATGCAGCCGTCCCAGCAGAGATGGGCGATCCGCTTGGTCGGCTCGTCGTTCTCGCGCAGCCAGTAGCCGGCGTGGCGGGGGATGTCGAGCTTGCCGTTGGGGTCGGTGGCCTGGCAGTGTCGGCCCGTCTTGTCGTGCGAGCCGCTGCCATGCACGGTGCCGTCGTTCTGGGCTACGTGCAACTCGATCGTCCAGGGTCGCAAGGCGTCGGTGAGCGTCTTGTAGGCCTCGTCAAACTGCTCGGTGTTGCTGAAATCGAACCCGTCGGGCAACAGCGCGTCTTCCGGTGCGTTGAAGCCCAGCAGGTACAGCAGCGTGTGCGACATGTCGGCCTGGAAGCCCAGCGTATTGGGCCGATCGACCATTTCCAGAAGCTGGATCATCCGCTTCCAACTGTGCATGCCGCCCCAGCAGATCTCGCCCTCGGCAGCCAGCCGTTCGCCGTGATCCTCGGCCACCAGACACGCCTCGCGAAAGACGTCGGCGATCTTCTTCATGTTGCCTTCGGGGTCCTCGGCCCAAGGTTCCACACCGATGCCCGAGTCGAACCGCACGTTGCCGTTGGGCCGCACGCCCATCTCCCGTAGCCGCTTGGCCACGTTGCAGGCCTTGCGGACCTGACCGACGAACTTCTTCTGATCCTCGGCCGTACCCAAAGGTGAGCCACCGCCGGTGCCTTCGTAGATCGGGGCCACGACGGTGCCGACGTTGAGGTTGCGGGCTTTAGCCTTCTTGGCCAGGCTCTCGATCTCGAGCTCGCCGCCGTCGATGTCGAAGTGCGGATCGTAGAGGAAGATGTCGAAGCCCTCGAATTTCAGGCCGTCGACTTCCGCCTCGGCGGTCATGTCGAGCATGGTATCCAGATCGATCGGCGGCTCGCCACCGTCGCCCTTGCCAACCAGGCCGGGCCAGGCGGCGTTGTGGAGCTTGGGGGAATTGTTGGGATGATTGTTGGGCATTCGTATTCCTCGTTGTTCTCTTGTTAATCGAATGTGTAAGGTGCCAAGATCCTCTCCAACTCTGCAACGAGTGGGGGGAGATCCATGGTTGCTACAGCCCAGACGATGTCGTAATCGACGTGCAGGTAGTCATGCACGACCTTCTTCTGCATACTGCACCTCGGCACTGGTGAGAATGCGTTCCCGCAAACGCCGGTTCAAATACTTCTCCTGCACGATGTCAACTTTGTGACCGCCAAACAGCCCCGACAACTCTTCTTCGATATCGATAATCCCGAAGCCGACGATGTGCCCGGGCTCGAAGTCCACGAGCACGTCGACATCGCTGTCGGGACCGAAATCGTCTCGCACTACGGAACCAAACAGCGACATTTTGCGGATATGGTGCCGACGGCAGAACTCGCCGATCTTGTCCTTCGGCACGATGACCTTCTGGTTCATGGTCCGTTCGCTTCTGTTTTCGGTCCGGAGTGATTCTCTAGTCACCCACGTTCGGCACGCTATCGTGCACATCCGGGCCGAAGTATCGCAGGCCGACCAGCGGTTCGCCGCCGGTGTTCTCGATCTCTACACCCGCCGTGGCCGCTTCGTGGGTGATGAACACCTCGTCCCACGGCTCTTCGCCGAAGTTGATCATCACGGGCGTCTGCAACTCCAACGCTCCCATCCGCCCGCCGCCCTGGACGGTAATCCAACCGCTGGCGCCGGGGTCTTTTAGCGTACACTTGGCGCCCGGCTGGATCGTAAGCTCCTTGGCCGAGAAGAGTTGCGAGCCGTCCAGCTTGCCGTAGTCGATCCACTTGTCGGTGTAGCCGTCGCCCGAGCAGGCCTCGTCGACTATCGGTTCCAGGTAGTTGCTCTGCTTGAAATGCGGGTCGACGTTCTTATCCCAGTCGAGTTGGCTGATGATGAAGTCGAGGTCCTGATGCTTGTCCGCGGGCACGTCTTTGACCAACAGGTCCCAAGGCACCTCGCGTCCTTCGACCAGCGATTGGAACATGCCGAACACGTCGGAGCCCCATTGCGGCTCGTAGGTACACATCGAACCGGGAGCGTGCAGCACGCCGGCCGGGATCAGCCAACCGGTGCCCGGCTTGAGCCGATACGCCCGGGAGAGGTCCTGGATGCCGTTGTCGCCCTTGTTCCAATTCTCCAGGCACCGGCGAACGTCGGCTTTGGTGGTGCCCGGCTCCAGACCCATGAAGGTGTAGTCGAAGTGGTTGTCGGCGGCGTTGAGCTGCGGCGGGAAGTAGTAGCTTTCCGGCTTGCCTTCCTGGTTGGTCAGCTTGGCGAATTCGGCCGACTGGTGCATGTGATGCGGGATGGGGCCCATGTTGTCGAAGAACTTCGAGTAGACCGGCCACCGCTTGTACTCGTCCCACATCGCCTGGCCGACCATCCGCGGGCCGGCCTCGTCGACGGCGTCGCGCAACTGGAATCGCTGGCCCTCGAACACACAATAGCTGAGCCCTTCGTCCGGTTCGCGGTTGTCGTTCATCGCTTCGGTCGTGCTGGCGAACCAGCGTTCGTCGATGCCGCCACGATGCACGCCCAGGGCATACCAGTCGGTCGGGGCCAGCTTAATCCGCTTGCCCGGGTGAAGGAAACTCCGTGGAACCCAGGCGGGCGTCAGTCGCAGCAGTCCACCACCGGCGTCCAAGGCACGACCGAGGATGGCACCGACGTTGTCTTTCTTGACGATTGGAGATGCACACATGTCAAAATTTCTCCCAAGGCTAAGGCCCGTTTGTTTCAGTCCGGCCCGATCTGGGGGGACTGCCGCCAAGCCGGGTCACCCCATGTGGGGAGCCGCAGCGGCGACAGCCGATCGGGAAACCCCTTTTCTATTGCACAGTCCGGCCGTTGACAAGTGACTGGGAGCAAATCGATACACAAAATAGCGGACATAGGGCAGATGAATGAGTTTCGGGCGACGGGGGATGCCTGGGAAGAAGGTGAATCCAGGGTATTCTGCCCGCACTATGGATCGCTACCGCCGCAAGGCGTACATTGGACGCCACCGAACCACATCCATTATGTCGCCGGAGGTCGCCGATCATGGCCGAGAAAACCTGGACACTTACAGACATCAGCAACGACATCTACTTCGATCAGATCATGCTAACGCCCGAGGACGTTGGCGGCACCGCGGCCGGCTACTCGGTCGTCAAGCGGACGCTCCGCGGCGGGCTTCGCGACGGCGTCGACGTGATCGAAGTCGACAACGGGCCCTTTCGATTCGTGGTCGTGCCCACCCGGGGGATGGGAATCTGGCGGGCCGCGATGGGGGACCTCAGCCTGGGATGGAACTCTCCGGTAACCGGCCCGGTCCATCCCAACGCCGTAAGCGTTTGGGAACCGAGCGGGATCGGCTGGCTCGACGGATTCGACGAGATGCTGGTCCGCTGCGGCCTGGAGAGCAACGGGGCGCCGGAGTTCGACGACGCGGGCCGACTCGTCTATCCGCTGCACGGCAAGATAGCCAACGTGCCGGCCCATCACGTCGAGGTCAGCATCGACGGCGACTCGGGTGAGATCGCCGTCCGCGGTACGGTCGACGAGTCCCGACTGTTTGGCAACAAGCTGCGGTTGGTTTCGACGATCCGCACAACTGTCGGCCGGCCCGGGATGACCGTCACCGATGAGATCACCAACGTTTCGGCCGAGCCGAGCGAGTTGGAACTGCTCTACCACGTAAACTTCGGCACGCCCCTGCTGGACCCCGGCTCGAAGGTCGTGTTGCCGGTGAAGAAGGTGGCCCCGCGGGACGAAGTGGCCGTCGGCAACGTCGCCCAGTGGGACACCTACGGTGCGGAGACTCCCGGGTCGGCCGAGGCGGTCTTCTTCTTCGAGCTGGCCTCCGCCAACGACGGCCGCACGCAAACGCTGTTGCGCAACGCGGCGGGCGACCGGGGCGTGAGCCTCAAGTTCGACCGCAACGAGTTGCCCTATTTCACCCTCTGGAAAAACCGCCAGGCAACGCCCGATGGCTACGTAACGGGCATGGAACCGGCGATCAACTTCCCCAACGTGAAATCGTTCGAGAAAGAGAAAGGCCGCGTGGCCACGCTAGCCCCGGGCGAAACCCGTCGTTTCGAGCTATCGATCGAGGCCCATGGCGACGCGGCGTCGGTGTCCGCGGCCGAGACGGCCGTTGCCCAGATTCAGCAGGGCAACACGCCGGAGGTGCTCGACCGGCCGAATCCGGACTGGTCGGCCGGTTAGCTCTGATTGTTCACAAAGGTTCGTAGTGACCCGATTTATCGGGTCCAGAGTGCCAAAACCACATGAATGCGGTCACTACAAACGATCCACGAATAGTGGGGGCCATAGCAATTCGGAACTCGATCCTTCGCAACCGTCCACGGACCTGGGGGGGAATGGGCCGAACGGCAGCGAAGGGGTGATCTACGCAAAAAGGGATGCTATTCGGGCTTTAGGACGCCCCATTCTGGCACTCATGGGTGGTGCAGGTTCTGCTGGCGATGGGTGTTGACATGCGGCAGACACCCTATATAACTGCCTATGGGCCCCAATTGCCCTTGAAAGCAGTACGTGGCCCCCTATAATGCGAGACTTGCTTCGGTTCGGAATGATTCCGCGAGGTAATCGATCCGGGCGGCGGCAGGTGTGTTTTGTAGGCGGGTGTAGCTCAGTTGGCAGAGCACGACGTTGCCAACGTCGTTGTCGTGGGTTCGAATCCCATCACCCGCTCTTAACGCGGCTTGAAGCCCAGCAGATCACTAAATCCCATCCCATTCGGACTCGACGGCGAAGAACATGGCTGACACCGACCCTCCGACCGACGACGACATCGAAACCTCTGCCACGGCAACGTCCGTCGACGAAACCGACGCGGCCGAAGATCAACCGGCCAAGAAGCTGCAACTGGACGTCAACATCGACGAGCGCAGCGCCTGCGAGCGGCACATCAGTGTGACGATCCCACGGGAAGATATCGACCGGTTCTTCGACAAGGAGTTCAGCGAGTTGATGCCCGAGGCACAAGTTCCCGGTTTTCGGCCGGGACGTGCGCCGCGCAAGCTGGTCGAAGCCAAGTTCCGCAAGGACGTTTCCGGCAAGGTGAAGAGCGAGTTGCTGATGGCCAGTCTTAGCCAGATTAGCGAGGACGAGAGCCTCTCGGCAATCAACGAGCCTGACATCGACCTCGACGCGGTCGATATCCCCGACGAGGGGCCGATGACGTTCGAGTTCGACCTGGAGGTACGCCCGGAGTTCGAGTTGCCTAAGTGGAAGGGCATGACACTCGATAAGCCGGTCCGCGACTTCTCCGACGAGGACGTCGACGAGACGTTGCAGAACGTCCTGGCCCGGCGCGGCCGTCTGGTGCCGCTGGACGGTCCGGCCGAGGCGGGCGACTACATCACCACCAACCTATCGTTCAAGCACGAAGACACGGTCGTTTCCGAAGCGGCCGAGGAAGTGATCCGCATTCGGCCCGTGTTGAGTTTTCGCGACGGCTGGATCGAAAAGTTCGACAAGTTGATGGTCGGCGTCACTGCCGGGGAGACTCGCGAGGGTCAGGCGGAGTTGACTCAGGACGCCCCCAACGCAGCACTGCGGGGCAAGACGGTGACGGCCCAGTTCGAGATCCTCGACGTCAAGCGGCTCGAGTTGCCCGAACTTACCGAAGAACTGCTCGACGAATTGGGCGGTTTCGAGCTCGAAGCCGATCTGCGAGACGCGATCAAAGACCAGCTCGACCGGCAATTGCAATACGACCAGCACCGGCGCGCCCGGGAGCAGATCACCGCCTCGTTGACGGTGGCCGCCAGTTGGGACCTGCCGCCGGAGTTATTGGAGCGCCAAAGCCACCGCGAGTTGGAGCGGGCCGTTATGGAGCTGCAACGCAGCGGCTTCAGCGAAGACG